>Ga0335081_10000652_pt1 | contig 57596 bp, 44 predicted proteins | sample Lox_Sample_35_FD_206713 | JGI IMG/M metagenome (GOLD analysis project Ga0335081, IMG submission 206713) | Soil microbial communities from Loxahatchee National Wildlife Refuge, Florida, United States - Lox_Sample_3.5 | ecosystem: Environmental > Terrestrial > Soil > Wetlands | place: USA...
GACCTCGTTCGGGCCAGCAAGTGCAAGGGCAGCGTCAAATCCCGCCGAAAGCAGGCCGGCTGGAACCCGAAGGTTCTCATGGAAATCCTGCAGATCGCTTGAGCGTTAACCTGGATTCCGCGCCGTGCCGCAAGGCCCCGCCCGCATTGACTTTTTGCGGCGCAGCACTATGTTCGTCGCGAACGGCACGATGCATTCGGCCGCCTTCCCCCCGCGCACAACCGACGTCGTTCATTCCGGGCGGGGCCTGGACTCCCGGGCGGTCACCATTCGAGGTTACATGTCTTTCGCCCATCTCGGCTTGTCCGAAAAAGTTCTCGCCGCGGTCGCTGCGGCCGGCTACACGACCCCCACTCCGATCCAAGACCAGGCCATCCCGCACGTGCTCGCACGGCGCGACGTGCTCGGCATCGCGCAGACCGGCACCGGCAAGACCGCCGCCTTCGTGCTGCCGATGCTCACCATGCTCGAGCAGGGCCGCGCCCGCGCCCGCATGCCGCGCACGCTGATTCTCGAGCCGACGCGCGAGCTCGCCGCGCAGGTCGAGGAAAGCTTCAACAAGTACGGCGCCAAGCAGAAGCTCAACGTCGCCCTCATCATCGGCGGCGTCTCGTTCGACGACCAGGGCAGCAAGCTCACGCGCGGCGTCGACGTGCTGATCGCGACGCCGGGCCGCCTGCTCGATCATTCCGAGCGCGGGCGGCTGCTGCTCACCGGCGTCGAGCTCCTCGTCATCGACGAGGCCGACCGCATGCTCGACATGGGCTTCATCCCGGACATCGAGCGCATCTGCAAGCTCGTCCCGTTCACCCGTCAGACGCTGTTCTTCACCGCCACCATGCCGCCCGAGATCAGGCGCATCACCGAGCAGTTTTTGCACAATCCGGTCCGCGTCGAGGTCTCCCGCCCGGCCACCACTGTCGCCAACACCACCCAGTGCCTCGTCAAGACCGGACGCGAGCCGCAAGACAAGCGCGACACGTTGCGCCGCCTGATCCGCTCGGCCGACGGGTTCAAGAACGCGATCATCTTCTGCAACCGCAAGCGCGAGGTCGCGCTGCTGCACCGCTCGCTCGTCAAGCACGGCTTCTCGGCGGCCGCGCTGCACGGCGACCTCGATCAAATGGCGCGCATGGCGGCGCTCGACCAGTTCCGCCGCGGCGAGGTCAGCCTGCTGGTCGCCTCCGACGTCGCGGCGCGCGGGCTCGACATTCCCGACGTGAGCCACGTGTTCAATTTCGACGTGCCGCACCACCCCGACGACTACGTGCACCGCATCGGCCGTACCGGCCGCGCCGGGCGCAGCGGCACCGCGGTGACGATCGTGGCGCCGATCGACCAGAAATCGGTCGCCGCGATCGAAAAGCTGATCGGCCAGACGATCCCGTGGGCGGGCGACCCGCCGGCCGCCCCCGATCACGAGGACATGCGCGAGGCGCGCCACGGCGGCCGTCGCGGGGGCCGCGGCGGCAAGCCGCGCCCGGAGCGGTCGCATGGAGAACGGCCGCATGGCGAGCGACCGCACCGCGAGCGCCACGTTCCGCGCGAGCGCCAGCCGGCGCCGGTCGCCGCGTTCGCCCCCGCCCGGCGCCGCATCGCGAGCCGGCCGAGGACGCCGTCGAGCAGTCCCATCTGCCGGCCTTCCTGTTTCGGCCGACACGGCTCAAGGCCTAGCAAGCGGATTGCGCCGATCCGCGGGTTGTGTTTTAAAAATCAACAACTTATGGCGAAAGTTTAAATCTAACACATTGGCGATAAAGGGTCTTTCCCGTCGACCGGGGCCCGGAAACATTTACCTCAAATTCACTCGCCCTGTGTAAGTTGCGCGCCAAACGGGCCGACCGGGCGGTCGGTCGTGGGATGGGTGCGTGGGGGCCCTCGGCCCGCGTGTGGAGACTGGGCCATGACCGTTCCGTCCGACGAGCACGCGCGGACATTGGCGTTCGCGGAAATCGCGCTCGGCCAGATCAAGGCGCTGCATCAACCCGCCGTCCCCCGCACCTACGAGGTCTGGTACAATTACGCGACCGGCTACAATCCGTCCCTCAATCAGAAGGTCAACGAGACGCTGTCGAGCAGCGGCACGCTGACCGACGCCGACATCGACTTGATCTACACGACCTTCATCTCGCCGACGCGCTTCGTCGACGAGGTCGGCAACGTCAACTCCAAGCTCAGCGGCGAGATCGATCAGGTGATGGCGCTGGTCGACTCCGCGCTCCGCTCCGCCGGCAAGCACGACGCGAGCCTCACCGACGTCACCGCCAAGCTCGGGCGCGCCACCGATCGCGACGCCATCCGCGGCATCATCGAGAGCCTGGTGCAGACCGCCTCCGACATGAAGCGCGACAACCGCGCGCTCGAGGCGCGGCTCAAGTCGTCGAAGCAAGAGATCACCCAGCTGCAGCAGAATCTCGAAACGGCGCGCAACGAGAGCCTGACCGATCCGCTGACCACGCTCGCCAACCGCAAGTATTTCGACGAGGCGCTCGCCCGCCACCTGCTGGAAGCGACCAGCTCGACCGAGCCGGTGTCGCTGATGCTGACCGATATCGACCACTTCAAGAACTTCAACGATACGTTCGGTCATCTCACGGGCGATCAGGTGCTTCGCCTCGTCGCGCTCTCCGTCAAGCAGAACGTCAAGGGCCAGGACATCGCGGCGCGCTACGGCGGCGAGGAATTCGCCGTGGTCCTGCCGCGCACGGCGCTGCGCGAGGCGATCACGGTCGCCGACCAGATCCGGCGCGCCGTGATGGGCAAGGAACTGATGAAGCGCTCGACCGGCGAGCATCTCGGCCGCGTCACCATCTCGATCGGCGTCGCCACCTATCGGCGCGGCGACACCATCCAGTCGCTGATCGAGCGCGCCGACAACTGCCTCTATGCGGCCAAGCGCAATGGCCGCAACCGCGTGATCTGCGAGACCGATCCCGAGGTGTCCCCGGCGGCGGAGACGCAGGTCGCGTGATTGCGCGAGCGACCAATTGCTAACCACGATCGCCGACGCTCGCCCGCATTGGCAGTTGCTTGGCGTTTCCCCTGCACAATCCGGCGGCTGCAAATTCGGTGATCCATGTCTCCTTCCGGCGCACATTCGCTGCGCGGCAATCTGACGATCTTCGCCGTGGTGCTCGCCCTGCTCACGGGCGGCACCTGGGGCATTCAGCGCATCGCCATCGAGCGCCTGCTTGACCTCGACGCGGTGTCGACGGCGCACAACTGGGCGGACTATCTGGCGCAGAGCGTCAACGATCTCGAAGCGATCGCCGCCGGCGCGGCGCCGAGCGCGGCGAGCGAGTCGCTGCTGCGGCGCACGCAGAAGGTCGGCAACATCTTCCGATACAACGTGTTCGATCCGCCGGGCCGCTTGCGCCTGTCGGGCGGAAGCGCCGCGGTGCCGGCGAACGCGCCGATGCTCGCGCAGCACAACCCCGCCGCCGCGGCGGCGCTCGCCGTGGGCGAGCCCTTCGCGGCCGCCAAGACCGGCACGCCGCCCGCCTCCCCCGCCTTCTTCACCGAGGCCTATGTGCCGGTGCGGCTCGACGGGCGCACGATCGCGATCGTCGAGGTCTATGTCGACCAGACCGAGAAGCGCCAGCTGTTCCACGCGACGTTCCTGGTCGCCGCGCTTTCGCTGAGCGCGCTCACGGCGCTCGCCTTCGTCATCCCGGCGATCGCCTGGTTTCGCCGGACGCGGGAAAAGATGCGCGCCGAGGAGCGCGCCCGCTTTCTCGCCGACCACGACGCGCTGACGGGTCTCGTCAATCGCACGCGCCTTACCGCACAGCTGACGGCGCTGCTGACGGCGGCGCCGGCCGGGCGCAGCGTGATCGCCGTGCACTACCTCAACATCGACCGCCTCAAGGACGTGAACGATACGCTCGGCCATCTCGCAGGCGACGAATTGATCAAGACGATCGCGGCCCGCCTGCGCGAAGCGGCCCACGACGGCGATATCGCGGCGCGCGTCGGCAGCGATGAATTCGTCGTCGCCCAGGCCGCGGCCGAGCGCGCCGCCGTGGAGAAGATGGCGCGCCGCCTCGCCGACGCCGTTGCGGCGCCGGTCCGGCTCGATGGGCGCGACATCAATGTCACGGCGAGCATCGGCGTCGCGCTCGCCCCGGCCGACGGCGACGACGCGCATGGCTTGATCAAGACCGCCTCGCTCGCGATGCATACCTGCAAGTCCGCCGGCGGCAACGGCATCCGCTACTTCGCCCGCGAAATGGATCGCGACCTGCAGGAGCGGCTCGCGCTCGAACGCACGATCCGCGCCGCGATTGCCGACGACGGCTTCGAGCTTCACTTTCAGCCGGTGATCGGCATGCCGCAGGGGCGCCTCGTCGGCTTCGAGGCGCTGTTGCGCCTGCGCGCGCCCGACGGCCGCCCGATCCCGCCCACCCGCTTCATTCCGGTCGCCGAGGAGCTCGGGCTGATCGACCGCCTCGGCGCCTGGGTGATCGCGCAGGCGTGCCGGACCGCGATGTCGTGGCCCGAGCATCTGCGCGTCGCCGTCAACCTCTCGCCCGCCCAGTTCGCCCACGATGTGCGCGCGACCGTCGCGGCCGCGCTCGCCGCGAGCGGCCTTGCGCCCGCCCGCCTCGAGCTGGAGATCACCGAAAGCCTGTTCATGGACGCGAAGTCGGGCATCGCCGACGAGCTCGCCGCCCTCAAGGCGCTCGGCGTCTCGATCGCGATGGACGACTTCGGCACCGGCTATTCGAGTCTCAGCTACCTGTGGCGCTTTCCGTTCGACAAGATCAAGATCGACCGCGCCTTCGTGGTCGCGCTCGATGCGGATCGCAACGGCGAGACCGTGCTGCGTGCCGTGATCGGCTTGGGCCGCTCCCTCGGCCTGAAAGTCACCGTCGAGGGCGTCGAGACCGCGCAGCAGGTCGCGCTGCTGCGCGAGCTCGAATGCGATCAGATACAGGGCTTCTGGTTCGGCCGGCCGATGCCGGCGCAGGAGGTCGCGGCCTTCATCCGCGCCGACTTCCACCGCGCGACCGAGCGTGCCGCTTCGGCCGCGCAGGTCGCCTGACGGACCGAGCGCGCGCAACCGGCGGCCGCTTCTTGCCGACGTTTTTCGCGGCCGGCTTTCTTGCGCGGCGCGCGATCGCCAAGGCGGTGCGCGCCCAGGCCGCGAGCTCGTCGGGATCGTCGTACAGGCGATCGGGCAGCCGCCAGTAGGACATGACCGAACGCTCCCCGCCCTTGGCCGCGTAGGTGAACGGGCCCGTGCCCTCGCGTTGAAAGGCGGTCGCGGTTTCGTCGTCGGCCTTGAGATAGATCACGCCGCGCGAGACGAGCGCGAACATCATCCCGTCCGCATAGATGCCGAACCCGCCGAACAGACGGCGCACATCCACGCGGCCGAAGGCGGCGAACAGATCGATGATGGCGTCGGAATCCATCGGCGCCGGATTGCGCCGATCACTCGGCGTCGACCGCGTCCTGCGACGCCGGCGTGAGCGCAACCGACTCGCCGCAGCCGCAGGCCGAGGTCTGATTCGGGTTGTTGAAGACGAAGCCGGACGCGAGCTTGTCGACCTTGAAGTCCATCTCGGTGCCGAGCAGAAAGAGCACGGCCTTGGGATCGATCAGCAGCTTGACGCCCTTGTCCTCGACCACCTCGTCGTGCGGCTGCGCGCTGTCGGCGTATTCCATCGTGTAGGACATGCCGGCGCAGCCGCCGTTCTTGACGCCGACGCGCACGCCGGCGATCGGCCGCTCGGCCTTGCCGAGAATGTCCTTGATGCGGGTTGCCGCCGCATCGGTCAGTCGCATGACCTGCGGGCGCGGGCGGGCAGTGGCCATCTGCGTCATCTCCTCTCGCCGGGTTCAAGGCCCGGCAGACGAAGCTCATTGTTGAACATAAGCACGAACGCGCATTTCACCACATGTTGAGCACGACCCGCGCCTCGTCCGACATGCGGCTCGGTTCCCAGGGCGGATCCCAGACGACGTTGACGTTGACGGGACCGACGCCGGGCACGCCCGAGACCGCGTTCTCGACCATCATGGGCAGTTCCTGCGCCGACGGGCAATTGGGCGTCGTCAGCGTCATGTCGACCGTGACGGCGCGGTCGTCGGCGATGTCGATCTTGTAGATGAGGCCGAGTTCGTAGATGTCGGCGGGAATCTCCGGGTCGTAGACGGTCTTGAGCGCCGCGACGATGTCGTCGGTGAGGCGCGAGATCTCCTCCTGCGCCAACATTGCGCTCGTCGGCGCCGTTTCGGCGGCGGCCACGGCCTGCGTCACGTCGTCCTTGGTCGCGTCTTCGCTCATGACAGGAATTCCTGCGCTTTGCGCAACGCCTGCACCAGGGTGTCGACCTCCTCGCGCGTGTTGTAGAGCGCAAACGAGGCGCGGCACGTGGCGGTGACGCCGAAACGCGCCAGCAGCGGCATCACGCAGTGGGTGCCGGCACGCACCGCAACGCCGGCGCGGTCGATGATGGTCGCGACGTCGTGCGGATGCGCGCCCTTGAGCTCGAAGGAGACGATCGCGCCCTTGTCGCGCGCCTGGCCGAAGATGCGCAGCGAGTTGATCTCGCGCAGGCGCTCATGCGCATAGGTGACGAGGCCGCGCTCGTGCGTGCGGATGCGCGGCTTGCCGATCGACTGGATATAGTCGATGGCGGCGCCGAAGCCGATCGCCTGCACGATCGGCGGCGTGCCGGCCTCGAACCGGTGCGGCGGCTCGCCGTAGCTGATGCGATCCTCGGCGACCTCGCGGATCATCTCGCCGCCGCCGTTGAACGGCGGCATGGCGGCGAGATGCGTGTATTTGCCGTAGAGCGCGCCAATGCCGGTCGGGCCGAACAGCTTGTGGCCCGTGATGGCGTAGAAATCGCAATCGAGATCGCGCACGTCGACCTCGAGATGCACCGCCCCCTGCGCGCCGTCGACCAGCACCGGGATGCCGCGCGCATGGGCGATCCGCACCACTTCCTTGATCGGCACCACGGTGCCGAGCATGTTGGACATATGGGTGATCGCCACCATCTTGGTGCGGTCGGTCAGGAGCTTCTCGAACTCGTCGAGCAGGAAATTGCCCTCGTCGTCGACCGGCGCCCATTTGATCACGGCGCCGTGGCGCTCGCGCAGGAAGTGCCAGGGCACGATGTTGGAGTGGTGCTCCATGATCGAGAGCACGATCTCGTCGCCCGGCTTGATGCGCTCGCGGCCGAACGTATAGGCGACGAGGTTCATCGCCTCGGTGGCGTTGCGGGTGAAGACGATCTCCTCGGGCCGCGCCGCGTTGAGGAAGGCGCGCACTTTCTCGCGCGCACCTTCGTACGCCTCGGTCGCCGCATTGGCGAGATAATGCAGGCCGCGATGCACGTTGGCATATTCGCTCGTATAGGCCTGGTTGAGGCGATCGAGCACGGCCTGCGGCTTCTGCGCCGAGGCGGCGTTGTCGAGGTAGACCAGCGGCTTGCCGTAGACCTGCATCGCCAGCGCCGGAAAGTCGGCGCGGATGCGGGCAACGTCGTAGCCGCCGTTGGTCACAGCCGGGTGCGTCATTGCCGCGCCTCCAGCCAGGCCACGACACGGCCGGTCAGCAGCTCGCGCACACCCTCCTGCGCGATGCCGTCGATCGCCTCGCCGACGAAGGCCTGGATCAGCAGCGCCTCGGCTTCCTTCGCCGGAATGCCGCGCGCCTTGAGATAGAACAGCAGGTTCTCGTCGAGCCGGCCGGAGGTCGCGCCATGGCCGCACTGCACGTCATCGGCGAAGATCTCGAGCTCCGGCTTGTTGTCGGCCTCGGCCGTCTCGGAGAGCAGCAGCGCCTGCGTCATCATCCGCCCGTCGGTCTTCTGCGCCTGCGGCCGCACCACGATCTTGCCCTGGAAGACGCCGCGGCTCTCGCCGTCGAGCACCGACTTGAACACCTCGCGGCTCTCGCAGCCGCGCGCCGCATGATCGATGACGAGCGTCGAGTCGACGTGCTGGCGGCCATTCAGCAGATTGGCGCCCGCAATCCGAATTTTCGCGCCGTCGCCGGCGCATTGCAGGAACAGCTGATTGCGCGTGACCGCGCCGCCGGTCGTGAAGGTGAACTCGCGATAGTCGGCGCGCGCGCCGATCGTCGTCAGCGTCGAGGAGATGTGCAGCGCGGCCGCGCCTTCGCGGCCGATCTTGATCCGCTCGACCTTCGCGCCATCGCCGACCACGAGCATGAGCGCCGCATTGACCTGGTAGTCGATCCCGGCCGGCCCGTCATAGGTCTCGATCAGCGTCACCTGCGCGCCCGGCTCAACGAAGACGAGCGTGCGCGGATACATCGCGGCCGGGGCATCGCCGATGAACCGGTAGGCAAGGTGAATGGGTTTGGTAACGCACGCGTTCTTCCTCACCCGCACCACCACGCCCCCGGTCACGAAGGCAGTATTGAGCGCGGTCGCAAGGTCGCTCTCCTGCGCCACCAGTTCCTGGTAGGCCTCCAGATTGTCGGCAATCCAGGCGAACAGCTCCGCAATGGTCACGGCAAGGTCGCCGGCAGCGACGTCGCTCCAGGTCGGCGCGAATCCGCCGTTGATGATCGCAACGTTGTGCGCGGCGATGTCGGGAAGCGCGTCGCCGAGGGCCTGCGGCTGCAGCGCGCGAGTCGCAGGCGGCGTCGCGAGCGGCTTGGCGTCGCGCATCAGCGCGCGCAGGTCGGTGTATTTCCACTCCTCGACGCGTCGGCTCGGCAGGCCGCTCGCCTCGAAGCGGCGGAACGCCGCCTCGCGCCCGGCCGCGACCGCGCCGCCGCCGGGCAGCCGCGCCTTCGCGCCGGCGAACTCCTCGGCGAGCGCCGTCTCGGCTGCGGTCTTGATCGGAAGCACCGTCATGGCTGCCTCACGCCGCCTCGTCCTGGTAGCCCGCATAGCCCTTGGCTTCCAGCTCGAGCGCCAGCTCCTTGCCGCCGGTGCGCACGATGCGGCCGCGCGAGAGCACATGCACGATGTCGGGCACGATGTGGTCGAGCAGGCGCTGATAATGGGTGATCACGATCATGGCGCGCTCGGCGGAGCGCAGCCGGTTGACGCCGTCCGCCACCACCTTCAGCGCGTCGATGTCGAGCCCGGAGTCGGTCTCGTCGAGCACCGCGAGCTTCGGCTCGAGCAGCGCCATCTGCAGGATTTCGTTGCGCTTCTTCTCGCCGCCCGAGAAGCCGACATTGACCGGCCGGCGCAGCATTTCCTGGTCGACGCCGAGCTTGGCGGAGGCCTCGCGCACCTTCTTGATGAACTCCGGCGCGGTCAGCTCCGGCTCGTGCCGTTTCTTGCGCTGGGCGTTGAGCGCGGTGCGCAGGAAGTTCATCGTGGTCACGCCGGGGATTTCCAGCGGATACTGGAAGGCGAGGAAGATGCCTTTGGCGGCGCGTTCGTCCGGCTCGAGCGCAAGCAGATTGGCGCCCTCGAAGGCTACCGATCCGCCCGTCACCTCGTACGCGTCCTTGCCGGCGAGCACATGGGCGAGCGTCGACTTGCCCGAGCCGTTCGGGCCCATGATGGCGTGCACCTCGCCCTTGTTCACGGTGAGGTCGAGACCTTTCAGGATCTCGCGGCCGTCGACCGTGACCTGGAGATTTCTGATTTCGAGCATTGCCACGTCGTTCGTTCCTCACCTACAGACTGAAATGCGAGATCCCTTGAGGAATGCGCACGCCGCGGCGCGCCGCCGCCGGCGATCGGCTTCCTCCGCGGCTCGCCGCGCCTCCAGCGCGACCAGCGCCTTGTCGAGCTCGGACACGTGCGCTCACCCGACCGAGCCTTCGAGGCTGATCGAGATCAGCTTCTGCGCCTCGACCGCGAACTCCATGGGGAGCTGCTGCAGCACGTCGCGCACGAAGCCGTTGACCACCAGCGCCACCGCCTCCTCCTCGGAGAGGCCGCGCTGCATGCAGTAGAACAACATGTCCTCGGAGATCTTCGAGGTCGTCGCCTCGTGCTCGAACACGGCGGATGAATTCTTCGCCTCGATATACGGCACCGTGTGCGCGCCGCAGTGGCCGCCGATCAGCAGCGAATCGCAGTTGGTGAAGTTGCGCGCCCCGCTCGCGCGGCGCGCCGCCTGCACGAGGCCGCGATAGGTGTTGTTGGAATGGCCGGCCGCGATGCCCTTGGAGATGATCCGGCTCGTGGTGTTCTTGCCGAGATGGATCATCTTGGTGCCGGAATCGACCTGCTGGCGCCCGTTCGAGATGGCGATCGAGTAGAACTCGCCCTGCGAATGGTCGCCGCGCAGGATGCAGCTCGGATACTTCCAGGTGATGGCCGAGCCGGTCTCGACCTGGGTCCACGAAATCTTCGACTTCCTGCCGCGGCAGTCGCCGCGCTTGGTGACGAAGTTGAAGATGCCGCCGCGGCCTTGCGCGTCGCCCGGATACCAGTTCTGCACCGTCGAGTACTTGATCTCGGCGTCATCGAGCGCGATCAGCTCGACCACCGCGGCGTGCAGCTGGTTCTCGTCGCGCTTCGGCGCCGTGCAGCCCTCGAGGTAGCTCACATATGCGCCCTTGTCGGCGATGATGAGGGTGCGCTCGAACTGGCCGGAGTTCTTCTCGTTGATGCGGAAATAGGTCGACAGCTCCATCGGGCAGCGCACGCCGGGCGGCACGTAGACGAACGAGCCGTCGGAGAAGACCGCCGAGTTGAGGGTGGCGAAGAAATTGTCGCTCTGCGGCACGACCGAGCCGAGATACTTTTTCACCAGATCGGGATGCTCGCGGATCGCCTCCGAGATCGGCATGAACACCACGCCGGCTTTCTTCAGCTCCTCCTTGAAGGTGGTCGCGACCGAGACCGAATCGAACACCGCGTCGACCGCGACGCGCGAGCCCGCCGGCCGCTCGACGCCGGCGAGCAGCTCCTGCTCGCGCAGCGGAATGCCGAGCTTCTCGTAGGTCTTGAGAATCTCCGGGTCGACCTCGTCGAGCGAGGACGGCCCCGTCTTCTTCTTCGGCGCCGCGTAGTAGTAGATGTCCTGGTAGTTGATCTTCGGATACTCGACCCGCGCCCAGGTCGGCTCGCGCATGGTCAGCCAGTGGCGATAGGCCTCGAGCCGCCACGCCAGCATCCACTCGGGCTCGTTCTTCTTGGCCGAGATGAAACGGACCGTGTCCTCCGAGAGGCCCTTTGGCGCCTTCTCGGATTCGATCAGCGTCTCGAATCCATATTTGTATTGGTCGACATCGATCAGGCGGACCCGATCGACCGTCTCCTGTACGGCAGGCATTCGTCCCTCCGCTGCGGATTCAAGGTCCGCGGGTTGGATTTAGGCGTATGGTCTCCGGACCGGTTCCGAAAATCACCCTCGTTTTGCATCTCGTTTGCATGGGGTCAGGCCGCGAGGCCCGTTTTCTCCCCCCTAGATAAGCGCGAAACGGTTTTACTCCAAGCGATAAGGAAGTCCTTGACCTCGGATTCGCGGGTTTCCCAGCCGAGGCTGACCCGGATCGCCCCGCCCACGAGTTCCGGGGCCACCCCCATGGCGCTGAGCACATGGGAGGCCGCGACCTTGCCGGAGGAGCAGGCCGAGCCGGACGAGACCGCGACGCCGGCAAGGTCGAGAGCAATCAGGGCCGTCTCGGCCTTGTGGCCCGGAACCGCAAACAGGGTCGTATTGGGCAGCCGTTCGGCCCCGGCCCCAAAGATCACCGTTTCGGCGGCGATCTCCCGCAATCCGGCCTCCAGCCGCTCCCGCAGGACCCGGAGGCGCTCCCCTTCGCGCGCCAGCGTGCTTCGGGCTTCCTCCGCGGCCGCGCCGAAGCCGGCAATCGCCGCCACATTCTCGGTCCCGGCGCGACTGCCGCGCTCCTGCCCGCCCCCCTTGATCAGCGGATCGGCGATATGCAGCCCCTCGGAGCGCCTCACCAGCGCGCCGATGCCCTGGGGTCCGCCCAGCTTGTGGCCAGAAATCGTCATAAGATCAGCGCCGAGCGCATTGATATCGCATGAAATTCGGCCGGCGGTCTGGACCGCGTCGACATGCATGAGGCCGCCTGAGGCGCGCACGATCGCGGCCGCCGCAGCCACCGGCTGGACGACCCCGGTCTCGTTGTTCGCCTGCATGATCGACACGAGCAGGCCCGAGCCTTCGCCAAGTTCCGCCAGCCGCCGCACGAGCGCAGGCAAATCGACGATGCCATCAGGGGTCACGGCCATTTCCTCAACTGATTCGCGAGGAAAACGCCCGCCCATCCGCACCGAAGGATGCTCGATCGCGCTCACCAGGAGGCGCCGCAGCGGCTTTCTCTCCCCGGGCCGCTCGATGGACGGGGAGAGCGCCAGCGCGTTGGCCTCCGTCCCGCCGGACGTGAAGATCACGTTGCGGGCCTCGGCGCCGACGAGCGCCGCGACCTGCTCGCGTGCCGTCTCGACCAGATGCCGCGCCGCGCGCCCCTCGGCATGCACCGAGGACGCATTGCCCACGCGGTCGAGCGCCGCCAGCATGGCGGCGCGCGCCGCCGCCCGCAGCGGCGCGGTCGCGTTCCAGTCAAAATAGATGCGCTCGGTCATGGGGTTGTCCGGGGCCATCGAACCCTATCATAGTCCTTGCTATTTGCCCTGCCTGTCATGGTAGAAAGCGGCGGCTCGCGCGCATGGCGATGCGCCGCCGGGCCCGGATCCCCCCGCGATATCCGCGAGATATTGAATAGTTCCAAACACTTACGGCGACAGGCGCGTTCCGTCAAGCGCGCGGCCGCCGAGGCTTCGCACCAGCCCTGCGATCGAGGTCCCGATGCCCGAGGTCATTTTCACCGGATCCGCCGGACGGATCGAAGGCCGCTTCCATCCGGCCAAGCAGAAGAACGCGCCGATCGCCATCATCCTGCACCCGCACCCGCAGTTCGGCGGCACGATGAACCATCAGATCATCTACCAGCTCTACTATGCGTTCGCGCACCGCAACTTCGCGGTGCTGCGCTTCAACTTTCGCGGCGTCGGCCGCAGCCAGGGCTCGTTCGACCATGGCACCGGCGAGCTGTCCGACGCGGCCTCGGCGCTCGACTGGGCGCAGACGATCAATCCGGAGGCGCGCAGCTGCTGGATCGCCGGCTTCTCGTTCGGCGCCTGGATCGGCATGCAGCTCCTGATGCGCCGGCCCGAGATCGAAGGCTTCATCTCGATCGCGCCGCCCGCCAATCTCTACGACTTCTCGTTCCTCGCCCCCTGCCCCTCGTCGGGCCTGATCATCCACGGCGACAAGGACGCGGTGGTGCCGCAGAAGGACGTGACCGGCCTGGTCGAGAAGCTCAAGACGCAGAAGGGCATCGTGATCGAGCAGAAGATCGTGCCCGGCGCCAACCACTTCTTCGACGGCAAGCTCGAGCCGCTGATGACGTCGATCAGCGCCTATCTCGACAAGCGGCTCGCGCCCGGCGCCGAGACCCGGCCCGAGCCGCGCGGCCGCCGCACCGGATAGCGCGCGCGCTCCCGCGCCGGCCGAGCGCCCGAGACGGCGACCACACGATGGTGCGGCGGATGTTGCTGCTCTTCGCCATCCTGATCGCCGCCGTGGAGGGCATCGAGCGCATGACCCGGGATGCGGCAACGCGCCCGTAGCCCGCATGGAGCCCTCGGGTCTTGCCTGCGGCAAGCCCAAGGGTGAACTCCGCGGAATGCGGGGACCCGGATTGCGGCGCTGATGCGCCTCCATCCGGGCTACGCCTCGCTACCCCTCACACGTTCATCTGCGTGACGAACTTGGTCACCAGATACGCATCGAGCGCGTCGGCGCCGCCTTCGCTGCCGTAGCCGGAATCCTTCACGCCGCCGAACGGCACCTCGGGCAGCGCGAGGCCGTGGTGGTTGATCGAGATCATGCCGGTCTCGATCGATGCGCCGAGCGCGGCCGCGGTCTTCTCCGAGCGCGTATACGCATAAGCGGCGAGCCCATAGGGCAGCCGGTTCGCCTCGCTCACGACCTCCTCGAACGTGTCGAACGAGGCGACCACGGCGACCGGACCGAATGGCTCCTCGTTCATGATGCGCGCCTCGCGCGGCACGTTGGTGAGCACGGTCGGCTCGTAGAAATAGCCCTTGTTGCCGATGCGCCGGCCGCCGGTCTCGAGCTTGGCGCCCTTGGCGACCGCATCGCCGACGAACGCCTCGATGGCGTCGAGCCGCCGCGAATGCGCCAGCGGTCCCATCCGGGTCTTGTCATCGAGCCCGTCGCCGACCTTCACGGCCTTCGCGGCAGTGACGAACTTGCCGACGAATTCCTCATAGACCGGCTTCTGGATCAGGAACCGGGTCGGCGCGACGCAGACCTGGCCGGCATTGCGGAACTTGTTGGCGGCGAGAATCTTTGTCGCCGCATCGACGTCGGCGTCGGCAAAGACCATGGCGGGCGCGTGGCCGCCGAGCTCCATGGTCACCCGCTTCATGTGCTGGCCGGCCATCGCGGCGAGATGCTTGCCGACGGCGGTCGAGCCCGTGAATGAGATCTTGCGGATCACTGGATGCGGAATGAGGTAGGACGAGATGTCGCCCGGCACGCCGAACACGAGGTTGATCGCGCCCGCCGGGACGCCCGCCTTGGCGTAGGCATCGATCAGGCCCGCGCAGGCGGCCGGCGTCTCCTCCGGGCCCTTGATGATGATCGCGCAGCCGGCCGCGAGCGCCATCGAGCACTTGCGCACCGCCTGGTTGATCGGGAAATTCCACGGCGTGAAGGCCGCGACCACGCCGACCGGCTCCTTGATCTCGAGCTGATAGACGCCGTCCATGCGCGGCGGGATGGTGCGGCCATAGGCGCGGCGCGCTTCTTCCGCGAACCAATCGATCACGTCGGCGCCCGCGAGCGTCTCGCCCTTCGCCTCGACCACCGGCTTGCCCTGCTCCATGGTCATCTTGGTTGCGATCTCATTCGCGTTGCCGCGCAGGATCTCGGCCGCCTTGCGCAACACCTTGTAGCGCTCGAAGGCCGGCACCTTGCGCCAGGCCGCAAAGCCCTTTTGCGCCGCCGCGAGCGCAAGATCGAGATCGGCCTTCTCGGCATGCGCGACATTGCCGATCGCCTCGCCGGTCGCGGGATTGATCACCGCGAGCGTCTTGCCGCTCACGGCCGGCCGCCAAGTGCCATCGATGAAGAGCTGGACGTCGGAATACGTCGTCATCTGGGGTGTCTCCTTCGCGAGGCCGGCACGCGCCATCGGCTGCGCAATCGATTTTGTCCGGCCGGGCCCGCACTGTTTTATCGACGCGCAGCCGCGTTGGAAAGCAGGGCGCGAGGGTCAATTGGGCGACGCGATGACGCCGCCCATGAGCGGCTTGGGCGCCCCGGTGGTGGTCGGAAACGTGATGGGCAGCCCTTTCAGCCGGCGCACCGCCAGATACGCGAAGGCCTGTGCCTCGAGCGCGTCCGCCGACCAGCCGATCGCATCGGCGGTCTTGACGGTTGCGGGCGCAAGCCAGCGCTCCAGCATCACGACGATCGTGCGGTTGCGCGCGCCGCCGCCCGCCACGATCCAGCTCTTCGGCGCGCGCGGCAGGTGCGGCACGACGCGCGCGACCGCGCGCGCCGTGAGCGCCGCGAGCGTCGCGGCGCCATCGGCGTCGGAGAACGCCGGCAGGGCGAGCGCCGCGAACGCAAAGGCGTTGCGGTCGAGCGATTTCGGCGGCGGCTGGTCGAAGAACGGGTCGGCGAGCACGCGGGTCACGAATGCCTCGTCGACCTGGCCGCGCGCCGCCATCGCGCCGGCGTTGTCGAACGCATGCCCGGTGCGCGCGCGCATGAAGTCGTCGATCAGCGCATTGCCGGGCCCGGTGTCGCAGGCAACCGGATCGTTGTGATCGTCGATGAACGTCACATTGGCGACGCCGCCGATGTTGAGCACCGCGATCGGCTTTTCGCCGGCGAGCGTCTCCGCCAGCGCGCGGTGATAGACCGGCACGAGCGGCGCGCCCTGCCCGCCGGCCGCGACATCGGCGGCGCGGAAGTCGTACACCACGGTGCGCCGCAGGCGCCGCGCCAGCGCCGCGCCGTCGCCGATCTGCACCGTCAGGCCATGCCCGGGCCGGTGCAGCACGGTCTGGCCGTGGAACCCGACCACGTCGATCCGGTCGCGCGCGATGCCGGCCTGCGCCAGGAATTCCTCGACCGCCTCGCCATGCGCGCGCGTCACCAGATCCTCGGCCTTTGCCAGGACGCCGGGGCGTGCGGCGCGGTCGGCAAGATCGGCGGCTTCGGCAAGCGCCTGATGCAGGACCGCGCGTTCGTCGTCGCGATAGGGACGGCAGAAGGCCGGCCCGAATTCGGCGATCCGCTCGCCGTCGGTCTCGATCAGCGCCACATCGACCCCGTCGAGCGACGTGCCGCTCATGAGACCGATCGCGCGCACGCCCGCCCCTCGGTTTGAATCCGACCTGAGACCTGTTACACCACGGCCGCCCGAGAGGCGAGAAGCCGTTCAATGAGCGCCTACAAGTCCGATTTCCTGCACGTGCTGGCGAGCCGGGGATTCATCCACCAGGTCTCCGAGCCGGAGAAGCTCGATCGCCTCGCGGCAGAGCACAAGGTCGTCGCCTATGTGGGCTACGACTGCACCGCGCCGTCGCTGCATGTCGGCCACCTGCTGTCGATGATGATGCTGCATTGGCTGCAGCAGTCGGGCAACAAGCCGATCGCGCTGATGGGCGGCGGCACGACGCGGGTCGGCGACCCGTCGGGACGCGACGAGAGCCGCCAGCTCCTGAGCTACGAGCAGATCGAGGCGAACAAGAACAGCATCAAGGGCACCTTCGCGAAGCTGCTCAAGTTCGGCGACGGCAAGGCCGACGCCGCCATGCTGGACAATGCCGAGTGGCTCGTCCCGCTCAACTATCTGGAGACGCTGCGCGACGTCGGCCGGCACTTCTCGGTCAACCGCATGCTGACGATGGATTCGGTGAAGCTGCGGCTCGAGCGCGAGCACGAGCTGTCGTTCATCGAATTCAATTACATGGTGCTGCAGGCGTACGATTTCGTCGAGCTGGCGCGCCGCTACGGTTGCAACCTGCAAATGGGCGGCTCCGACCAGTGGGGCAACATCGTCAACGGCATGGATCTCGGCCGCCGCATGGGCACCCACCAGCTCTATGCGCTCACCTGCCCGCTCTTGACCACGGCGTCGGGCGCCAAGATGGGCAAGACCGCGGCGGGCGCAGTCTGGCTCAATGGCGACATGCTCGCGCCCTACGATTACTGGCAGTATTGGCGCAACAGCGAGGACGGCGACGTCGCGCGTTTCCTGAAGCTGCTCACGCTGCTGCCGCTCGACGAGATCGGCCGGCTTGCGGCCCTGAAGGGCCAGGAGATCAACGAGGCGAAGAAGGTGCTGGCGACCGAGGCGACCGCATTGCTGCACGGGCGCGCGGCCGCGCAGGCCGCGGAGAAGACGGCACGCCAGACCTTCGAGGAAGGAACGCTTGCCGCGAGCCTGCCCAGCGTCGAGGTCGCCAAGGCCGACCTCGACAAGGGCATCGGCGTGCTCACCGCGTTTGCGGAAAAGACCGGGCTCGTGGCTTCCAACGGCGAGGCGCGGCGTCAGATCAAGGCGGGCGGCCTGCGGGTCAACGACACCCCCGTGAGCGACGAGAAGATGACGCTCACGACGCGCGATCTGACGGCGGAGGGCGTGATCAAGCTCTCGCTCGGCCGCAAGCGGCACATCCTGCTCAGGCCCGTCTGAGGACAGGTGTCAGCGATCCCTGTCCGCGTAGCTCGTGCGCGGGTCGGGGTAGCGCTCGCCCGGCACGCTGCTCGGGAACTCGAACACCTTGCGCAGGAGGCCGGGCGCGAGCGGCGAGATCGGGTTGACGCGCAGGATCGGCGCGCCAGGCGGGCCGATCACCTCGAACGTGATGGCGAACAGGCCTTCCTTGTCGCCGCCGCCGAGGAAGAGGCCGACGATCGGGATCTGCCCGAACATGTTGTTGAGGCCGTAGAGCGGCACGAAGGTGCCGCGCATGCGCACGTCGTTGTTGGCGAAGTCGAGCACGCCGTCCATGGTGGCGCCGACGATCGGCCCGCTCACCACCGCGTCGCGAACCGTGAACTTGCCGGGCGAGCGGGTGAACAACACCCGCATGCGCGAGAACTGGACGCCCTCCGGCTCCATGCTCGGCGCGCCCGCGACGACGCGGTCGAGCGCGGCTTCGCCCTTCACGTGGAAGTCGCGGATGTTGAGCAGGCCCTCCTGCGGCGTCTGGTTGGGCGTCGGCGGGTCCATCGCGGCCCACAGCTGGCCGCCAACCACGCGCGGATAGGTGTCGGTGAAGCGCAGCAGGGCGCCGGCATCGGCGCTCTGGAAGTAGAGCACCTGGCGGCCGCCCTTGTTCCCGCGCAGGTCTCCGGTGAACGCGGCGTCGACGCCGAGCTTGGCGTTCATCGCAAAGCTCTTGATCAGGCCGGCGCGCCGCTGCAGCCGCAGATCGACGGCGCGCAGCGTCTCGCCGCGGAAGCCCGCCACGGTGCCGATCTTCACGTCGATGTCGAGGTCGGCGATGCCGGGGCGCGGTTTCGCGTTGGACGGCCCGCCGCCCACGACCGACTTGATGAAGGTGCGGCCGTCATAGACGTCGCCGCGCATCGTCACCTTGAGCGCGCCGTCCGCCTCGCGCTCGGCCTTGAGGCTCGCCTTGTCCTCGCTCGCCATCCCGAACACCGGGAAGTTCGCGGCGACGACCTGGCTGTCGGCGTCGAGCTCGACCGAGCCCTTCACCGCGACGCCGCCGCCCTCGATCACGATGTCGTCGATGCGGGTGTTGCCGCCCTTGTGCGTCGCCATCGTGAAGGTCGCGCGCGCGCCTTTGGCCGCGGGCTTCGACCAGCCCGGCAGCAGGTTGTCGACCTTCGCCTGGGTGAGATCGGCCTCGATCGCGAAGCGCGCATCCTGGTCGCCCGCGGCCGGGATCTTGGCGCCGAGCCGCACCGGCACGGGTCCGGTCAGCATGCCGCCGAAATCGAAGCCGAAGCGGCTGCGCGCCGCATCGTCGAAGATGCCTTGCAGGCGCAGCTCCGCGTCGCCGTCGCCGCGCGGCTTGCGGTAGTCGATGCTCGCCGGCATGCCGCCGATGCGCACCTCGCCGCGCGCCTCGTAGCCGTCCGGATCGGCGGTGACGCGCAGCGTCTGCGCCTCGACCCGCTGCGCCATCATGAAGCGATCGACGGAAAAATTGGCGATGTCGGCCGTGATGTTGTACTTGACGCTGCCTTGCGGCATGTCGGGATCGATCGGCAGCGTCAGCGCGACCTGCGCCGCGACGGTGCCGCGACTGCCGCCCGGATCGAGCGGCGAGCCCGATGCCGCGCGCAGCCGCTCGCTCGCGAGCAGCTCGGCCGCCGCCGGCACCGGTCCCTCCACGCGCATGTGCACCTGCGCGGGCGGCTTCTTGATCTGGGTATCCGGCACTTCGAACACGCCGTTCGCGATCGTGAGGCGGCGCCCCGAGGGCAGATCGATGACGCCGCGACCGAGCGTGACCGTCACGTCGCGGCCGCGCACGCGCGTGACGAGATCGGCGTCGCGAATGGGCGGCAGGTCGTCGACCGGCTGCACCACCGTGCCGCTGGTCGCGATCTCGATCGACAGCCCGTCATCGGGCACCGGCGGCCCGCCGGTCTGCAACGTCGACAGCGGCGCGTTGGTCGCGATCTCGACGCGATCGACCGTGCCGCCGACGAGATGCGTGAGCGTCCAGTTGCGCACCGGCGCGTTCACGAACACCGGCCATATCTGCTTGAACTGCGCCGCCGTCATGTTGCGGCCGGCGGCGCCGATCACGATGCGCGGATCGCCGGTGGAGAAATCGATATAGCCCGACGCCGCGATGGCCACGTCCTGGCCGGCGATGTCGGCGTGCTCGATGTCGAGCCGGCGCTTGGCCGGATCGAATTGGCCGAGCACCGCGATGCGATTGAGCTGGAGCTGCGTGTCCGTGCTCACGCGCGGCGCGAGCACGATCGACCCGCCGGTCAGGCCGAGCCGCCACGGGCCACCCGCCTGCGCCGGGGCCTCCGCATGCGCGACCAGCGTGAAGCGGTTGCCGCCCGACACGATCTGGAACGGCGCCGCGAGCGCATGCCGGCTCCCGTCCCAGTCGAGGCTGACCTCGGCCTGGTCGATCGCGAGCCGCGTGCCGGGGTCGTGCTTGTCCGTGATGGTGCCGGGACCGATCAACAGCTTGCCGCTCGCCATTTGCGGCGCGCCGTCGCGCGCGAGCTCGGCGCGCAGGCTGAACGACATCGGCATGTCGGGGTCGATCCCGCCGTCGTCGATGCGCAACGCGAGCAGAAGGTCGCGCATCATGATCTGACGCGCCTCGATGCTCACGGCGCGCCGTCCCTCGCCGAGCGGCTTGACGCCGGCAAGCAGCACCCATTGATGGTCCGCATTGTCGGACGAGATGCGCAGGATGACCTCGCCTCCCGCCTGGCGCGTGAGGCTCAGATTGATCTTGTCGAAGGTCGATTTCTGCCCGTTGCGCTGGTCGTCGACCGTGAGGCTGCCGCTCTTGAGGCCGATCTCGCCGAGGTCGTGGCCGTCGAGGCCGAGCGCATTCACGCTGTCGAGCCAGGCGAGCAGCGCGCCGAGATTGTCGAAGGTGCCGCGCGCGGACGATGCCGAGGGCGCCGCCTGCACGGGTGCGGCGGACGGCGCGGCCTGCGTCGCCGCGTTGGCGAGGCTGCGCGTCGGCACGAGCGGAATCGAGGCCGCGGATGCGAGCATCGTCGCGTGCGCGAGCGGCCGCTTGTCGCCGCCGGTGAAGACCTTGATCTCGCCGTTCGGCTCGATGCGCAACGACAGCGCGGCGCCGACCAGATTGAGGCTCGCGGCGCGCGGATGGCCGGACAGGATGCTGAGGCTCGCAAGGCCGACTTCGGCGCGCGGCGCGTTGGCGACGACCGCGCCGTCGCGGTCGCGCACGACGATGTCGCGGATGCGCAGCGCGGTGCGGCCGTTCTCGTCGCGCTCGAGCACGGTGCCGCCGACCTGGACGTTGTAGCGGCTGCCGAGATTCTCCTTGATCGCGGCCGCGAGCCAATCGGTGGCGAAGTCGAGCGCGATCGGTCCGGACGAGAGGCGATACCACAAGACGCCGAGCGCCACGCCGACGATCGCGAGCAGCGTCGCGAATCCCACCAGCACGTGGCGCAGGCGGCGGCTGCGCAGAACGCGCCACAGGCGCGGCGCACGTGGAAGGACGCAATTTCCCGACGCGGCTGGAGCGGCGCGACGCGGCGCATTGGAACGCGCAGCCGGCGCGGCCGGCGCCTTGCCGGCTTGCGCGCGGCGATGCGACAGCAGGCTCTCTTCCAAGCCGCGCAGCGCCGCAAGCTTTGGATTAAGATTGCTATCCGTCATGCCGGATCAGGCATCCCCCGCCCGTCTGCCGCAACAAGGATGTCGCAGGTCGGGGCGCATCCCCATGCCGGGCCAAGGTTTCTCCCAAAACCCTTGACCCATCGGCGCCCCTCCCCAAACCATGAGGCCGTCCTAGAATGATGACGTTGCGAAAAAGTCGAAAGGAAGGCACATGTCCGCCCAACTTGGCCCCGGAAGCAAGGCTCCGGCCTTCAAGCTGCCGCGCGACGGCGGAGGAACCGTGTCGCTCGCGGATTTCAAGGGGCAAAACTTGGTCCTCTACTTCTACCCGCGCGCCGATACGCCCGGCTGCACGGTCGAGGCCAAAGCCTTCTCGGAACACGCCGCCGCCTTCGCCAAGGCCGGAACGGCCATTCTTGGCGTTTCCGCCGACCCCGTGAAGGCCCAGGACGCGTTCAAGGCGAAACATGGTCTCGACATACCGCTCGCCTCCGACGAGACGCACAAGATGCTCGATGCCTATGGGGTCTGGGGCGAAAAATCCATGTATGGAAAGAAGTTCATGGGGATAACGCGGGCCACGTTCCTGATCGGCCGGGACGGCCGCATCGCCCGCGTCTGGCCCAAGGTGAAGGTCGCGGGTCATGCCGAGGACGTGCTCGCTGCCGCCAAAGAGCTGTAGCACTTCGCCGTCTTCAATCTGCGCGCGAACCGTCGCGCCATCGGCACGGCATTGCTGTTGCCGGACATGCCGATTTGTACCGCGGCAGCGTTAGCCGAACGTTAACCATGTTCCAAGCAAATTGCCCGGCAGGAGCGCCGGAACATTTCTCGGCACGGCGCGGGAGCGTCGATGTCCCAGCCAGCCTCGTCCTATCACGGTGCCGACGATCAGTACGGCAGCCCCGATGACGGCCGCTACGATGATCCGGCCTACGAGCATCCGGAACCGCATTCGCCGATTGCGGGATACGATGAACGCTACCCGTCGAATCTGACGCGGCTGCTGCGCCGCGGCCCGGCGAGCGGCAATGATGGCAAAGCGGCGCGGCGCAGCTACACGCTCGGTCATGGCGGCTGGGAGGTGCGCATCGGCCCGGTCGCATTCTGGATCTGCGTCGGCACGCTGGTGATCATGGCCGCATGGTCGGCGGTGACGGCGACCTATTTCGCGTTTCACGACGACGTGCTGGCGCGGCTGATCGCGCGCCAGGCCGCGATGCAGTTCGCCTACGAGGACCGCATCGCCGACATGCGCGCGCAGGTCGATCGCGTCACCAGCCGGCAGTTGCTCGACCAGGAGCAGTTCGAGCAGCGGCTGACCCAATTGGCGAAACGCGAGGCCGCGCTCGAAGCGCGCACGTCCTCGCTCGGCGCGCTCACCGGCCCGACAATCACCGGCGCGATCCGTCCGCCGACGCGCAGCCTCGCGCCGCGCGAGCCGGCGGCGGCGCCGAAACCGTCGCCGATCAACGACACGACCGTCCCGCCCGTGCCGGCCGAGGGCGAGGCGCGGCTGATGAGCGGCGGCGTAGCGAGCGCGCTCGCGCGCATCGAGGCCTCGCTCGATCAGGTCGCGGCGGAGCAGGCGCTGTCGCTCAACGCGGTCGACGCCGACTACGACAGCAAGCTCAAGCGCATCCGCGGCGTGTTCGCCGAGCTCGGCATCCGCGCCCCGCGCCGCGCGACCACGGAAGCGGCCGGCGGCCCGTTCGTGCCCTATCGGCTCGCCCCCGGCGCGGGCGCATTCGAGCGGCAAGTTCACCACGTGACCCTCGAGCGCGCGCAGGCCGACCAGCTTGCGCACGAAATGGCGGCGCTGCCGATCCGCCCGCCGGTGCGAGGCGAGCTCGACATCACGTCGGGCTTCGGCGTGCGCATCGACCCGTTCCTCAACCGGCCCGCGATGCACACCGGCATCGATTTCCGCGGCGCGATCGGCGAACCGGTGCACGCCACCGCGTCCGGCACCGTGACGGTCGCGGGCTGGAGCGGCGGCTACGGCCGCATGGTCGAGATCGATCACGGCAACGGCCTTTCGACCCGCTACGGCCATCTGTCGGAGATCGAGGTGAAGGTCGGACAGACGGTGAAGATCGGCCAGATGATCGGCCGCCTCGGCTCGACCGGGCGCTCCACCGGCCCGCATCTGCACTACGAGACGCGCATCAACGGCGAAGCGGTCGACCCGGACCGGTTCCTGCGCGCCGGGATGCGATTGGGAATGATCCGGTAGCGACGCTACTCGACGTCCTCGACCTCGGTCGGCGCGGTGCCGAACGCCTTCTGCGCCAGCGCGGCCTGCATGAACTCGTCGAGATCGCCGTCGAGCACCGCGCCGGTGTTCGAGGTCGCCACGCCGGTGCGCAGGTCCTTCACCATCTGGTAGGGCTGCAGCACGTAGGAGCGGATCTGATGGCCCCAGCCGATGTCGGTCTTGGCGGCCTGCTCGGCGGCGGCTTTTTCCTCGCGCTTCTTCAGCTCCCGCTCGTAGAGCCGCGCGCGCAGCATCTTCCAGGCGGCGGCGCGGTTCTTGTGCTGCGAGCGCTCGGCCTGCACGACGACCGCGATGCCGGTCGGAATGTGCGTCAGGCGCACCGCCGACTCGGTCTTGTTGACGTGCTGGCCGCCGGCGCCGCCCGAGCGCATCGTGTCGGTGCGCACGTCCGATTCCTTGATGTCGATGACGATGCGGTCGTCGATCACCGGAAAGATGCCGACGCTCGCGAACGAGGTGTGGCGGCGCGCGTTCGAATCGAACGGCGAGATGCGCACCAGGCGGTGCACGCCGGTCTCCGACTTGAGCCAGCCGAAGGCGTTCTTGCCCTTGATCTCGATCGTCGCCGACTTGATGCCGGCCTCCTCGCCCGCGGTCTCTTCCAGATAGTCGACCTTGTAGCCGTGCTGCTCGGCCCAGCGCGTGTACATGCGCAGCAGCATCGCGGCCCAGTCCTGGCTCTCGGTGCCGCCGGCGCCGGCATGCACCTCGAGATAGCTGTCGTTGGCATCCGCCTCGCCCGACAGCAGCGCCTCGAGCTCGCGGCGCCCGACCTCCTGGCGCAGCGCCTTGAGCGCCGCTTCGGCCTCGGCGACGACGCCCGCGTCCTTCTCGGCCTCGCCGAGCTCGATCATCTCGATATTGTCGGAGAGGTCGCGCTCGATGCGGCCGAGCGCGGCGAGCTGGTCATCGAGCGCGGTGCGCTCCTGCATCAGGCGCTGCGCCTTCTGCGGATCGTCCCACAGCTTCGGATCCTCGGCGAGCTTGTTCAGCTCGGCAAGCCGCGCGCGCGCCTTGTCGACGTCAAAGATGCCTCCTCAGCAGCCCGACCGACTGCTTGATCTCCTCGACCAGCTTCTCGATTTCCGCGCGCATCGTCTTCCGTCCAGTGGCCGCGAGTCTCGCCGGCAGCGCTGACGATGTAGCGATCCTGGCGGGCCCATGCAACCGAGCGGGCAAAACAGCCAGTTCCGCGGAGCGACGCCGGACGGTAAGCTCGCGACATGAAAATCTATCTCGCCGGACCACTCTTCACCGTCGCTGAGCGCGACTTCAACGCGCGGCTCGCCGCCCTGCTGCGCAAGGCCGGCCACGAGGTCTGGCTGCCGCAGGAGTCCGAGCAGCGGCTGATGAGCGCCAAGGAGATTTTCGCGAAAGATGTCGAAGGGGTCGATTCGGCCGAGGTCGTGGTCGCCAACATGGACGGCCCCGATCCGGATTCCGGCACATGCTGGGAATGCGGCTACGCCTACCGCAAGAAGCCGATCGTGATTTTCCGCAGCGACTTCCGCGCCGCCCACGAGCCGGGCAAGGCTGCCTTCAATCTCATGCTGACGGAGTCGGCGGTGCGCTATCTCGATGTCGCCTACGCGGACAGGGAGAACCTCGTCGCGGCGGACTTGGAGTTCGTGGCAAGGAAACTGATCGAGGCGCTGACCGATCTCGCGAACGCCGGCATGCGTCGGGAAATCTGACGTCTATCGTGGCGAACCGCGCACGCGCGCTACGCTTCTCTCGTTCGCAGGCTGCGAATATAGCCCGCAACATCCGCGAACAGGAAAGCGACATAGGCAAACGCCAACCATCGCATTTGCCAGATCAGGCTCAGAGACCAGCACGATATCCATAGCGTTATCGCAAATTGGGAAACATCGAGCGTCGGCCACAAAATGTAGGCACTTGCGCCCGGCCACTCGCGTTGGCGATCTGCTTGTGCCAGCTTTCCTGCGACCAACCGGCAAGGGATATCGATCACCACCCACATAAAGCCGCAGAGCAGGAAGATCTCGCTTCCGAACGTGAAGCCGGCAAAATCGAATTCGGGGCGGGTCACCATGCCCGGCAGCATGGGAGGATTCACCGTTCTCGCGATCGTAAGAATCACGATTCCGAAGATGACGAGAAAAACGAGATCCTTGAAGAGAAGAATGGTCGATTTCGAGGTCTGGAAACGAGCTGGAAGCGGCGTAGGCGGAGGAGCAGGAGTCCCCACGCGTTTGACGTACGTGTCGTTGAGGTGAATTGCGCTGCCGATCAGATAGCGCAAGAGGAGCGAGAGCAGCGCAATCAGCGCCCAAAATTCTACGGTCGACCAAGCCGAATCGAAGAAGCGCCCGAGCGCTGCAAAGAATGATGAGCGGGGAGTAGCGGTCGGCAAGCTGATGTGCTCGGCGACCGCTTCGACTGCCTTGCCGATCGTAAATCCCGTAAAGACCGTGAAGATCGCGAGGATAACCCCCACGGACTTCTCGAAGTCGGGCGCACGATAGGTCGGCCAGAAAGGCAGCCAACCCAAGCATGCGCAAGGTGCCTGCACTGGGGGCGCCATTGGTGGACCCGCCGCCGCTGCTTGGGCCGTCGCCGCTGCTTGTTCGGCCACCGTTGCTGCTTGCCGAGCCTCCGCGGCTGCTTGGGCGACCGGCGCGGCTTGACCAGCCGCCGCTCCTTGGGCCGCCTGCGCCGCCGCTTGCGCCGCTTCCGCTGCGGCCTGGGCCGCTTGCGCTGCTGCTTGGGCGGCCACCAGCGCTCGGCACGCCGGCGCTGCTTGATCCGTGGCCGCGGCGGCCGCTTCCGCAGCGGCCGCTGTTGCTTGAACCGCTGCCGCTGCCGCTCGGGTCGCTGCGTCCCGCGCCGCCACCGTTGCCTGGGCCGCGCCGCCGGCTTGCGGGTCGGGCGGGTTTCCATCGTTGAAATTCGCCACAGCGCACCTCCCCCGTCGTGCGTGTCGGTTGCGTCGCCATGGCAAAGGGTTCGGGCAACCGCAGCGGCAGCGAAGCGCCTCGCAATTTATCAGGCCAAGAGCGCCACAACAACCATTGCGCGCATCGAGGTGCAAGCCCGCGCGACCACGCGCGGGCGAGCTCTCGCCGACAGCTTGCCCGGATCAGTACAGCCCGCCCGTCCCCGAGCGCACCGCGCGATCGGCATCGCCGGTCGGAACGATCGTCCCGTTGTCGCCGGTGCCCATGCCGACGACGGCGCCGCTGTCGGGCGGCGCGGTGCCGGGCTTGAAGCCTTCGAGGATCGACGGCCCGCCGCCGGTCGCGCGCAAGCCGGTCTTGGGGTCGACGCGGATCAGCTTGATGCCGGGCGGCACGCGGAACGGCACCGCCGGCTGGTCGGCCAACGCCATCTTGTAGAACTCGCGCGCAATCGGGGCCGCGAGGTGCCCGCCGGTTGCGTCGCGGCCAAGATGGCGCGGCTTGTCGTAGCCCATGTAGACGCCGACCACGAGATTGGGCGTGAACGACATGAACCAGGCGTCCTTCTCGTCGTTGGTCGTGCCGGTCTTGCCGGCGATCGGCTTGCCGACGTCGTGCACCACGTAACCGGTTCCGCGCTGGACCACGCCCTCCATCATCGAGGTGATCTGGTAGGCGGTCATCGGATCGAGCACGACCTCGTCATGGTCCTTGAGGATGGGCTCCGGCTGGTTTTCCCATTTCTTGGCGTCGCAGCCGATGCATTCACGCGTGTCGTGCCGATAGATGGTCTTGCCGAAGCGGTCCTGGATGCGGTCGATCAAGGTCGGCGTGATCTTATGACCGCCATTGGCGAACATCGAATAGGCCGCCGTCATGCGCAGCACGGTCGTCTCGCCGGCGCCGAGGGCGAACGAGAGGTAGGGCGGCAGGTTGTCATAGACGCCGAATCTCTTCGCATATTCGGTGATCAGCGGCATGCCGATGTCCTGCGCCAGCCGCACCGTCATGACATTGCGCGAGTGCTCGAGGCCGAAGCGCAGCGTCGAGGGCCCGTAGAACTTGCGCTCGTAGTTCTCCGGCGTCCATGCGGCCTGGCCGACGCCCTGGTCGATCGACAGCGGCGCGTCGAGCACGATGCTCGACGGCGTGTAGCCGTTGTCGAGGGCGGCCGCGTAGACGATCGGCTTGAACGCCGAGCCGGGCTGGCGCATCGCCTGCGTCGCACGATCGAACTGGCTCTGGTCGTAGGAGAAGCCGCCGACCAGCGCGAGCACGCGGCCGGAGCGCGGATCCATCACGACGATCGCGCCCGACACCTCGGGCACCTGGCGCAGGCGATACTGGCCGTCATGGCCGGGCAGCGGCTCGACATAGACGACATCGCCCGGCGACAAAACTTGCGAGACCTTCGCCGGCACCCGGCCGCGCAGGGGGCCGGTGACGGCCTTGGCCCATTTCACCCCTTCGAGCGGCACGATGCCGACATTGCGCTCGCGCAGGATGGCGCCGCCCGGCTCGCGCCCGGGCTGGAAGCCGATGCGCGCCGCCTGGTCGCTCGTCTCCAGCACGACCGCGAGCTTCCAGCCGATGTCGGCGAGCGCCTTGACGTCGGCGAGCTTCACGCCCCAGTCGCCCGAAACGTCGATCTTGCTGACGGCGCCGCGATAGCCCTGCTGCTCGTCGTACTGGATGAGGCCGTCCATGAGCGCCTTGCGCGCCATGCCCTGCAGCTTCGGATCGAGCGTGGTGCGCACCGACAGGCCGCCCTCGTAGAGGCCCTTCTCGCCGTATTTGTCGAGAATCTCCCGCCGCACGTCCTCGGCGAAATACTCGGCCGCATAGACCTGCGCGCCGGTCGGCCGCGTGACGACGTTGAGCGGCTCCTTCTTCGCCTGCTCGCCCTGCTGCGCCGTGATGTAGCCGTTCTCGACCATGCGATCGATGACCCAGTTGCGCCGCTCGACCGCGCGATCGTGCTGGCGGAACGGCTGCAGCATCGAGGGGCCCTTCGGCAGGGCCGCGAGATAGGCGGCCTGGGCGATCGTGAGCTCGTGCACGGACTTGTCGAAGTAGAGGAGCGACGCCGCCGCCACCCCGTAGGCGCCGAGCCCGAGATAGATCTCGTTGAGGTAGAGCTCGAGGATCTTGTCCTTCGAATAGGTGCGCTCGATCTTGAGCGCGAGCAGCGCCTCCTTGATCTTGCGCTGGAACGACACCTCGTTGGTCAGCAGGAAGTTCTTGGCGACCTGCTGCGTGATCGTGGAGGCGCCCTGCGGCCGGCGGTTGCTGCCGAAGTTCTCCACGTACACCATGCCGGCGCGGACGATGCCGCTGAAATCGAGGCCGCGATGCTCCCAGAAGTTCTTGTCCTCGGCCGATACGAAGGCATTGATCACGAGCTTCGGCACCGCCTGGATCGGCAGGTAGAGCCGCCGCTCGCGCGCATATTCGGCCAGCAGCTCGCCGTCGGCGGCGTGCACGCGCGTCATCACGGGCGGCTGGTAATCCTGCAGCGCCGAGTAGTCGGGCAGATCCTTGGAGAAGTGCCAGACGAGACCCGCGGCCAAGCCGATGCCGACCAGGAATACGATCGTCCCGAACGCAAACAGAAATCCGAAGAAGCGAAGCAGCAGCTTCATCGCGTGCCTTCCGTCAACCCCACGCCGGCGAGAGCTGCCCGCGCCCGAAGAGCCCGAGCCTTGCGGCCTCTGCTTGTCGCGACAAGCGCATCACGCCCATGCCCCTGTTCCGGCGGCTCGGCCGGAACCCATGCGACGCCAAACCTTTGGTCGCCCCCTTTTATGGTCAAACTGAGGCTTCGCGCCATCGTCGCGCCATCCCGTCTTGCCCCAGTGCGTGCCCTGCCCCACTCAGTGCGCCGGACCGCCGGCCAGACGGGTGGAGAAATAGGTATTCACCGCCCGCACGATCGCGTCGGCCGCATGCCCGCGCCAGTTCGGCGACATCAGCTCCTTGAGATCGTTGCGGTTCGACACGTAGCCGAGCTCGATCAGCACGGAGGGCACGTCCGGCGCCTTGAGCACCTTGAAACCCGCCGACTTGAGCGGATGCTTGTGCAGCCGCGCCGCGCCGCGCAGCGCCGCCACCACGTCCTTGGCGAACTGCAGCGAAAACGTCTTGGTCTCGCGCTGGGCGAGATCGATCAGGATGCCGGCGATGTCGTCCGGCTCGCTCGACAGGTCGACGCCGGAGATGACGTCGGCGCGGTTCTCGGCGTCGGCGAGCTTCGCCGCCTCCTCGTCGGAGGCGTGATCGGACAGCGTATAGACCGTCGCGCCTTCCGCCTCGCCGTCGCCGCGCGCGAGCGCGTCGCAGTGGATCGAGATGAAGAGCTGGGCATTGCGCGCCCGCGCAAAGCGAACGCGATCGGCGAGCGCCACGAAGCTGTCGTCCGTGCGCGTCAGCATCACGCGGTACTTGCCGGTCTTCTCCAGCTTCTCGCGCAACATGAGCGCGAAATCGAGCACCAGCGTCTTCTCGGCTTCCCCGTTGGACGGCGCGCGCGTGCCGCTGTCGATCCCGCCGTGCCCCGGATCGAGCACGATGACGGGGCGCGGATCGCCGTCGGCGCTCGGCTGCGGCGCGCTCGCCTTTTCGCTCGGCTTGGCGCTCGCGCGGGCGAGGCGATTGTCGACCGCCAGGGCGCGCAGAAACGCCTCGCGGCTCACCGGCACGAGGTCGAGCACGAGGCGGGCCGGCTGGCTGCCGGTCGCCTCGAGCACGAAGGCCTTGTCGACCCGCACCGGCCCGCTGGTGTCGAGCACGATGCGCGAGCCGCCCGGCATCACGAGGCCATAGCGGAACGCCTTGACGAGGCCGCGGCCGTGCTCGCCCGCGTGGACCGGAAACTGGAAATTGACCTGCGGCAGGTCGACCACTACCCGGTAGGGGTCGGCGAGCGTGAACGGCCGCATGTCGACCTTGCGGCTGAGATCGACGACGAAACGGGTGTCCTTGCCGTCGCCGCCGACGCGGACGTCGCTCGCGACCGGGAAATCGCCGCTATCGGCCGACGGCGGCGCCTGGGCAGCCGCGGGAAGATGCGCGGCCAGCATGAGGCCGAGCATAGCTCCCGCGATGCTGGTCGCGCGCTTCCGCACCGAATCTCAGGCCTCTTCCACTCCCCTCGGCTCCTCTTACTCCAATAGGCCGGCGTGGTTAACTGAATCTTGCCATGGGTTGCGGACAAACGCGGGCGGGGCCACGGTGACCACGAATTCCACTTGCGGCTCAACGCGCTGACGCAAAAGCACAAGGCTTGGCTTGCCAAGCCGCCCATGCCCGCCCTATGTAAGGGTTGCTGGCGATTCAAGACCTTCCGGTTCTGCCGCGTTCGGGCATCCGGCACGCTTGAGCCACGACCCCGCAGGAAGCGCCGCAGGAGGCGGCGAATGGCGGACGGTCGGCTGCAGCCGATGCCTTATTTCGAAGGATGACCGGAATGCGCCCGCGGCCATGCTGGCCGTACGCGCGAGACATCGCCGGCGCACCACAAGCTGGCCGCGCCGATTGGCGTTGCCACGATCTTCAAGTCGCTCAATCCCGGGGTCCGGATGACGCGGACGATGCCCAACGAGAACCGAATGCGCTGCCGCCCGGCCGCGCCTTCGCGCCCGTCGCATCGCGCCGAGCCGGCCTCATGTTTCAACCCGCAATTCGGTGCGTCTCATCGCGTCCTCGGCCCGCCGCTCCGGCGCCGGACGAGCGCTCCCGAGCGCGCCGTCAAGAGTCAGCTCTATGGCCAACAAAATGCTCATCGATGCGACCCACCCGGAAGAGACCCGGGTGGTCGTGCTACGTGGAAATCGGGTCGAGGAATTCGACTTCGAGTCGGCTAACCGCAAGCAGCTCCGCGGCAACATCTACCTCGCCAAGGTGACGCGCGTGGAGCCCTCGCTCCAGGCGGCCTTCGTCGACTACGGCGGCAATCGCCACGGCTTCCTCGCCTTCAGCGAAATCCATCCCGACTACTATCAAATCCCCGTCGCCGACCGGCAGGCGCTGATCGACGAGGAGGAGCGCGCGCACCGCGACGCCGAGGCGGAGGCCGACCGGCGCGCCGGCGGCAACGGCCGGCATCACCACCCACGCCACCGGCGCGCGGCCGAGCGGCAGAGCGAAGAGACACTGCAGAGCGAGCCGATCGAAGGCGCGTCGGATGAGATCGAGGTTGTCGGCGAAGCCGGCGGCAGCGGCGAGGAGATTGCGGCCGAGACCCCGGTCGAGGCCGCGGATTCGGCATTGCCCGCGGCCGAAGGCGAAACCGATCAGCCGGCAGCGACCAGCGCACCGGCCGAAGCTCACGCCGAGCCAGGGCCGGACGAGCCCGCCGACCATTGGGCCGGCGAGCGGCCCGACGAAGATTCTGCGCCGACCGGTGCGCCTGCCGCCGCGGCGGCGGAAGCGCCCCTCGCGGCCGAGGGCGCCGACGAGCACCCTGAGCGCAATGGCTCGTCCGAGCCGTCCGACGAGGCCGGCGAGAACGGCCACGAGGGCGAAGAGGAAGAGATCGTCGAGTCGGTCGGCGGCGCCGACGTGATGGAAGAGGTGCCGGACCGCATGCCGCGGCTGCGCCGGCAGTACAAGATCCAGGAGGTGATCAAGCGCCGGCAGATCATGCTGGTGCAGGTCGTCAAGGAGGAGCGCGGCACCAAGGGCGCGGCGCTCACCACCTACCTGTCGCTCGCCGGCCGCTACTCGGTGCTGATGCCGAACACGGCGCGCGGCGGCGGCATCAGCCGCAAGATCACCAATTTCCAGGACCGCAAGCGGCTGAAGGAAGTCGCCCAGGAGCTCGAGGTGCCGGACGGCATGGGCGTGATCCTGCGCACCGCCGGCGCCGCGCGCACCAAGCCCGAGATCAAGCGCGACTTCGAATACCTGCTGCGCATGTGGGAGACGGTGCGCGACGTGACGCTGAAATCGACGGCGCCGACGCTGGTCTACGAGGAGGGCTCGCTGGTCAAGCGCTCGATCCGCGACCTCTACAACAAGGACATCGACGAGGTGATCGTCGCCGGCGACGCCGCCTACAAGGAGGCGCACGACTTCATGCGCATGCTCATGCCGAGCCATGCGCGCAACGTGAAGCCGTATCGCGAGAGCCAGCCGATCCTCACCCGCTACGGCATCGAGAGCCAGCTCGACGCCATGTTCTCGCCCGTGGTGCAGCTGCGCTCGGGCGGCTACATCGTCATCAACCAGGCCGAAGCGCTGGTGGCGATCGACGTCAACTCGGGCCGCGCCACGCGCGAGCACCACATCGAGGACACGGCGCTCAAGACCAACGTCGAGGCGGCCGACGAGATCGCCCGCCAGCTTCGCCTGCGCGACCTCGCCGGCCTGATCGTCATCGATTTCATCGACATGGACGAGAAGCGCAACAACCGCACGGTCGAGCGCCGGCTCAAGGAAAGCCTCAAGCACGACCGCGCCCGCATCCAGGTCGGCCGCATCTCGCATTTCGGCCTCCTGGAGATGTCGCGCCAGCGCATCCGCACCAGCGTGCTGGAAAGCTCGACCGACAAATGCCCGCATTGCGGCGGCACCGGGCACGTGCGCTCGGTCGCCTCCGTCGCGCTACAGGTCCTGCGCATGATCGAGGAGACGTTGCTGCGCGGCGGCACGCATAACCTCGTGGTGCGCACCCGCTCCGACATCGCGATCTACGTGCTCAACCACAAGCGCGCGCATCTGCGCGACCTCGAGGAGCGCTTCCGCATCACCGTCACGATCAATGCGGACCCCGCCATGGGCGGCCAGACGCCGTTCATGATCGAGCGCGGCGAGCAGGTGCACAGCGTCGAGCAGGCGCGCGCGATCGCGGCCGCCCAGCCGGCGCCGGCGCCGTTGCCGGAAGCGGAGTACGAGGAGGAGCCCGTCGCGGAAGACGAAGAGGCAGAGGAGACCGAGGGCGAGGGCGAAGCCGAAGAGGAAGCCGCGCAAGGCGAGGAATTCGCCGAAGGTGCGGCCGAGACAGAGGATCGCGAGGAGATGCGCGGCGAAGCGGGCGGCGAGATGGGCGGAGCAGGCGACGGCGGTCGCCGTCGGCGCCGCCGGCGCCGGCGCGGACGGCGCGGCGAAGGCCGCGACGAGGGCGGCCCCTTCACCCACGAGACCGTTCCCGAGCATACGGTCGCTCACTACGACGCCGAAGGCGGCGAGGCTGGCGAGGTCGGCGGGGAGGCCGAGCCCGCCGGGCCCGAGACGGCGCATGCCGGCCCGGGCGAGCCGCGCGAGCATGGCGCCGCGCACCTCAATGGCGACGGCGAGCGCCGGCGACGTCGGCGCGGCCGCCGCGGCGGCCGCCGCAACCGGCGCGAGGGCGAGGAGCGCGTGGCGTCGGACATGCCGCACGGCGGCATGCATGAGACGCACGAAGGGCACGAGCCGGAAGGCACGATCGAGCCCGAGCTCGCCGATGCGGTCGCCGACTTCGGCGGCCCGCCGGTCGCGCACGAAGCGCCGGAGCCGGCGGCACCGCCCGAGCCGCCCCCCCACCATGAGGTGGCGCACGCCGAACCGCCGGCGCCCGAGCCGCCACGCCGCCGCTCGACCGTGCGCGAGCCGGTGCCGTTCAGTTTCGACGAAGGCGCGTCCGCGCTCGCCGAACCGAGCGCGCCCGCGCCGGTCGCCCCCGCGCCGGCCCCGGCCGCGCCGGAAGCGCACGAGCAGCCTGCCGAGGATGCAAGCAAGCCGCGCCGGACCGGCTGGTGGGCAAAGCGCGTGCTCGGCGGCTAAGCCGCCATGGACGGCCGCTACGTCGAGAGCGACGCTGCCGCGATGGTCGAGCGCTGCGCCCAGGCGGGCGTCGGCCGCGATCTCGCGTTGCGCGTCTACACGACGCGGCTGCTTGGCCAGGACCCGCGCCTCGTCCTGCACGGCGGCGGCAATACCTCGGTCAAGACCGTGGTGCCCGATCTGCTCGGCCAGGACACGGCCGTCCTGTGCGTCAAGGGCACCGGCTGGGACATGGGCGCGATGGAGCCGCCGGGCATGCCGGCGGTTCGCCTGGAGCCGCTGCTCGCGCTGCGCGCGCGCGCGGCGGTCAACGACGAGGAGATGGTGCGCTTCCAGCGCGCGAGCCTGATCGATCCGATGGCGCCCAACCCGTCGGTCGAGACGCTGCTGCACGCCTTCGTGCCGCACAAGTTCGTCGACCACACGCACGCGACCGCGATTCTGAGCCTGAGCGACCAACCGGACGGCGAAGCGATCTGTGCCGACGTCTTCGACGGGCGAATGGGCATCGTGCCCTACATCATGCCGGGCTTCGCGCTCGCGAAAAAATCCGCCGAGGTCTATGAGGCGGACCGCAAGGCCGAAGGGCTGATCCTGCACAAGCACGGCATCTTCACGTTCGGCGCAAGCGCGCGCGAAGCCTACGAGCGCATGATCGAGATGGTCTCGCTCGCCGAGGCCCGCCTCAAGCGCAACCGCAACTCTGTTTTTCTCACCTCCCGGCTGCCGCAGCGCATCGCGGCGCTTGCGGACGTGGCGCCGATCGTGCGCGGGGCCTGCAGCCTGAAGGATGCGAAAATCGACGGCGCCTGGCGGCGGCTCATCCTCGAGTTCCGCGGCGGCGACGCGGTGCGAAACTTCGTCAACGGCGCGGAGCTTGCCCGCTACAGCCAGGCCGGCGTGGTCACGCCGGACCACACCATCCGCACCAAGAACTGGCCGCTGCTGCTGCCCGCCCCCGAGCACGGCGGGAGCGACGATTTCAAGCGCGGCGCCACCGCGGCCGTCGCGGCCTTCGCGCGGCACTACCGAGCCTATTTCGAGCGCAACAACGCGCGCGCCGGCAGCAGCAAGAGGATGCTCGACCCCCTGCCCCGCGTCGCGCTGGTGCCCGGGCTCGGCCTGTTCGGGCTCGGCCGCTCGAAGAAAGACGCGAGGATCGCCGCCGATCTCGCCGAGGCGGCCGTCGCGACGATCACCGACGCGGAAGCGATCGGCCGCTTTGAGTCGATCTCCGAAGCCGACATGTTCGACGTGGAATATTGGTCGCTCGAGCAGGCGAAGCTCGGCTCCGCCAAGGAACCGCCGCTCGCCGGGCAGATCGCGGTCGTGACCGGCGCCGGCGGCGCGATCGGCGCTGCGACCGCCAGGGCCTTTGCGGCGGCCGGCGCCGAGGTGGCGCTGCTCGACGTCGATGCGGCCGCGGCGGGCGCCGCCGCCAAGGCGATCGGCGGCGCGGCGCTGGCGCTGACGTGCGACGTGACCGACGCCGCCGCGGTGCGCGAGGCGTTCGATCAGGTGGCCGCGCGCTTCGGCGGCGTCGACATCGTGGTGTCGAACGCCGGCGCCGCCTGGCAGGGCCGCATCGGCGAGGTCGACGAAGATATCTTGCGCCAGAGCTTCGAATTGAACTTCTACGGCCACCAGCGCGTCGCGCAGAACGCGGTGCGCATCATGCTCGCGCAGGGCACCGGCGGCTGCCTCCTGTTCAACGTATCGAAGCAGGCGATCAATCCGGGGCCGAATTTCGGCCCCTACGGCTTGCCCAAGGCCGCAACCCTCTTCCTCGTGCGCCAATACGCGCTCGACTACGGCGCCGACGGCATCCGCGCCAACGCGGTCAATGCCGACCGCGTCCGCTCCGGCATCTTGACCGACGCGATGATCGCGCAGCGCGCGCAGGCGCGCGGGCTCAGCGAGAAGGACTACATGAGCGGCAACCTGCTCGGCCGCGAGGTCACGGCCGAGGATGTGGCGCAGGCCTTCCTGGCCCAGGCGCTCGCGCTCAAGACCACCGCCGACGTCACCACCGTCGACGGCGGCAACATCGCGGCGGCGCTACGGTAGCTCCAAATCCGTCGGCAACGCCATCAGCCGAGCAACGCTCAGCTGGCGTACCGCGAAGACAATCTTCGTCATCTGCACGAGTGCGGCCGCGGCGCGGATCAGCGAGCCGGAGCGGCGGCAGCCGGGGCTGCCGGCGCGGCGGCGGGCGCGGCGGCATCGGTATTGCGGGCCGGCGGCGCCGAGTGGATGCCGGAGAGCGGCGACGTCAGCGGGCCGGCACGCGGCACCGAGGCGGTCGGCGCCGCGGCGGGTGACGTTCCGACTGACATTCCGGGGAGCGCGCCGCCGATTTGCGCCTGGGCCAGCGCCGAGGTGTCGCCCAGGGTCACGAGGCCAACCGCGACGGCAAACAAGGCGGTCAACAAGTCGGATTGAGCTTTCATTGATCTGTCCTCCTGATCCCTGTGAACGGCTGGGCAACAGGCCCCTTCCCTCCTGCCAGACGGGCACGCCGGATTTTTTCCGCGCGCGCCGAACGAAATACCGGCGTCGCCGGCCCGCCCCTACGGCGCAGTTGTACCGGCGGCCCAGCCGGCAAGCGCGCCCGCAAGCCCGATCGCCGCGACAATGCACCAGACGCCGAACTGCGCATAGGCGAGCGCGCCGGCGATCGTGCCGGCCAGGAAGCCGAGCACGATCGGCCAGACGGCATCGAACCGCTCCTTCACCTCGGCATAGGCGGCCGCAGTCGCGGCATTGCCCGGCGCGAGCCGGCGCGCGCGCCAGGCGAGCGCAAGCTCGGTCGCGTCGATCGCGAACAGGGTCGTGTTCGTCGTCATCACGTTGGTCGACGGGCACCCCTTGATCAGCAGGCGCACGAGGGCGCTCTGCACGCCCATGGCGCACAGCCCGCACAGCGCCGCGCCGATCGCAATCGGCTCGTCCGGCGCACGCAGCGGCGCGCCGATGAACAGACACGCGAACAGGCCGCCGAGCAGGGCCGTTTCGAGGGCGAGCGTCGCCGCAAGCGCGGACCAGTTGCGCGGGCCAAGGCGCTTCACCAGCACGGTCGTGCCGATGCAGGCGCCGAAAAATGCCGGAATGGCGAGGAGCTTGATCACCCCACCCTGCTCATCGGCGACGAGCTGGGTGCCGGCGAGCACGAAGCTGCCGGTCACCTGCGCGACGAACAATCCGAACAGCGCCAGGAACGTGCAGCTGTCCACATATCCGGCGAGCAGGCTCAGCAGCACCGGCACGGACTTCGGGATCGGTTGGTCTGGCGCCATGATTTCGGCTCGCTGCACCGCTGAATCATGCGCATATTAATAGCTGTTCAGAAAACCTCTTGTCTCCTGCGAAAGCAGCGTGATGCGCGCGCCGACGCGCCGCATGCGCCGCACGCGTGGCCCATTTAGCCGCTGCCCGTCCGGATCGCTTTGGATTGTTCTCGACCGAGGATACGATCGCTTGGCCGGGGTCATGACCGGCAAGATCAAAAGGGAGAAGACCAATGAGAAGCACGACCGTGCTGCTGGCGGCTGCCGTGGCAGCCCTCGCGACTGCGGCGATGGCACAGGCGCCGACCAAGAAGCCGCCGAAGCCCTATCACTTCAAGCACCACCACCTGATATCGCGCGAACAGCCGTCCGCATGCCCGAAATGTCTGCCGCCGGCTCCCTACGTGGGCAACAATCCGATGACGGTCGCGTCGCCGCCGAAATAGCCGACAAACCGCCAACAATGCCCGGCCGACGAGAGCTGCCCCCGACCTCGCCGACCGGTGCCGCCAAAGGACCTAGTCGCTCGCCAGGATGACGTTTTTCACGAGCGGATAGATCTGCCCTTCCCATTTGCGGCCGCTGAACACGCCGTAGTGGCCGACGCCCGGCTGCATGTGGTGGCGCTTGAGGTAGGGGCGCAGGCCGGTACACATGTCGTGCGCCGCGACCGTCTGGCCGATCGCGCAGATGTCGTCCTTCTCGCCCTCGACGGTGAGCAGCATGGTGCGCCGGATCGCCTTCGGCTCGACCTTCTCGCCGCGGAACGTGAGCACGCCGCGCGGCAGCGCGTATTCCTGAAAGACCAGCCGCACGGTCTCCAGGTAGAACTCGGCCGTCAGGTCGAGCACCGCGAAATACTCGTCGTAGAAATCCTTGGTCGCCTTGGCCTTGGCGTGGTCGCCCTTGACGAGGTTGTCGTAGAGCTCGCGATGCGCCTTGAGGTGGCGCTCGATGTTCATGCTCATGAAGGCGGCGAGCTGGATGAAGCCGGGATAGACGTGCCGGAAGGCCCCATCGTAGCGGAACGGCACGCGCGCGATCAGGTGCTGCTCGAACCAGTCGATCGGCTTGGAGACGGCAAGCTGGTTGACCTTGGTCGGGTTGACGCGGCAGTCGATCGGCCCGGCCATCAGGGTCATGCTGCGCGGCTGCGCCGGGTTGCCGGTCTGCGCCATGACGGCGGCGGCGACGAGGGCCGCGACGCACGGCTGGCACACCGCCAGCATATGCGCGCCGGGGCCCATCGCCTCGAGAAAGCGGATCAGGTGATCCGCATAGTCGTCGAAGCCGAAGCGGCCCTGCGCGGTCGGCACGTCGCGCGCATTGTGCCAGTCGGTGATGTAGACGTCGTGCTCGGGCAGCATGGTGCGCACCGTGCTGCGCAACAGCGTGGCGAAATGGCCGGACAACGGAGCGATCAACAGCACGCGCGGCTGCCCCTGCGCGATGTCCTTCTTGAAGTGCAGGAGCGTGCCGAACGGGGTCTTGAGCGTCGCCTCCTCGCGCACCTCGACCTCGCGGTTGCCGACCGTGACGCTGGTGATGCCGAAAGGCGGACGGTGGTGGGTGAGGCCGGCGCGCGCGATCAGCTCGTAGGCGGCCGTCAGGTTGCGCAGCGCCGCACCGTCCATCGGGCGCCATCCGGACGCCGCCATGGCGAAGCCGGCGAGCGCCCGCACCGGAACCATGATGTCGCTATGGGCTTGATACGCCTGGTAGAGCATCCGCGCCGCGCGCTTGCGCGCGCGGCATCCCCCTCGTCGAGTACTCCCGGCAGCGCCACGCTAGTGCATTTCGTGGTGCACTGCGAGATGAAAATTGGGTAACGGGCGGCGGGCGCTCGCGGGCCCCCATGCGCCCGCCGCAGCCTCCCGCAGCCGGCTCGTCGATTTTTAGTGCCGCCGGGAAAGCAATTGATATAGCATGGCTTCTTGTTTCATCCGCGGGGGGCCGGCCCCGCGGCGGCGACCCGTGATTGGCGGACGTGACCCATGGCTCCGGCAAAGCTCACCATCAACAGCAAGAATTACGGCTCCTGGTCGCTGCGCGGCTGGTTGCTGTGCAAAATGTCCGGCCTCGAATTCGAGGAGGAGATGCTCTCGAGCGACGACCCGACGATTCGCGCCGAGCTCTTGCTGCTCTCGCCGTCGTTTCTCGTGCCCTGCCTCACCCATGACGGCATCAAGGTGTGGGACACGCTGGCGATCGCCGAGTATCTGAACGAGATCATGCCGGACGCCGGCCTCTTGCCGCAGGCGCGCGCCGCCCGCGCCCATTGCCGCTCGATCTGCGGCGAGATGCATTCCGGCTTCAGCAACCTGCGCTCGGCGCTGCCGATGAACATCAAGGGGCATTTTCCCGGCTTCAAGGTGTGGGCCGGCGCCGCCGCCGACATCGAGCGCGTCATCGCGATCTGGCGCGAGTGCCTCGCCGCATCGAAGGGCCCGTTCCTGTTCGGCGGAGCCCCCGGCATGGCGGACGCCATGTACGCGCCGGTGTGCACGCGCTTCCTCACCTACGACGTGAAGCTCGACTCCGAGTGCGCGGCCTACTGCCGGGCGATCATGAACCTGCCCTACATGCAGGACTGGGTCGCGGCCGCCAAAGCCGAGCACGAGGAGGTGCTGGAGCTCGACGTCGAGTTTTGAGCGGATACGGCGCAGTAGCTCGTCTATCGCGGCCCTGACCTCACCTCTACTCGTATTTGAGCAGGGCGTAGAAGAAGAACCACGTCCATGGGTATGTGAGCGCTATCGCAATCCCAAGCAGGAACGAGCGCTTGGACAAGGTCTCCGACGTCGAGAAGCTCATCGCGTGGAAGAGAAGAACCGCCGGAGGAAAAATGTACCCTGGAAAGAGTATCGGAAAAACGCCGATCGGCAGGGCATATCCGCGGGGAACGAAGAACGCGTATTCGACGATTAGCAGGACCAGCGCGAGAGTGCCTGGAAGGCCGAGAGAAATATACCAGATCGATTTCAAATTCCGGCCGATTGCTAACCGCCCACCGAAATAGATGATCAGCGACAGGACCGGTAAAAACAGGAAGTTCAGCGCAATCGCCTCGTTTAGCGCATCAAGACGACCCAACGTCATCGCCTCGCGCATCTCGCTACATCTCTTCCAATTGACTTGCGGGAGTTTCGCCAGGGGCTATGGACATCGGAGCCACCGCCCGATCCGCGCGACCGCCGCCTGCGCGTCGGCGCGCGAGCCGGCGTAGCAGAAGCGCATGAAGTGCCGTCCGTCGGTCGGGTCGAAATCGATCCCCGAGGTCGCCGCCACGTGCGCCTCGGCCAGCATGCGCTGGGCGAAATCCTGGCTGTCGTTGGTGAAGCGCGAGACGTCGGCATAGAGATAGAAGGCGCCGTCCGCCGGCAGGAAGCGGTCGAGCCCGGCGCTCGGCAATCCTTCGACCAGGATGCGGCGGTTCTCCTCGTAGCCGTGCTTGATCGCCTCCATCTCGGCGCGGCCGTCGAAGGCGGCCTCGGCGGCGACCTGCGCGAGCGTCGGCACCGAGATGGCGAAATTCTGCTGCAGCCGCTCGATCGGCCGCACCAGCGGCTCGGGCGCGACCATCCAGCCGATGCGCCAGCCGGTCATGCAGAAATATTTCGAGAACGAGTTGATGATCACGGCGCGATCGGAGAACTGCGCCGCGGTCGCGGCCGCAAAGGCGTAGTCGAGGCCGTGATAGATCTCGTCCGAGATGAAGCGGATGCCGGCGTCCTCGGCCGCCCCGATCAGTCGGCCGAGCGCCTCGGGCGCCATCATCGTGCCGGTCGGGTTGGCGGGGCTTGCCACCAGCACGCCGGCGAGCGGCCGCTCGCGATGCGCCGCGAGCAGCGCATCCCCGGTCAGCGCCCAGCGCGTCGCCGCGCTCGTCTCGATCAGCACCGGCTCGCAGCCGAGCGCGGTCAGGATATGCCGGTAGGGCGGATAGCCCGGATTGGCGATGGCGACGCGATCGCCCGGCTCGAACAGCGTGAGGAAGGCGAGCATGAAGCCGGCCGAGGAACCGGTGGTGACGATGACGCGCGCCGGATCGATCGCGATGCCGTATCGCTCGCCGTAGTGGCGCGCGATCCGTCGCCGCAGCGTGGGCAGGCCGAGCGCCTCCGTGTAGGCGATCGGCCCGGCCAGCGCCGTCCGCGCAGCCGCCAGCGCGGTCGCGGGCGGCGGCGCGGCCGGCTGCCCGACTTCCATGTGCACGACGTGGACCCCGGCCGCCTCGAGCCGCGCCGCGGCAGCCATCACGTCCATCACCATGAACGGCGGCACGTTGCTGCGCGCCGACGGCGCCAGCAGGCGTCTGGCCAAGTCAGAGCCCAAGTCAGAGCCCAAGTCAGAACCGACGTTCTGCATCTGCACCTCTTGAACTAAGCGCTTGAATCCACTGGGCGAACAAATTTCAGTGAGACGCCCGCCGTGCTGTTGCCGTATTTGCCCGCTTGGTCTATCGCGAGCGGCCGAGAGTGATCGTTGACCGCACCGGACCGCGTCCCTAGCTTGGTCGCCCGGGGCACGTGCCGAGCGCCGCGCGGAATTCGAAGACCAATCGTAATAGACCAGTCGGAATGATGATCGAAGCACGACCTGTCAAGCGGCGGCCGACGCTACGAGCCTCCCGCTCGGTCGCGATGATAACAGCGTGCGCATTCTTGGGCGCGAGCGTGCCGGCGCGCGCGCAGGAAACGCCCACGGTGGGAATGCCGATCATTCGCGACGCCGAGATCGAGCAGTTGCTGCGCGAATATACCCAACCGATCCTGCGCGTCGCCGGTCTCACCCAGCAGAGCATCCGCGTCGTCATCATCAACGACCGCTCGTTCAACGCGTTCGTGATGGACGCCAAGCACATCTTCGTCAATGCCGGGGCCCTGCTGGAAACGAAGACACCGAACCAGCTGATCGGGGTATTCGCGCACGAGACCGGTCACATCCACGGCGGACACTTGATGAAGATGCGCGCCGAGCTTGCCAATGCGCAGACCGCCGCGATCGTCGGCATGCTGCTCGGCGTCGGCGCGCTCGCGGCCGGGGCGCGCAGCGGCAATGTCGGCGGCAACCCGGGCATCGCGTTGCTCGCGCCGCAGAGCATGGTCCAGCATTCGCTGCTCGCCTATCAGCGCCGGCAGGAGGAACAGGCGGACCGCGCCGCCGTGACGTTCCTGACCGAGACCGGCCAGTCGGTGAAGGGCATGTACGACGTGTTTAAGCACTTCGCCGACGAGTCGCTGTTCGCGGCGCAGTATTCGGATCCGTACCTGCAAAACCATCCGATGCCGGCCGAGCGCATGGCGGCGCTCACGGTGATCTCCAGGACCCCGTACTGGAGCAAGCTCGATCCGCCCGAGCTGCAGCTGCGCCACGACCTCATGCGCGCCAAGCTGTACGGCTTCCTCGACCAGCCGGGCTCGGTGCTGCGCCGCTATCCGTTGAGCGATATGAGCCTGCCGGCGCGCTACGCCCGCGCGATCTCGACCTACCGGCACGGCAATCTCGCCGACGCGGTCGCCCAGATCGACAGCCTGATCCGCACCGAGCCCAACAATCCCTATTTCTACGAGCTCAAGGGGCAGGCCCTGCTCGAGGGCGGCAAGGCGAGCGAGGCCATCGCACCGCTGCGCCGCGCCGTAGCGCTCGCGCCGACCCCGGCACTGATCCAGGTGCTGCTCGCGCAGGCGCTGATCGCCACCCGCCAGCCGGCACTCGCCGACGAGGCGATCAACGACCTGCAGATCGCGCTCGCGCACGACTCCGAGATCGCCGACGGCTACGACTACCTCGCCATAGCCTACGGCCACAAAGGCGATATTCCGCATGCCGACCTCGCCGCCGCGCAGGCCGCCTTCACGCGCGGCGACTGGAAGACCGCCAAGCAGCTTGCCTTGCGTGCCAGGACGCGCTTCCCGGTCGGCGCCCCCGGCTGGGTCAGGGCCGACGACATCGCCAGCTACAAGCCGCCGAAGGCGAGGCCGGGACTGTAAACATTACCGATTTCACGCCGCCACAAAGGACACCATCGATGAGCCTGAATCTCCGCCTGTTCGCCGCCGCCGCCACGGCCGCGCTGCTGCTGCTGCCGGCGCCGTCGCGGGCGCAGACCTTCTCCGACACGCAACGCAGCGAGATCGAGAAGATCATCAAGCAATACCTGATCGCGCATCCCGAGGTGCTCGAGGAGGCCTCGTCCGAGCTCGAGAAGCGCAAGCAGGCGGCCGAGGCCGAGAAGGCCAAGACCGAGATCGCGAGCCACGCGCAGACGCTGTTCTATTCGCCCCGCCAGGTCACGATCGGCAACACCAAGGGCGACGTCACGCTGGTCGAGTTCTTCGACTACAACTGCGGCTACTGCAAGCGCGCGCTCGCCGATCTCACCACGATCATGAAGCAGGATCCCAAGCTGCGCGTGGTGCTCAAGGAATTCCCGGTGCTCGGCCCGGGCTCGGTCGAAGCCGCCAAGGTCGCGGTGGCGGTGCGCATGCAGGACTCAGGGAACAAGTACTTCGATTTCCACCTGCGGCTGCTCGGCGGGCGTGGCCAGGCCGACCAGGCGCGCGCGCTGCAGGCCGCCAAGGAGGCGGGCTTCGACATGGCGCGCATCCAGAAGGACATGAACAGCGACGAGGTGAAGGCCTCGATCGAGGAGAACATGAAGCTCGCCGAGGCGCTCAGCCTCAACGGCACGCCGAGCTACGTCATCGGCCAGGAAGTGGTGGTCGGCGCGGTCGGGCTCGACGCGCTCAAGCAGAAGGTCAACCTGGCGCGTTGCGGCAAGACCACCTGCTCCTGAACGTAGCCATGATCCCGCGGCGGCGTGGGCAGCTTTCCCTCGCCCGCCACGCCGCCTATAACGGCGGGCCGGATGACGTCGGGGGAATCACGCGATCCCTCGCGCTTCGGCTCGCGGCGAGATCAAATGCCCCACACCGTCTACGTCCTCAACGGGCCCAATCTCAATCTGCTCGGCACGCGCGAGCCGGAGAAATACGGCCACGCGACGCTCGCCGACGTCGAGAAGCTCGTACGCGCCAAGGCCGAGGGCTTCGGCTGGACGGTCGAGTTCCGCCAGTCGAACCACGAGGGCGAGCTGGTCGACTGGATCCAGGAAGCGGCCGCCAACAAGGCGGTCGGCATCGTGCTCAATCCGGCCGCCTACACGACCACCTCGATCGCGCTCCTTGATGCCATCCTCGCCGCCAAGCTGCCGGTGGTCGAAATCCACATCACCAACATCCACGCGCGTGAGAGCTTCCGCCACGACTCCTATGTCTCGAAGGCCGCGCGAGCGGTGATCTGCGGCTTCGGCATCGAGGGCTATGCGCTCGCGGTCGCGGGCCTCGCCGCGATGACGGGCGCGGCGGCGGCCGGCGCCAGGAAGAAGTAGCCGTGGCGCGCCCACCGAGCAAACCGCAGCCGCCGGCGGCTCAGCCGGCCGAAGACGTGGTCCGCTCGCTTGCCAAGCTGCTCGACGAGACGGGCCTGAGCGAGATCGAGATCGAGGAAGGCGGCCGGCGGGTGCGCGTCGCGCGCCCGGTCGCGAGCGCCGCCTACGTGGCGCCGCCCGTGGTCGCGCCGCCGCTCGTGCAGGCCAAGAGCGAGCGCACATCCGAGCCCGCGGACAATCCGGGCGTCGTGCTGTCGCCCATGGTCGGCTCGGCCTATCGGGCGCCCGAGCCGGGCGCCAAGCCGTTCGTCGACGTCGGCAGCCGCGTGAAAGTCGGCGACACGCTGCTCATCATCGAGGCGATGAAGACCTTGAACCAGATTCCGGCCCCGCGCGCCGGCACCGTCACCCAGATCCTGTTCGAGGATGGTCAGCCCGTCGAATTCGGCGAGTCGCTGATGATCATCGAGTAGGAGCGGCGAGTAGCGAATAGCGAATGGCGAATAGAGCAACGCGAGCAACTGCACACCATTCCCCATTCGCTACTCGCTATTCGCGGCGGCGGAGCCGCTGATGTTCGAGAAGATCCTCATCGCCAATCGCGGCGAGATCGCGCTGCGGGTGCTGCGCGCCTGCAAGGAGCTCGGCATCCCGACCGTCGCGGTGCATTCGACCGCCGACGCCGACGCGATGCATGTGCGCCTCGCCGACGAAAGCGTGTGCATCGGCCCGCCGCCGGCGCGCGACAGCTATCTCAACGTGCCGGCGCTGCTCGCCGCCTGCGAGATCACCGGCGCCGACGCGGTGCACCCCGGCTACGGGTTCCTGTCGGAAAACGCCCGCTTCGCCGAAATCCTGATCGAGCACGGCGTGCAGTTCATCGGCCCGAAGCCCGATCACATCCGCCTGATGGGCGACAAGATCGAGGCCAAGCGCACCGCCAAGCGCCTCGGCATCCCGGTGGTGCCGGGGTCGGAGGGCGGCGTCGGAACGGACGCCGACGCGCTCGCGATCGCCCGCGGCATCGGCTTCCCGCTGCTCGTCAAGGCCGCGGCCGGCGGCGGCGGGCGCGGCATGAAGGTTGCGCGCACCGAGGGCGACCTCGCGGTCGCGCTCGCGACCGCGCGCGCCGAGGCGAAGGCCGCGTTCGGCGACGACGCGGTCTATCTGGAAAAATACCTGCAGCAGCCGCGCCACATCGAGATCCAGGTGCTCGGCGACGGGCACGGCGGCGGCATCCATCTCGGCGAGCGCGACTGCTCGCTGCAGCGGCGCCACCAGAAGGTGCTGGAGGAGAGCCCCTCCCCGGCGCTGAACCAGGCGGCGCGCGACGCCATCGGCGAGACCGTCGCGCACGCGGTCCGCGAGCTGAAATATCTCGGCGTCGGCACCGTCGAGTTCCTCTACGAGGAAGGCCGCTTCTATTTCATCGAGATGAACACCCGCATCCAGGTCGAGCATCCGGTGACCGAGATGATCACCGACATCGATCTCATCCTGGAGCAGATCCGCATCGCCAATGGCGGCGAGCTGCCGATCGCGCAGAAGGACGTGAAGTTCCACGGCCACGCCATCGAGTGCCGCATCAATGCCGAGAACCCGGTCTCGTTCCGTCCCTCGCCGGGCCGCATCGTGCATTATCACCCGCCCGGCGGCATGGGGGTGCGCGTCGATTCGGCGGTCTATCAGGGCTACACGATCCCGCCTTTCTACGATTCATTGCTCGGCAAGCTGATCGTGCACGGCAAGACGCGCGCCGAATGCCTGATGCGCCTGCGCCGCGCGCTCGACGAGTTCGTGGTCGACGGCGTCGAGACCACGCTGCCGCTGTTCCGCGCGCTGGTGCGCGACAAGGACATCGTCGACGGCAGCTACCACATCCACTGGCTCGAGGAGTTCCTCGCGCGCGGCGGGATGGACTAAACCAACGCGGAAACGCCCTCGCTCATTGCGCGCAGCAGGCGTCCGACCCGCTCGGGGCTGTAGGGTTTCGGCACGAAGGCCGAGCCCTCGACCGCGTGCGCGACCCTTTCGACGCTGCCCGACGTATAGACGACGATCAGCGCCGGACAAAGCTCGCGCGCGCACCGGGCGAGCATCGTGCCGTCCATGGCGCCCGCCAGATTGATGTCGGTGAAGAGCATGTCGACCAAGAGCCCGTCGCGCAGCCGACGCAACGCGTCTTCGCCGCTCAAAGCGATGTGGACCTCGAAACCCTGCTGCTCGAACGTGTCGGCGGTGTCGACGCAGATGAGCGCCTCGTCCTCGACCACGAGGACCCGGCGGGCGGCCCCGCCCCTGTCGCCAGGATCACCATCGCGCTTGGTGCTGGCCGTACTCAACACTTGAACTTGCTCCCCTTCTCCCCACACGCATGTGGCGCGTGGCGCCTTACCGCGCTAACGCGGTAACTGGCCTATGTTTCCGATTTCCAGAAAAGTGTAGATATTTATGGTTGCTGCTTTGCTAACGCCCGAACGCGGGGAACCATAACCGACACGATCGACCCGCATTAACGTTCAAGCCAGGTCGCTGATTCCAAGCCTTGCGGCGGAACTCCGAAACACAGAAAACACCCCCAGAAACACCCCCATGGCCAGCCGCGACGCCGCCTTTGTCGAGATCACGCCCGAGGTCCTGCTCAAGGCCTATGCGTGCGGCATCTTCCCCATGGCCGAAAGCGCGGATGATCCGGCGCTCTACTGGATCGAGCCCGAGCAACGCGGCGTCATCCCGCTTGAGGGCTTCCGCGTCGCAAGCCGGCTTGCCCGCACGGTGCGCGCGGAACGCTTCACGGTGGTGTGCAACCGCGACTTCGAGGGGGTGATCGACGGCTGCGCCGAGCCGCAGCCGGGGCGCTCGCGCACCTGGATCAACCGGCGCATCCGCAGCCTCTATCTCGGCCTCTATCGCGTCGGCCATTGCCACACCGTCGAGGCCTATGCGGGGGACGAGCTGGTCGGCGGCCTCTATGGGGTGAGCCTCGGCCGCACCTTCTTCGGCGAAAGCATGTTCCACCGTTCGCGCGACGCCTCGAAGGTCGCGCTGGTGCACCTCGTGGCGCGGCTGCGCGCCGGCGGCTTTCGCCTGCTCGACACCCAGTTCGTCACCGATCACCTGAAGACTTTCGGCGCCGTCGAAGTGCCGCGCAAGCAGTATCACAAGCAATTGGCCGAAGCCCTCGTCGGCGAAGCGAATTTTGCCGCGCTGCCGCTCGACCAGCCGATCTCGGGCGCGCAGGCGCTCGAGCTCGCCACAAGAGAGTGAGCTTCGATCAGCGCGGCGCCTGGGCGCGCGGCGCCGGCAGCGGCTTGCGCGGGCGCGGCTTCGGCGCGGGATGCGCCGGCGCAGGCGGCGGCTGCGCCTCGGCGACCGGCGCCGGCGTTGCGCCGCCTTTGCAGTCGGTGAGCCACACGTCGTAGATCGGGTGCTCGACCGCATGCAGGCCCGGGCTCGCCGCGAACATCCAGCCCGTGAAGATGCGCTTGACCTCGCCCTGCAGCGTCACCTCGTCGACCTCGACGAACGCGTCGGTCTGCGGCGTCTCGGTCGGCGGGCGCGAATAGCAGACGCGCGGCGTCACCTGCAGGGCGCCGAACTGGACGGTCTCGTTGATCGCGACGTCGAACGACGTGATGCGGCCGGTGATCTTGTCGAGGCCGGAGAACACCGCGGTCGGATTGATGATCTTCCGCGGCGGCGGCTCGATCACGACCTCGTCGCCCGGCTGCAGCGTGGTGTCGACCGGGGACGGCGGGTTCGCCGGCTGGCCTTGTCCGGCGCCCGGATTGGCCGGCGGGGCGGGATTGACGCCGGGCTGCGGGGCGGGCAGCGGCGCGACCGGTACGGCGGCGCGCTCATCCGGCACGCCGGGCGGCGGCGCCAGCGTTTCCGACCGAATCGGCGCCTGCCCCGGCCCGACATAGGGCGCCGCGTTCGTCTGCGGCGGCGGCTGGTCCTGGGGCGGCGGTTGATATTGCGGTTGATACTGCGGCCGTGACGGCGGCACCGGCTCGTAGCTTCGCTGCTGATCGTAGGGCTGGTTCGGAATGTTATTGGGCGGCCGCGGCGGCGGACCACCAAAGATGCCGCCGAACTGAGCCAGGGCGGGCGCAGCGCCGACAAGGCTCGCAACCACAAGCACGGCGCAACGACCCGATCGGCGCATTCTGGTGTCCCGCTGCGGGGCGTCCGCCCCTCCACCCCTCATATGTCGCGCCCGGTTAACACGGGCAATGCGGCAGGGAAAGGGCGCGGCGGCGCCGGAACTCGTCATTGACGCAAGGACCGCGCGGGCGCCGTGAAGCCGTAGCCACCGCGCCGGCACATGGGCTAAGCATTGGGCTAAGTTCCCGGCTCAATTCGGGTTTCTCATGCGGATTCTGGCGTTTCATCCCGGCGCGCACGATGCATCGGCCGCCGCCTTCGACGACTATCGGCTCCTCGCCGCCGTCCAGGAGGAGCGGCTGACCCGGCAGAAGGGGTCGGGCGACGGCATCCCGTGGCTTGCGATCGACGAGGTGCTGCGCATCGCCGGCTGGACGCGGCGCGATGTCGATGCCATTGCGTCGACGCGCGCGTTCTATCCGTCGATCTATCTGCGCCCGTCGCTCTTCAAGGAGATCGACTATGCGGTGCGCCGCTGGCGCGGCAAGGAGCCCGGCCTGCGCGAGATGTGGCGCGAGTGCCAGCGGCGCGGCACGGCCGACACCAATACGATCTTCGCGGCGGCGCGCTTCCTCGACGTCAACGGCTTCCGCCCCGACGCGCAATTCCACTTCGCCAATCATCACGCCGCGCACGCGCTGCCGGCGCTCTTCTTCACCGATTGGCAGGACGCGCTGCTGTTCACCGCCGACGGCATCGGCGACAATGTCAGCTATTCGATCCGCACCTTGCGCAACGGCGCGCTCGACTGCCATTTCGGCGACGACCTCGACCTTCTGCGCAAGCTCAAGGCCAACAGCATCGGCCAGGCCTATAGCTTTGCGACCGCGCTGTGCGGCTTCCGCAAGCTGCGTCATGAAGGAAAGCTCACCGGCCTTGCGGCCTATGGCGAGCCGACGCTCGCGCCCGCGATCGCGCGGCGCTTCCGCATCGGCGCCGACGGCCTCGTCGCCACCGATTTTCCCGGCGAGGTCGAGATCGGCGACGAGATGGCGCGCATCTGCGCCGGCGCCTCGCGCGAGACCATCGCGGCCTCGATCCAGAAGGCGACCGAAGACCTGATGCTCGAGGCGGTGCGCCATTGGCTCACCCGCCACGACGTGCGTCACCTCGGCCTCGGCGGCGGACTTTTTGCCAATGTGCGGCTCAACCGCCTGCTCGCCGAAAGCCTCCCGCTCGACGAGGTTTTCATCTTTCCGGCCATGGGCGACGATGGCCTGTGCGTCGGCGCGGCGCTCGCGTTCCTGCTCGCGCGCGACGGCCTCGCGACCTGGCTCGGCAAGCGCTACCGGCTCGACAGCGTCTATCTCGGCCGCGATTTCGACCGCGACATCGACGCTGCGCTCGGCGCCGTCGCGGGCCTGCGCCGGCACGCGGGCGCGCCGCTCGACGGCGCGGTCGAGCGGGTCGCGGCGGGACAGGTCGGCGCCGCTTATCTCGGCCGCATGGAATTCGGCCCGCGCGCGCTCGGCGCCCGCAGCATCATCGCGAGCCCGGCGGATCATGCGATCAACGACGATCTCAACCGGCGGCTCGAGCGCTCCGAATTCATGCCGTTCGCGCCCTACGTGCTCGACGAGGATGCCGACAAGGTGTTCGAGATCACCCCCGTCAACCGTTACGCGGCGCGTTTCATGACCATCACGTGCGGCGTCAAGCCGGAATGGCGCGCGAAGATTCCCGCCGTCGTCCATGTCGACGGCACCGCGCGGCCGCAGATCGTGCGCGCGAGCGAAAACCCGCTCTATGCCGCGATCCTGCGCGGCTTCCGCGACAAGACCGGCCTGCCGGTCCTGGTCAACACGAGCTTCAACGTGCACGAGGAGCCGATCGTCAACGCGCCGGCCGAATGCGCCCGCGCGCTGGCGGATGGGCGCATCGATTTCGTCGTGACCGAGCAGGCGGTGTACAGCCGATCGTGAAGCGCGGCGGGGGCGCGCGACGAGGCGCTCAAGCTCGAGGAAGTGTTGAAGCGACATCTGTCAAACGCATACCCCCACGGAGCGTTCGAGGCGTCACCAGCCCGGACCCATCTTTGTAATTACAAAGGTGGCCCCCACCGCGCACGCGTTTGGCTCAGGGTGGCCCCCCGCTCCGGGTCTGATCCAGTACTCAGTACGACGTGACGGACGTCATTGCGAGCCCTCGGGTCTCGCATTCGGCGAGCCCAAGGATAAACTCAGCGAAGAGCAATCTCGATCAGCGGAGGGAGAATGCCGAGCGCGATTGCTTCGGCCTGCTGCGCAGGCCTCGCAATGACGGCTGTTCTACCGCCCCGGCGTCCACGCCTTGTAGTCGCCGGTCGCCTTCGGCCGGCGGCCTTGCGCCAGCGTCGAGCCGGTCGGCCGCAGCGCGCCCGGCGTGCCGGTCATGTTCGGCCGATGCGGCTTCCACCACGGGCGCACCGTCACCTTCTCGTCGGTCGGCGGCACGTCGACCGTGTGATGCAGCCAGCCGTGCCAGGCCGGGCCGACCATCGAGGCCTCCGCATAGCCGTTGTAGATGACCCAGCGGCGCTCGAAGCCGAGCGTCTTGTCGATCTTGCCGCCCTTGGTGCGGTAGTAGCGGTTGCCGAACTCGTCCTCGCCGACATATTCGCCGTAGAGGCTGGTCCACACCTGCGTGCCGAAGGTCTGTCCGTTCCACCAGGTGAAGAAGCGGGTGAGGAATGTCGAGATTTTCATCGCAAGTCTCTCGCGACCTGGGGGCCGGCGTTGTCATGCCAGCGCGCGGAACCCTTGTCCAGCGCCGCGCAACCGCGGCCGCGTTCGTGCATTGATTCCCAATAGTCATTGATCGTGAAACCCATGGAACCGCTATGGAATTGGGCAGCATCCAGAACGCCATCAACGATGTGGCACGCGCGCTGTTCTTCTTGCCCGGCTGGGCCGTGAACGGGCTCGTGCTGGCGCTGGCGATCATTGCGAGTCTCGCGGTCCATCGGCTGCTGCGCCGGATCATGTGGCGCGCCTTCGCGGGGCGGCCATTCGTGCTGTCGCTGCTCGAGCGCGTGCGCGCGCTCACGCGCCTTGCCTTCGTGACCTTGGCGCTGGCGCTGATATTGCCGGCGGTCAGCCTGCCCCCGGATATAGCGGCCTGGACCGCGGCGGCGCTGCGTCTCGTCTTCGTGGTGCTCATGGGCTGGATCGCGCTCGCCGCCGTCGACATCGGCGTGACCGTCTATCTCCTGCGCTTCCGGCTCGACGCCGAGGACAACCTGCTCGCCCGCAAGCACGTGACGCAAATGCGCGTGCTCAAGCGGGTGATCTCGACCCTGGTGATTCTCATCACGACGGCCGCCGCCCTGATGACCTTCAGCGCGGTGCGTCAGGTGGGGGTAAGCCTGTTCGCCTCCGCCGGCGTCGCCGGCATCGTGGTGGGCCTCGCGGCGCGGCCGGTGCTCGCCAACCTGATCGCCGGCATCCAGCTTGCCGTCACCCAGCCGATCCGCATCGAGGACGCCGTGATCGTCGAGAACGAGTGGGGGACGATCGAGGAAATCACCTCGACCTATGTGGTGGTGCGCCTGTGGGACCTGCGCCGCTTGGTGGTGCCGCTCGCCTATTTCATCGAGAAGCCGTTCCAGAACTGGACGCGCGAGGGCTCGGCGCTGCTCGGCAGCGTGCTGCTCTATCTCGACTACACGGCGCCGATCGAGCGCATCCGCGCCAAGGCGGCCGAAATCGCCGCCCAGTCGAAGCTCTGGGACCGCCGGGTGGTCGGCGTCCAGGTCACCGACGCCCGCGAGCGCACCATCGAGGTGCGGGTGCTGGTGAGCGCCGCCAATGCGTCGGCGGCGTTCGACCTGCGCTGCGAGATGCGCGAGAAGCTGATCGCGTTCCTGCGCGCCGAATTCCCCTCGGCGCTGCCGCACACGCGCGCCGACCTGACGCTGCACGAAGCCGCCATGACGGGCGCAGCGAATCGTCGCGCGATCGAGTCGGAGGCCGCCCCGCCGACCCGCGCGGCGGCGGGCCGGCGGTGAGCCGGCATGCCCCAACGCGAAGACGCGAACCCACCTATGCGCCTCCCGCGGAGGCGAGACAGTTCCGTTGCATGAAGGTTCGTTGACAGGGAACGACTCGGGACTCGGCCACGTAAGTCCATACCGTTCTGCCGTCCAGAATCGCCACGTGACCGATTTGTGTCGGCGACGCAACGGCGCCATGTCGCCAGGGCCTTTCGAATCCTCGCCTGATATCCGATACTTACTGAGTTGCTCCGATTCTTTCCCCACAATTCAGTGGTTAACCACCATATTTAGCGGTTGATTCAGACTCCGACACTAAGGCTTGACGCGCGCGGCGGAGTCGTCCTAGCCTTTCACCGTTCGGCGGACACTGTATCTCGTCATCGCCGGACGATCCCTGAGAGGCTTGAGACGCGGTTTCGCCGGGGCCATATGGTTTTGGCGGACACCCTCCTTGTGTCCCTGAGCCTCATGCACCCAGGCGGTCGGCCGGCGCGCCAAGCAGTCGTCTTCGGGACCGCTCCCGCGGTATCCGGGTGGGAAGTAGAGGCGTCAAACGAGAACCAGGCATGTGGGGGCGTGGGCAGGACAGGCCCGCGTCGCAGATGCAGCGTCGGTACGCTATGCTCCGGGGAGCCGCGTGCCACGCCAAACGAAGGGGCGGAGAATGCGGATTGAGCGGCGCTACACCAAGGACGGTCAGTCTCCTTACGCGGACATCGAGTTCCGCCTGACCACGAGCGAGATCCGCAACCCGGACGGCTCGGTGGTGTTCCATGCCGACAACGTGGAAGTCCCCGCGCAGTGGTCGCAGGTCGCCTCCGACGTGCTGGCGCAGAAGTATTTCCGCAAGGCCGGCGTGCCGGCGCGGCTGAAGAAGGTCGACGAAGAGACCGTGCCGTCCTTCCTGTGGCGCTCGGTCGCCGACGCGGACGCGCTCGCGGCCTTGCCGGAAAAGGAGCGCACCACCGGCGAGCATTCGTGCCGCCAGGTGTTCGATCGCCTCGCCGGCACCTGGACCTATTGGGGCTGGAAGGGCGGCTACTTCGATTCGGAAGCGGACGCGCAGGCCTTCTTCGACGAGCAGCGCTTCATGCTCGCGATGCAGATGGTCGCGCCCAACTCGCCGCAGTGGTTCAACACCGGCCTGCACTGGGCTTACGGCATCGACGGCCCGAGCCAGGGCCACTACTACGTCGACTTCCAGACCGGCAAGCTCGTCAAGTCGAAGTCGGCCTACGAGCACCCGCAGCCGCACGCCTGCTTCATCCAGTCGATCAACGACGATCTCGTCGGCGACGGCGGCATCATGGACCTGTGGGTGCGCGAGGCGCGCCTGTTCAAGTACGGCTCCGGCACCGGCTCGAATTTCTCCCGCCTGCGCGGTGAAGGCGAGCGGCTCTCGGGCGGCGGCAAGTCGTCCGGCCTGATGAGCTTCCTCAAGATCGGCGATCGCGCGGCCGGCGCCATCAAGTCGGGCGGCACCACGCGGCGCGCCGCAAAAATGGTGATCGTCGACGTCGATCACCCGGACATCGAGAAGTACATCGATTGGAAGGTGGTCGAGGAGCAGAAGGTCGGAGCGCTGGTCACCGGCTCGAAGATCAACCAGAAGCACCTCAAGGCGGTGATGAAGGCCTGCGTCAACTGCGAGGGCTCGGGCGACGATTGCTTCGATCCCGACAAGAACCCGGTGCTGCGCCGCGAGATCAAGCTCGCGCGCAAGAGCCTTGTGCCCGACAACTTCATCAAGCGCGTGATCCAGTACGCCAAGCAGGGCTACAAGGACATCGACTTCCCGATCTACGACACCGACTGGGATTCGGACGCCTATCTCACGGTCTCGGGCCAGAACTCGAACAACACGGTGCGGGTCGAGGACGGCTTCCTCAAGGCCGTCGAGGCGGACGCCGACTGGGATCTGACCTGGCGCACCAAGCCCGGCAAGGTGGCGAAGACCGTCAAGGCGCGCGATCTGTGGGAGAAGATCTCCTACGCGGCCTGGGCCTCGGCCGATCCGGGCCTGCAGTTCCACACCACCATCAACGACTGGCACACCTGCCCGGCGTCGGGCCCGATCCGCGCGTCGAACCCGTGCTCCGAGTACATGTTCCTCGACGACACGGCCTGCAATCTCGCGTCGCTGAATCTGTTGGCCTTCCAGAAAGGCTCGGCCCACCAAGGCTCGGCCCACCATCGTAAATACAACGATGGCCCCGGCCATGCGTTCGATGTCGAGGGCTACGAGCACGCCGTTCGCCTGTGGACGATCGTGCTGGAAATCTCGGTGCTGATGGCCCAGTTCCCGTCACGCGAGATCGCCCAGCTCTCCTACGAATTCCGCACCCTCGGCCTCGGCTACGCCAATGTCGGCGGCCTCCTGATGTCGTCCGGCACCCCGTACGACTCGGAGGCCGGCCGCGCGATCTGCGCCGCGCTGACCGCCATCATGACGGGCGTCGCCTACGCGACCTCGGCCGAAATGGCCGCGATCCTCGGGCCGTTCCCGGGCTACAAGAAGAACCGCGAGCACATGCTGCGGGTGATCCGCAATCATCGCCGCGCCGCGCACGGCGAGAAGACCGGCTATGAGCGCATCGCCACCCCGCCGGTGCGGCTCGACCACGCGGCCTGCCCGGACCAGAACCTGATCGAGCACGCCATGCGCGCCTGGGACCGCGCGCTCGCGCTCGGCGAGGAGCACGGCTACCGCAACGCGCAGGCGACCGTCGTCGCGCCGACCGGCACCATCGGCCTCGTGATGGATTGCGACACCACCGGCATCGAGCCCGACTTCGCGCTCGTCAAGTTCAAGAAGCTCGCCGGCGGCGGCTACTTCAAGATCATCAACCGCGCCGTTCCCGAGGCGCTGCGGGTGCTCGGCTATCGCGAGAGCGAGATCGCCGAGATCGAGGCTTATGCGGTCGGCCACGGCACGCTGTCGAACGCGCCGGCGATCAACCACACCACCCTCAAGACCAAGGGCTTCACCGGCGAGGCGATCGAGAAGGTCGAGAAGGCGCTGCCGACCGCCTTCGACATCAAGTTCGTCTTCAACAAGTGGACGCTCGGCGAGGAGTTCTGCCGCGACGAGCTCGGCGTCCCGGCCGAGGAGCTGGCGAAGCCGAGCTTCGACATGCTGGCCTGGCTCGGCTTCAACAAGCGCGAGATCGAGGCGGCGAACATCCACGTGTGCGGCGCCATGACGGTCGAGGGCGCGCCGCACCTCAAGGCCGAGCACTATGCGGTGTTCGACTGCGCCAATGCGTGCGGCCGCACCGGCAAGCGCTTCCTGTCGGTCGAGAGCCACATCCGCATGCTGGCGGCGGCGCAGCCGTTCATCTCGGGCGCGATCTCCAAGACCATCAACATGCAGAACGAGGCGACGGTTGAGGACTGCAAGAGCGCGTATCTCCTGTCGTGGAAGCTCGGCCTCAAGGCGAACGCGCTCTACCGCGACGGCTCGAAGCTGTCGCAGCCGCTCAACGCGCAGCTCATCGCCGAAGAGGAGGACGAGGAGGACATCGAGGCTTTCCTCGAGCGTCCGGCGGCGGCGCGCGCCTCGAGCCTTGCCGAGCGCATCGTCGAGAAGGTGGTCGAGCGCATCACGGTGATCCGCGAGCGCGAGCGCATGCCGGATCGCCGCAAGGGCTACACCCAGAAGGCCGTGGTCGGCGCGCACAAGGTCTATCTGCGCACCGGCGAGTACGACGACGGCCGGCTGGGCGAGATCTTCATCGACATGCACAAGGAAGGCGCGGCGCTGCGCTCGCTCCTCAACAACTTCGCGATCGCGGTCTCGCTCGGCCTGCAATACGGCGTGCCGCTCGACGAATATGTCGATGCCTTCACGTTCACCCGGTTCGAGCCGTCCGGCCCGGTGCAGGGCAACGAGGCGATCAAGAACGCGACCTCGATCCTCGACTATGTCTTCCGCGAGCTGGCGGTGTCGTACATGTCGCGCTTCGATCTCGCCCACGTCGATCCGCGCGAGACCGGCTTCGACGCGCTCGGCAAGGGCATCGAGGAAGGCAGGCCGGCCGATGCACCGCCCGCCGCGCACAAGTATCTGTCGCGCGGACTGACCCGCTCGCGCACCGACAAGCTCGTGGTGATGCCGGGCGGCGCCGACGCGCGCGGCAGCGAGGCGCGCGGCGCCGAGGCCCGCGCGCCCGAGAGCCGCGGCACGAATGTCACCGCGCTCGCGGGCGCCGGCGCCCGCGCCGGCCATGCCGAGGGCGCGGCGGCGCTGAAGACGCATCCGCACCTCTCGCCCGCCCAGGCACTGGAGAACGTGCCGTGGACGACGCCCACCAAGGCGCCGGACGTGCGCGCGCAGGTCGCCGAGCGCCGCGCCGAAGCCAAAGCGCGCGGCTACGAGGGCGAGGCGTGCCCGGAGTGCATGAACTTCACGCTGGTGCGCAACGGGACCTGCATGAAGTGCGATACGTGCGGGTCCACGACGGGGTGCAGCTGAGCGCGACGCAGTCACCTTCCAGAAAATGGGCG
>Ga0335081_10000653_pt1 | contig 57561 bp, 46 predicted proteins | sample Lox_Sample_35_FD_206713 | JGI IMG/M metagenome (GOLD analysis project Ga0335081, IMG submission 206713) | Soil microbial communities from Loxahatchee National Wildlife Refuge, Florida, United States - Lox_Sample_3.5 | ecosystem: Environmental > Terrestrial > Soil > Wetlands | place: USA...
AGCAGCACTGTCCTGCCTTCCGGGGTGCGGCGCCAGGGCCCACGCTGCCTGTCCGCCGATCCCGGCGGGGTGCCCGCTACCTCGGGCGGGCCTTCGGTGGAGATGGGCGGGTTGGCCTTCATTGACAGGTTATTCCCTTCAGGTCAGCGCGCCGCCCGGTCTGGCCATCGAGTGGTGCAGATCGTCCCGCACATGCCGAACTTGTAAGCCGCGTTAGATTTGAACGAAGCGGAACACCCCAGCCGCGAAACCAAGTCTTTGCGTCGAGTCGTACGCTCCACTCATCGAGCATGCCGCTCTGTCCCCGTGCCGATACCGTCTCCCCGGGCAGAATCGGATGATTCAGGATCGCCAAACTCGGCCAGGAGTCGACGGCTCGCCACGGGGGCACGCCGCGTTGTTGCGCAACCAAATCATGCCCATCGCGCAAAGATACGCTTGTACTCTTGTTCGGCAGCTTTGGCGGCGTTTTCGGGGGTCTCCTCCCCGCGCGCAACCTTTGCGAACATGGTGGGAATCACCCACGTCCGGAAGGCCTCGTCGATGGCTGCCGTGGCATATCCCGGATACCCTACATTGGTAGCCCACTCGAGCACGCCGCCGAGCACCCTGTATTTGTCGTGCGGCTCCGCCGTGGGATCGTTGGCGATCACCTTCTTCAAGTCAGGAACGGTCGAGGGGAAGCACGGGAAGTTGTACCACTTGCTGTTCTCGAACGCATCCTTGAAGCCGTCGATGTAGTCGATCAGGAACTGCTGCGCGCCTTCCTTGTTGTCGGCGAAGTTCCAGATCACGTAGCAGTCCATGACGTGCTCGGCCGCGATCCGCCGCGCCGGCCCCTTCAGAGCCTCGCAAATCATGATGTGGTTGGAAATGGGCGAGTTTTCGCGCTCGGCTTGGCGGGTGATGGAGATGGCATTCATCACGAACGAGGTTTGTCCCGCCAGCATGGCGCGGTTGTTCGAGGACGGATCCCAGGTAAAGACCTCGGGCGTCTCCGTATCCTGATAGAGCTGCTTCATGTACTTGAGCGCGTCCACCGTCTGCTTGGAGTTGATCGTGACATTGCCGTGCTCGTCCTGCTCCGCGCCGCCGAACGACCATAGCAGAGCGCGCATCGCCATGCTCGAATCCAACTCCTGCGAAAGCCCCAGCCCACACGGGTGCCCACTCTTCTGGCGGATGCTCTTGGCCCCTTTATAGAGGTCGTCCCAGGTATCGGGGCCGTTAGGATAACCGGCCTCCGCCCACCATTCCTTGTACCAGTTGCCGGGATCGGGAACGTAGGAGTCAGAGAATGCGAAGTAACGCTTCGTCTTGGGATCGTACGTTGATTTGTGGGCCAGCTCGATTTTCTTGCCGTGGCGTTTTTCGCATTCCTGGTACACGTGACTCATGTCGATGGTCTGTTTCTCGAAAGCCGCCGGCGGGGACAGAAACATAAATAGATCGTGCCCCTTCTTGGCCGAGACCTCGGCGGCCGCGCGGGCGGGCAATTCGTTCAGGTTGATGTGGTCCACGATCACATTGGTGTTGTGTTTCCGGCCCCATTCCTTGGTGAAAGTTCCGTCGAACCACTTGTCGTACGCCGGCACAAAATGGCTCCACTGCGCAATCTTCAAAGTTTTTTGCTGAGCTTGTGCTCTTTCGGGAAACAGAAAGAACGGGCCGGCCCCGGCGGCCAACGCTCCCGCGCCGGTGACCTTCATGAAGGATCTGCGAGTGATTTCACCTGTCTTTTTCTTTGACATGGTTCCTCCTTGAACCGTGCTGCGCATGCGGCTGTACTGCGCATGCATTCACAGACCAAGCAGCTCACGCGGCGCGCTCACGAGGTTTCCGCAACCGCGAGTCGAAAACTGATGCTGATTCGAATGCCGGTTCAGCAACCCTGCCATTCCACGCGTCCCGGTACGAAGAGGCAGTTTGGTCTTGAGGCCCATCCTCAGCAGGGCTCGCGAATTCTACCAGAGCAAAGCGAAGAACCGCAAAACGGATTTCAGCCGCGGCCCCGAGACGGGTCGAACCCGCCGGCAGAACGGCCATGACCGCGAGAAGAGTGCCCGGGGGATCGAGTTGCTCGCGATGTCACCGAATGCAGTTTCCCAGTTTCCGGTTAGGCGACCTCACAAGAACGGACTGTGTCGTAACACAATCAGGTCTTGGCGGCGAGGCGAGCCGGGTCAGGGGTATCGCGAATGCATCCGGCCTCCACATCGGCAAGTACCGCGCGGAGCCAGCGCAGGTCGAGGCAGCATTGTTCCGCCATGTGCTGCATGAGATGGCGGCTGCCGGTGGGCAGCATCGCTACCCATTGCCGACGCAATTTCCGGATCTTCGCCAGCCGCGCATTGTGCCTGTCGATTTGGCGGCGAAGAGCCTCGGCGACCAGGTTGAGGTCGGCGAGATGCAGGAAGAGCATGGCGCCGTAAAGAGTCTCCCTGAGGTCGCCTTCGGCGGCAAATTGCGCGTGCAGAAGTTCACGAAAGCGCTCGCGCCCGCGGGGAGTGATGCGGTAGACCGTACGCATGCCGCCCCGAGCCACGCGCTGGTGGGCGACCGCGGTCAACAGGCCAGATTCGGCAAGCTGGCGCACGGCGTAGTAGAGCGTGCCGACATCCACATCCGTAAAGCACTCGATCATGGCCTGGCTCAGACGCCGCTTGATCTCATAAGGGTGAAAGTTGCCGCGATGCAAAACGCCCAAAATATATAGTTCGGCTTTCATTAGTAAAATTATACTATTGTCCTTACAGCAAAGGAGAGATGTGTCATGAAGCGTTTCATTCTCGCCTGCCTCGCCGGACTCCTCACGTGGGCCGTCGTCGTCACGGTGATCAACCGCGTGCTTCGCCTGAGCCTGCCGAACTACGCCGCCGCCGAACACACGCTCCAGTTCACGCTGGGCATGAAGTGGGCGCGGCTTTTGATGGCGATCGTGACCTCAGTGGCGGCCGGTGCGGTAACAGGTTGGATATCGCGGTCAAGACGCTGGGCGCCGTTGGTCGTCGGCAGCTTGATTCTTGCAATGTTCGTGCCCGTGCACATCGCCATTTGGAGCAAATTTCCGGTGTGGTATCACCTGACATTTCTCCTGACGATTATTCCGGCGGTGCTCGTGGGGGCGCTGCTGCCAGCGCTCGGGAACAAGGACCTCAACGAGGGTTACGCGGCACCGAGATAAAATTTCATGGTTTCGAAGAATTTTATGGCTGAATCCAATAGCGGCATTGGCAACGTGACTCCGAATGCAGAGCTCGTGCGGATGGCAATGTCCTATTCGCGCAGCTATACGCTCTGCGCCGCCGCGCGCCTTGGGGTTGCGGATGCACTGGGAGATGAAGTGCGCAGCGTCGATAACCTGGCCGAGACCTGTCAGGCGGATGTCGAAGCTCTGCATCGCCTGCTGCGCGCTCTGGCCAGCATAGGCATTACAGAGGAAACAACGCCGAAACATTTTCGGCTGACCCCGTTTGGAAGGCCGCTGCGCAAGGATGTGGCCCAGTCGGCATGGCCGGCCGTCGTTTTCTGGGCCGATCTGCTCGCCGACAACTGGTCCCTGCTTACCGATTGCGTCCGAACGGGCAAGCCTGCGTCACAGGTGCGTGATCCGAATGTGCCTTCTCGCTGGTCGCAGGATCCTGAAGCTGATTCTATCTTTCGTGCCGTCATGGGGACGGCTCCCGCAGAGGATTACGCGCCGATCGCGAGGGCGTGGGACTTTTCACGCGCGCACGTGGTCGCCGATCTTGGAGGGGGCGGGGGTGCGCTTATTCTTGCCGTGCTGGAACTCCATCCCCATCTGCGCGGTATGCTCGTTGATCGCGAGGCCAGCGTGGAGGCAGCGAAGGCGCGCTTCGCGGGTGAGAGGGTTTCCTCGCGATGCGAGCTCCTGGAGGCGGATCTGAGCCAGTCTGTTCCCACCGGCGCCGATGTGTACATGCTCAAACACGTGCTGCACGGGCGCCGGGACGCGGAGGCAATCACGATTCTGACGAACTGCCGCGCCGTGATTCCGGAGAACGGTAGTCTGTTGGTGATCGAATTCATACTGCCTCCGCTGGTCTCTCAAGCCGACCCGCACCTAGAAAGCCTCCTGATGAGTGATCTCAACATGCTGGCCGTTACCGGCGGCAAAGAGCGAAGTGAGCACGAATGGAGAACACTTCTACAAGCCGCGGGTTTTCGCCTGGCTGGAGTTTTTCCGGTCGGGAATGATGTGGGAATCGTCGAAGCAAAGCCGGCTTAGGCGTGGTTGCCCGGTCCGGCCCGTATAGCAACTGCCCCAAAAGGCCGCGGCCGGAACAGAGCCTGGGGAGCGCTTGACTCCGGCAACCCGATACGGCGCACGAGTTGTTGAAAGCGCGCATCGTGACGCAGGGGCTCAAACCGGGGACCCACTTTGATATATGTCAACTCCGGGTCATGCTCCTTATAGGCCTTCTCCAGCCAGGCAAAGGCCTGGTTGGGCTTACCCAAGGCCCCGTATAGAACCGCGATTGCGCCCGATGGCACGAGGCCGCGGTCGTGTTGACTCTTCAGTTTGGACAGGATTTTCTTTGCCTCGCCTTGCCGGCCCACCATTGCATAAGCGAAACCCAGGTCCAACAAAAGATCGGGATCGTCGGTTCCGGAGAGCTCCATCGCCTTCTGAAACTCATGAATCGCTTGCTCATGCTCTCCCTTTCCCAGGTACGCCCACCCCAGGCGATTGTGAGCTGGCGCGAAATCCGGATCCATTGCAAGTGTTTCTCGCAATTGAGCAAGCGCCTCGTCGTAACGGCCCGCCACCAGTAGCCTGCCCGCCAAGGCATTGTTGATGGGGAGCGATAACGGATCGAGCTCCCGGGCACGCTTTGCCTCTGCGATCCCTTCATCAAATTTCCCAATGTAGATGAGATAGCCGGCGTACCAATGGTGGGCGCGGGCATTTCCCGGATCCAGTTCGAGGGCGCGCCTATATTCCCGCTCGGCTTGCGGCCAATCCCACTCCAGAGTCTCGGCGATAAAAGCGAGAGATGCATGGGAGTCAGCCAGAGTGTCGTCAAGTTCGACGGCCTTCGAGGCTGCTGCCTTGGCTCGCAGCAGGGCATCTCTCGACAGAATATGTCCGCGGTATCCGAGCAGAGCGTAGGCATCCGCCAGGCCGCAATAAGCCGGCGCATAGGTCGGGTCTTGGGCGATTGCCTGTTGGAAGAACGAGATGCTCTTCTCCAGCGCGTTCTCTGTTCGTTTGTTGAAGTAGTAGCGACCTTTCAAATAATTCTCGTGGGCTTCGGGGTCGGCCGCGCGCGTGCCCGCCACGGTCTCCCGCTTCTGCGGTATCAGTCTGACTTTGATTTGCCGGGCGATGGTCTGTGCAACCTCTTCCTGCAAGGCAAGAATGCTTCGATATTCCCGCTGGTATTCCTCTACCCAAACGTACTCACCGGTCGTGCCCCGAATCAGCTGGACATTGACGCGAACCTGATTGCCCTCGTGGATCACCGACCCTTCGACAACAGCATCCACGTGCAGCGCTTGCGCGATCTCCGGCACTGATTGGCGCGTGTCCTTAAAGCGCATCGCCGAGGTGCGGGCGATGACGCGAAGGCCATGTATGTTCGAGAGCCTCCCGATAAGCTCCTCAGTCATGCCGTCGGCAAAGTACTCCTGTGCCGGATCGCCCGACAGGTTCTTCAGGGGCAACACGGCCAGCGAATTGATGCCTGGTTGCGGGGAATGCCTGCTACGGTTCTGGTGCAGAACGAAAGCCAACAGGCCACATACGGCCAAGGCTAATCCCCCCCACAGCACGGGACCGCCGGGGAGAATAAATCTCGTTCGTGCTGCACCAGCTGCTGCTTTCGGAGGCGCCCCCATGCGCGGCGCGGGCGGCTGTTCCTGCAAAGCGGAAACGCCATTTGTGCAAATTACCGGGGCGGCAAAGCGGTAGCCCCTACCCACTACGGTTTCTATGAAACGCGGTTTTTCCGGGTCGTCCCGCAGCGCCACGCGTAGCTTGCGAATAGCGGTGTTGATGCCGTGGTCGAGGTCGACGAAAACGTCCTTCCCCCAAAGTCGCTCGGCGATCTCGTCGCGGGCCACTAACTGGCCGTGCCTCTGGACCAGCAGGAGGAGCAGCTCCATGGGAAGCTTTTCCAGGCGCAGGACGTGCTCGCCCCGTTGGAGCCGGTAGCTGCTCTGGTCAAGGATGAATTCGCCGAACTGGAACTTTTGGGCCACCAAGAACTCTCACACAGGACGTCACGTGGGTTGTCAGGAATGATGCCCCAGAAGTCGCTTAACAAGCAACTGTTCCAGCGACTTAGGGGTTCAGAGAAGCTTTATCTCTCCTTCATAAGACCTGCATTGCCGGCCGAAGGGCGATGGACGATAAGGCAACTGATGAAATGGGGACAAGATTCAGATTCGGAGGTGTCCCATGAAAAACAAGTTTGTGTGGCCGCCGGGACGCCTGATCCACTTAGTGACCGCTGCCTGCCTGTTTTCGGCCTTGTTCTTGCTCTGCGGGTGCGGAGGCGTAACAGGGACAGGGATTGCAACTCCACCTTCAAATCCACCCTCAAGTCCTCCAGCGCAGATCTTGAACGTTCCAGGCAATTGGGTTTTTGTCACGGCGTCGACGTCCCAGGGGGAGCTCTTGGGAATTGAAGGCAACATCAATCAATCCGGCACCGTGGTAAGCGGCACGGTGCACGTCTTCAGTTTTTATGAAGATTGTTTTGATCACCTGACCGCCGTAGGTCTAACTGGTACCCTGACTCGCAGCAACAGCCGTGAGCCCGCGATACTTTCCCTCACCTCCACGTCTGTTGACGGAGTAGTTATCAGTTTCAGCGGCAACGTCAACGACAACGCCACCGTCTACGACAACGCCTTCACCGGGACATATACGATCAACGGTGCCTGTACCGACCAAGGAAGTATCTCCGGTGACAAGATACCCACACTCGCTAGCACCTGGGATGGCACCTTTACGACTTCCGGCGGGGAAAATTTCGACGTGGCAGCAAACCTGTCTCAGAGCGACAGCGCCAGTGCTGAGGGCAGCTTTGGCGTCACCGGAACCGCTACTTTCCAAACGCCGTGCTTCAGTTCGGGGACAATCACCTCTGGCGTTTTTCCCTCTGGCAGCTTCATCATTGGTAACTCTGTGGCCCTGGACATTCAGACTGGCAACGGCACCGTCGCCTTCCTTGGAACGGCGGACCCGGCGAAAGGTGAGATTACGGGGGACTACACGGTCTCTGGCGGGACCTGCGATCAGACTGGCACGGCCACCCTGACTGCTTTAGGCCCATGGGATTACTGACCCAGTGCGGCATTGCGCAACCGTCGAAAGACGCAACTGTAGGAGCTCCCGATCCTGAAGCACTGGCTTTGCTGTAGCGCGTAATGGAGCTACTTCTTCTCGCCCAACTTCCCTCATCGGGGGGAAGGTGGGAAAAACGGGCGCGGTTTAGCCGCGGCCCATACCGACGTACTGGAAGCCGATGGAGCGCATGCGGGTACCGTCCAGCAGGTTCTTGGTATCGATGACGATGGGCCGGCGCAGCAGGCGCTTGATGCGCTCAAAATCCAGGGCGCGGAATTCCGGCCAGCCTGTGCCGACGACCAAAGCGTCCGAGCCCTCGGCCGCATGATAGGCCGACTCGCAATAGCGCACCGGCATCTTGTCCATCTCCAGCTTGGCGTCGGGGATGGCGACGGGATCGTAAGCCCGCACCCGTGCTCCTTTGGCCATCAGAGACTTGGCCAGGTTGATGGAGGCCGAGCCGGCCACCGAGTTGGTGTTGGGCTTGAAGGAGAGGCCGAGGATGCCAAACTCCTTGCCGGAAACCGATTCCAGCACGTGTGAGAGCTTGGCCACCACGCGGTCGCACAGCGCCAGGTTGACCTCGCGGGCGGCGCTGAGCACGCGCAGCGAGACCCCGTTGCCCGCGGCCAGTTGCGCCAGGGCTTCCATGTCGCTCTCGACGAAGGGTCCGCCGAAGCCGGCGCCTGGCTGCAGGCAGCGCGGCCCGATCTTCTTGTCGAGCCCCAGGGCCAGGGCCAGATCCACGGCGTCGGCACTGACGCGCTCGCACAGCGCCGAGAGTTCATTGATGAAGGAGATCTTAGTGGCCAGGAACGCGGTGGAGGCTTCGCGGACCAGCTCTGCCGTCTCGTGGTTGGTCACGATAATCGGCACCCCGCGCATGGCCAGGGGACGGTAGATCTGCTTGAGCGCCTGCACGGCATGGGTGGAGCGAGTGCCGACCACGATGCGGTCCGGCCAGTTGAAGTCCTCCACGGCGCAGCCGTCGGTCAGGAACAGCGGATGGGAGACGATGGTGATCTTGTTGGGCATCTCCTTCATGCGCGGTTCCAGGCGGGCGGCGGTGCCCACCGGCACCGGAGTCACCAGCACCAGGATGGCATCATTCTTCAGGTTGCCAGCCAGCTGCACGGTAACGTCTTCAATGTAGCGGGAGGAGTCCTCGGCGAGGAAGACCACCTGGACTTTGCCGGCGAACGATTCCATGTCGCTGGAGTAGATCAGGCGTCCGGCGCGGATGTTGCGCTTGATGACGTCCTTCAGGTTCTTTTCGTAGAAGGGGATGCTGCCTTGGGAGGTGGCGTAAATGCGGGTGCCGTCGGCGTCATAACAGGTGACGGGGTTACCGAAATCCGCCAGACAGGCAGAAACTACCGTTCCCAGGTATCCCGCGCCATAAACTCCGATGTGCATGGTGCCTCCCTTGTCCGCCAACCGCGCAACCGCTGAGGTAGGCCCTGCGGGAGAACCGCAGACGGATGGCGCATTCTTCTATCTATCGTTCTCTTTCGCACCCAACAAGATGAAGGGAGGACATGTACTGCGGGCCGAGCCATGGCAGGGGTGACCGCCGGGAAGTGAAAAACAGGGCAAAAGCTGAGAATCCTTGGCCTTAGCGGGATTTGGCGGCCAGGTTACCACCCAGGTGAATCAGCGCCAGGTCTTCCCAGTGCGGCCCGAAGGTTTGGCGCACGAAGCTGAGCTCTTCCACCAGCAGGTTGCGCGCCCCCTGGTAATCCGCCCAGCGCTGGCGGATACCGGGCAGCGCTGCCTGCGCGTGCTCCGGCCCTTCGCTCTTGATGATGGTCACGTGAGGCATGTAAGGCCAGGGCTCGTCGAAGAGCAGCGGGCCGGTGTTGAGCCGGTCGTGGAGCTCACGCATCTTGTAACCGGCATGAGCTACCCGGAGGAATACTACCGGGGTTCGCGGGACGAAGCTCTCCACGTCTCCCAGGGCGATCTGGAACGGAAGCTGGTCCCGACAAAGTTCCTCCAGGGTTGCCCGGGCGGCGCTCTCCGGGCCCTGCAGGCACCGTGGCGGGAGAACCGTGATGTGAGCTGGAAGATGGCCGTAGTGGGGATCGACCTCACGGCGGAGTTCTTCGACGAACCTTCCTAGCCCATTTTTGACGTAGGCCACAACCGCATATTGCGGCGGTTCCATGAATCCACACCTGCGGAAGTCGTCCGCATTATAGACCCGTCAGGCGGGCTGCGTCTGGGCGGCCAGGGGTTCCAGTGCCGCCGTGGTTTGAGGATTCAGGGCGCGATCCCCAGCCTTGAATACTCGGCGCAGAGAGCAACTGATGAGTTGCGGCGGTACGGGCAGGTGACAAAGAGCGAACGAAAAGAAGGACTAAGTTCGTTGGGCTGCAGATCGCACTCCGCTCGCGATTACAAACTCTTCGTCCCAGAGATCGAAGCGTCCAGTAGCTCGATATAGTGCATTACCGGCAGGGGATGCCTCGTTTCATTCAACAGAGCACTGATTTGCAACTGGCAGCCGGGATTGCCGGTCACGACCACCTGCGCGGGCGTGGAGACAATCTTCTCGACCTTGCGCTGGCCAAGTTGATGGGCGGTTTCCGGCTGCACCAGATTGTAGACACCGGCCGAGCCGCAGCAGAGCGCGGCCTCGGGCAGTTCCAATAGCTCCAACCCGGGGATGGTGCGCAGCGCGGCACGGGGCTGTTCGCGCAATCCCTGTGCGTGCTGCAGGTGACAGGAATCGTGAAACGCGACCCGCAAGGCCATCGGGCGGCGAGGAGCGCGTGCCGGCAACTCCGCCAGCACCTCGGATACGTCCTTGCATTTCATGGAAAAGGCGCGAGCGCGATCACGATACGCGGGGTCATCCCGCAGCAAATAGCCATAGTCCTTCAGCGCTGCCCCGCAACCGGCGGCATTCATTACGATTGTGTCGACCTGCATTGGCTCGAACAGGTCAATCAACTTGCGCGCGCTGTTTAGAGCTTCCTCTTCCTGTCCTAAATCCGTCAGCAGGGCGCCGCAACAGCCCTGATCTGGCGGCACCAGCACCTCACAGCCCTCAGCCGCCAAAACCCGCGCTGTCGCCGCATTCACCTGCGCCATGAACACACTCTGCACACATCCGGTCAGCATAGCGACGGTGCGGCGCTTCTCACCCTGGGGCGCGATGCGTGGCGGCAGAGCCGCCGATGTGCCATTCTGCGACAGATCGGGCAGTAACTGCTCCATGGCGCGCAGGCCCGGCGGCAGCAGAGAGGTCAAGTGCAGTGCACGAGAGAGGTGCTGCAAGCCGAGCCGCTGATATGCGCGCAGCGCGACCGCCAGCTTACGCAAGCGCGTGGGACGAGTGAAGACCGCGGCGATCATTCGCCGCAGAGCCCGCTCCCGCAGCGGCCGGCGATACAGCCGTTCAACCTGCCCGCGCATGGCCTCGATCAGCTTGCCGTACTTGATTCCAGAGGGACACGCGGTGACACATGCCTGGCATCCCAGGCAGTGGTCGAAATGTAAGACATAGAGCTCAGTGAGTCCTACCTCACCCTCCATCGCCATATTCATCAGGTGAATACGGCCACGCGGGGAGTCCATCTCCTTGCCCCACAAGGTGTAGGTAGGGCAGGTCTGAAGGCAAAAGCCGCAATGGACGCAGACGTTCAAAAGATCTGCGGACGGCGGATGATGGTCGTCAAAAACTCTCTTCACCGGCGTTGCGACGGGCTGCTCAATCATATGGCCCCCACGAAGCGGCCCGGATTCAACGTCCGCGCCGGGTCGAATTTTTCCTTGATTTGTTGCATCAACGGCAGCGCATCCTTGAGGGTTCCCCATACATCCAGCTCTTGCTTCATAGACACGGGGCACTGCTCCACGATCAGAGTCCCTTCCAAGCGGTCCACTTCCTCGCGCAGTGCGTTGAGCGCTCCCGTCAGCGGCTGCACGCCCGCTGCATCCAGGCGCACCTCTGCGACACCGGTAGCTTGCGCCACCAGTGTGGCCTTGACCGCCGACCCCGTGCAGCGGAATACGGCATCGCACAGCAATCCAATTTGCGCGGGCAGCACACTGCACTTCGAGATCACCGAGCCGTTCGCATCGGCATACAGCTTCTGCCGCGCCGTCCACACGTCGCCGGCACGCTCAAATTTATGCGCCCCGGCAACCTGGCCCAGCTTCGCGTACTGGTCGTCGAGCGATTCGGGAATCCCTTCAAACCGGATGTCCAGAGCGACCTGGTCAGCTCGTTGTGCGCGGATCTGCACGCCGGTGTAAACCAGGTACGAATCCAGAATGGCAAGCACGAGTTTGGAGGCTTCCGATGCCGAAGGCAGCAGGGTGCTATACGTGGCGGTGGCGGCCGGAACAGGATGCAGGCGGAATACCGCCCGGGTAATCACGCCGAGCGTTCCCAGCGAACCGATGGTCAGCTTGGTGAGGTCGTAGCCGGCGACATTCTTGACCACTTTGCCTCCGGCCTTGATCAGGTTGCCGTCGGGCAATGCCATTTCCAGACCTAGGACCAGGTCGCGAATGGCGCCATAGCGGATGCGCAGGGTTCCGCTCTCGGCCGTTGCCAGCAAGCCGCCGACTGTTGCTCCATCCGAGCGCATCGGGTCCGCGGCTAACTGCTGGCCATGCTCCTTAAGCGTCCGCTGAAGATTATCGATGGTGCAGCCCGCCTCGACCGTGACCGTCATGTCACCCCAGGCATGTTCGATCACCCGGTTGAGCCGCTCCGTCGAGAGGATGAAATCCGCCTTCTGCGGACGATTGCCCAGCCACAGCTTTGTGCCTCCGCCCCGCGGGATGATGGCAAGGCCGGCGGAATTGCAGTAACGCAGCACCTCAGCAACTTCCTGCGCCGTGCCCGGCGCAATCACGCCGGAGGGTTGCATTCCGTCGACGGCGTCGGCCGCGAAGGCGGGACGCAGGTTCTCCCGTCCGACGATCGCATTTAATCCAGTCCACGCCTGGTCCATTTGGGTCCGAGCTTCGCTCATAATCTGCTCCCCTGGACTTACTCATCCACTGCACATGCTGTGCGGACATGTAGCCGTACTGCTTCGGCGGCTCCCGAGCTAGTACCTCTGGGCCAGCCCCGCCTTCTCGATGGGGTGTGGCTCGTAAGCGATTGGCCTCTGAAAATTGACATCGGTGCCGGGGAACATCTTGGTCGGATTGCAAAGCTGGTACGGATCGAAGGCCGCACGCAGGCGTTGCATGGCGTTGAGATCCGCCTCGGAAAACATCACCGGCATAAAGTGCTTCTTTTCCTCGCCGATACCGTGCTCGCCGGTAATCGATCCCCCCGCCTCCACGCATAGCCGCAAGATGTCTTCGGCGAGGGCCATAGCTCGTTCCTCTTGGCCCTTAATGCGGCGGTCATACAGGACCAGCGGGTGCAGGTTCCCATCGCCTGCGTGAAAGACATTGGCCACCCGCATACCGGCTTCGGCGCTAAGGCGCTCAATCTCTCCAAGGACTCGAGGCAAAGCTGTACGCGGGATAACGCCGTCCTGCACCAGGTAGTTGGGAGAGATACGTCCTACCGAGGCAAATGCCGCCTTGCGCCCTTTCCAAATGGCCATCCGCTCCGCTTCCGACTTCGCCAGACGGATCTCCGTCGCTCCGCACGACTTGCACATCGGTCCTACTTTTTCCATCAGCAGCTCAACTTCGCGCTTCGAGCCGTCGAGTTCCACCAGCAGCAGCGCCTGGCAGTTCGGGTAGTTGGGATGCACGGCCGCCTCAACCGCTTCCAGCGCCAGCCGGTCCATAATCTCCAGGCCCGCGGGGAACATCCCTGAAGCGATGACACTGCTTACGGCAGACCCGGCCTCGCTGATGGAATTGAAGGCCGCCATCAACGTCTGCGTGGTCTCCGGTTTCTTGATGATGCGCAGCGTGATCTTGGTGACGATCCCGAAATTGCCCTCCGAACCGACAAACGCGCCCACCACGTCGTAGCCGGGATGATCCATCGTCTTGCCTCCCAGGCGGACCACCGAGCCGTCGGAGAGAACAACTTCCAACCCCATTATGTAGGTAGTGGTAACGCCGTACTTGAAGCAGTGCACGCCGCCGGAATTCTCCGCGACATTGCCGCCCACGGTGCAAACCACCTGGGATGCGGGGTCGGGCGCATAAAAATAGCCGTATCCGGAGACCGCCGCCGTTATGGCCGCGTTGGTCACACCTGGCTCGAGGACTACACGCGCGTTAGGCACGTCTATCTCGAGAATGCGATTCATTCTGGTGAGGCTGATCACCACCCCACCTTTTATCGGCAAGGCCCCGCCGCTCAGTCCGGTGCCGGATCCGCGCGCCACGAATGGGATTCGCTCCCGGTGGCAGATTTTCACCACCGCCTGCATTTCTTGGGTTGACGACGGGAGGAGAACCAGGTCAGGAGGCACCCGGTACAGGGTCAGGCCGTCGCATTCGTAGGTGCGGAGTTGCTCGGGTCCCGCAACCAAACCGGCATCTCCAAGGATGGCACGAAATTCACTCACCAGCCGAGCGTCCATTTCCCACCTCGACGTGTGCGGCACGCGAGGCGAGAGCTCCCCGGGAGACAAGGGCGCACGCGCGCTCACGAACCGTGTTGCGCAAGATATTCTTGGCTCGGAACGATTGTCTGTGCCAGAAGTCACAGCAACACGTGACGTGGCTGGCGGTGATGTCGGCTCCAACTTCGCGCAGCGCCCATCCACGTAAATGGCAATCAGGAATCAGCGGTACCGGTTTCTAGTGCTGGGAACCTTGCCTCTCGGTCCGTCTAGACGACCGACTGTGTTCAATCTGGGGGTTCAGTCCATTGCAACTAACGGCGATTGGGCGGTCGTGCCGCTGCTGGGAGTGGTTTAGAATCAGGACTAGAGTCGGGGCGTAGCGCAGCCTGGTAGCGCACCTGCCTTGGGCGCAGGGGGTCGTCAGTTCAAATCTGACCGCCCCGACCAATATCTCCAGGGGAGACGGCGCGCGTTCTGAAGGGACTGATCGGGCGGGCGTTGTCCGCGGCGATTCCCCCGCCACCCCAATCGTTAAACATGTCCCCTGCAACCTTTCCTGACCGTATTTAGCCGCTCTCTCGCTCCGCGAAACGCGCCCCAACCCGGGTGGAATAGCTGCGTATCACTTCCATCAACAGTTACAGGGAAGGGGGACACTTCGGTAACGTGCGGGCGCGCAGATTCCCATACTAGACTCGGTTCCACATGGCCAAAAAGAAGCAGTTAGGCACCGTGCTGCGAGAGCGGAAGCACATTTCCGAGAGTGCGTTGGAGCACGCTCTGGAAGTGCAAAAGCACAAGCTCACGATGCTAGGCGAGATTCTGCTCGAGAGCGGCAAGGTGGACAAGCCGGATCTCATCTCAGCGCTGGAAGAGGTGAGCGGCGTTGCCTACCTGGATTTGGCAACCACGCCGGTGGATCCCGAATTGTTGGAACGGTTGCCGCGCGAGACCGCCGAGCGCTACTGCGTCATCCCGGTGGCGCGCCACGGGGCCAAGATTTGGGTGGCAATGTCGCGGCCGCAGGACTTGGTGGTGGTGGACGAACTTCGCTTCCGCCTGGGTGCCGAGATCGAGCCATATCTGGCATTCCGCGACGAGATCCTGTCGGCCATCGCCAAATACTATTCCCCGCGATCGGGCGAGGGATCCTTCAACGCCGCCGTAGAACTGGCGGATAGCGTGGACCCGGAAAAGATCGAATTCTATACGGCGGCGCAAAGCGAGCGGCACGAGGAAGCGATCCGTGAGTTCCAGAAGGAGTTGCGCGGCAAGCGCACCCCGGCGGTGCACTTGGTCTCGGCCATCCTGGCGGGAGCGGCCGCCAAGGGCGCCAGCGACGTGCATATCGAACAGCAGGCCATGGGAACCCTGGTTCGCATCCGGGTGGACGGTCTGCTGCGTGAACTGGTGCAGGTGCCGCTGGAATTGCGCACCTCGCTGATTTCGCGCATCAAGATCTTGTGCGACATGGACATCGCCGAGCGTCGCGTTCCCCAGGACGGACGCCTGCTGGCGCGCATCGGCCCAACCCACTATGACCTGCGCGTTTCTACGCTGCCCACTCAGTACGGGGAAAAGATCACTATTCGGCTGCTGGATCCCGGTTCCGCACGGGTAAGTCTCAAGGATCTGGGGCTTTCCCCGGAGCACACCAAGACTTTGAGCAGTGTTTTGAAGCAGCCCCAGGGAATGGTGCTGGTCACCGGCCCAACCGGCTCGGGCAAGAGCACCACCCTCTACGCCGCCCTCCACCTGCTGCGCTCTCCGGAGATCAGCATCCTCACCATCGAGGATCCGGTGGAATACATGATGGAGGGCATTAACCAGGTACAGGTGAACCCACGCGTGGGACGCACCTTCGCCAGTTGCTTGCGCTCCATGCTTCGCCAGGATCCCAATGTCATCATGCTGGGGGAGATTCGCGACAGCGAGACCGCCGAAATTGCCATGGAGGTTTCGCAGACCGGACACCTGGTGCTCTCCACCCTGCATACCAACGACGCCGTGGGCGCGGTCACCCGGCTGCTCGACCTGAAGATACCCGCGTTTCTGCTCACCTCCTCGGTTACCGCCATCGTCGCCCAAAGATTAGTGCGGAAACTCTGCCGCTGCAAACGCAAGGAAGTGTTGCGCCCCGAGAAGGCTGCCAGTTTAGCGGCTGCGGGAGTCACCGACCTGCCCGAATTCGTACATCTGCCGAGGGGCTGCAAAGAGTGTGATCAGACGGGATATCGGGGACGCATCGGGGTTTACGAACTGCTGGTTCTGGACGACGTCATCAAAGACGCCATCACGTCGGGATCGCGCGACGACCAGATCCGTTCCCTGGTGCGCAGCCTGGGTATGAAGTTCATGGAGCAGGATGCGCTGGAGAAGGTGGCGGCGGGCGTCACCACGCTGGATGAGGTGATGCGCGTCGTCCCCTTCGAAGACCTCAGCAGCGCCAGCCGCTGCGTGGAGTGCCGTAAGTATCTGGTCGCGGCCTTCACCTTCTGTCCCTATTGCGGTACGCCGGTCGTGCGCAACCAGCTTCGCACACACTACGTCAAGGCCAAGGCCAAGGCCGGCGTCACTTCGGTCACGGAAGAGGACTTTCAATGAGGACCCCACGCCGAGTTGCCCTCACGCCCCCGCGTCAAGCCGAGCGTTACGCGCACTACCGCGAGCTGTCGATCGCTTATGAAGGCACCAGCCTGGAAATCCCGGTGCGCGCGCCCGATATCAGCACCCGCGGCATGTTCATCAACACTGCCCAGAAATTCCCCGAAGGGGCGGTGCTGCGCATCGGCTTCCGCTTGGCCCGCACCAATTTCCAGGTCACGGCCCGCGGAGAAGTCCGCTATTGCCTTCCGGGAGTAGGCGTCGGAATAGAATTCATTGCCTTGCCTGAGGATGCGCGCCGAGCCATTGAGGAAGAGGCAGCTGCCTGCGAAGCACAACGCTGAGGCGTTTCGGTTGGGGAGAGAGCGCAGCGGGAAAATTAAAAGGGCTGCGACATTGGTTATGCTCTAGCCGCCTACTCCTGCGAGGGAGTTCAACGGCGTGGAACATGCACCGTCACAGCCCCTGATGCGATCACCGCTTTCGCGGTACCAAGCCCCGGCCTGCTCTCGCAAGCTTGCCGGTTTTTTCGGGCCTGGAAGACGCGGCGGGTCGCCCCGCCGACGCTGATCACCCAGCCTACTTCGGACTGGCGACGTATTAGGAAGCCAACCCTTTCAGCCGTCGACGGGCGCTACATTAGATTCATGCAGCTTTAATGTCAATGCCCGAGAATTGTGCAATTGTGGAAAAGTGGGAAGCTCCCATTTTGGTGCATATTTTTTCTCGCTGGCTCTCACCGCCGGCGACGCCACTCGCCGGGTTGCATGGCAAGATGGTGAAAACTTGCGCTGCGGGCCCGGGCCGTGAACATCCTGTTGAGCGTCGGAGGCAATCCTAATCCAATGACGAACGGCACACGCTGACATGATCGCCTACGTGGATGGAGGCTCGCGCGGTAACCCAGGCCCCGCCGGAATCGGAGTCGTGATCGAACACCCTACTGGAAAGCGGGTGGAGATCAGCCACTCCATCGGCACGGGCGACAACAACTACGCCGAATATGCTGCGCTGCTGGCGGCGCTGGAATACGCCGCCGCTGATCACGCTCCCAGCTTGCACGTGTACAGCGATTCCGAGGTGGTGGTGCGGCAGGTCAACGGCGCCTACACCTGCCAGAGCCCCGCGCTCCTCGAGATCTACAACGCTTGCAAGACTGTGATTGCGAGCTTCCGGCATTTTGCCATCACCCACATTGGCCGCGAGAACAACGCCGAGGCCGACCGCCTGGCCAAGCAAGCCATCGACCGCGCCATTCGCGACAAGCCCGCCGAATCCGCCGAACCCGGCTTCGAAACTGCTCCGCGCCGGTTCCTCCCGCTGGAACAAACCAGCTAAAGAATTCATTCGACTTCCAGGGACACAATCTCTGCTCGGATCCCCTGGGAGCTGAGCCACAGCCGTCCCACTGAGACCGGCAGCCGGAACCGCCTCGGCCCGGCGCTGCCCGGATTGAAGTACAGGACGCCGCCGCGCACCTCGTTGGCCGGGACATGCGAGTGTCCGCTGATGACCGCCGCGAAGCCGGCGGCGACGGCATCCAGATCGAGTTGCTTCAGATCGTGCAGAAGATAGAGCGTGCGGCCCTCGACCTCGACCACGTTGGTCTCAGGAAGGGCGCGAGCCCAGCCGTCAGTGTCCACATTGCCGCGCACTGCCTCCACCGGCGCCAGGCGGGCGAGGGCAGGCAGGATGTCCGGGTTGCCGATGTCCCCGGCATGGATCACGAGCTGCGCACCCGCCAGAGCTTCAAGCGCCTGCGGCCGCAGGAGCCCGTGCGTGTCTGAAATCACGCCGACCAGAAACTCAGGAGCCTCGGCATTGGGTGACGGGAGCATCGGGTGATTCCAGCGTGTTTACTGCGATGTTACCCCTACCCCTCCCCCCCGTCCTTAATAGAATCACCAAGTTAGCGCATGCATACCGATCAATAGCAATAATCTAAAGGACTTACACGTAAATACCGATTATGAAATGATTTAAATTGCCATTTTTCGGCCTCAGACTGCGTCTCTGCGCCAATGGTAGCGGCTCGCGTGGCAAGCGGGCTCTTGGCTCTCAAAGGGATTCCTTGCTGCTCCCTGCCTCCCACAGTTAGCCGCCCCCTACCCCCCCAACCGCCCACCTAGTATAATCAGCAACTTAGCCGCTGTTAACAGTCGTGCACAGTCGAAACAAATGACTTACAGGTAAATACAGTCAAACAAATGACTTACTGGACTGGATCGCCACTTGCTTGTCACACCCGGCGGCAAACGCCCAAGAAAACCTGCTTCCTGCCTCCTGCTTTCCTGCGTCCTTTTGTAGATAACACGTTCTAGATAACACGGCGGGGGGACGGTCGACTGTGCCCCCGGGAAACCTCGTATTATTTCTAATTGATATTATATGTGCTTATATCATAGCATTACGTCAATGCGGAGTCAACAAAAATCGGCAGGAAAAAAAATCGGACGGTTTGGCCTCTTCCCAGGTCAGCGCCGAAAAACGCGGCGCGAACCCTTCGGCTTCGCTCAGGCCAGACTCTGGGGCACCCGGCAATCTCGCCATCTTCACTTTGTCACCTTTAGTTGCTGGGATAGGCTACAGCAACGCGCAAGACCGCCCTCTCCCTCGGGATTGCACCAGTTGGTGTGCAATTCCACTGATTGTGTCCCAGAATCGTGCTTTTAAAAGCCGCGGTGCGCGTTCTATACTGTGAGTAGTCTGCGGGGCAGCAAAAGTACACAATCAGTGGAGATAGCGATCAAGCACGTGGGAGGGTTCGTGTAAGGAGCAGCCAAGCCAAAGGGGTCCCGAATGGCAAAAGATGAGAAGCCCGAGTTAGTCGAAACGATGCGAGATGCCCGGCAGGATTCTAGCCGCACGGCGACAAAGGATCAAACCATGCTCCGGCAAATCGTCAATCTTAATGAACAAACCCAAGAATTGAAGAAGTCGATCAATACGTTCGTGACGGGGCAGGGGGCCCAGAACCCCTTCCTGCAGAACAATCCGTTTTCGCAGAAGAGCCAAGCGCAGGCCCAAACTCAGGCACCCACCCAGCCTGCGGTGGACACGGAGACCTCGAAAAAGTAACGACGGATGCAGTTTGACGTATTCAGCTTTGCTATCTTTTTGGCGTTTTTCTTACCCGGCTTGCTCGCGCAAAAAGCACGGGATTCAATTGCGCCCCGCTCCCTGAAGCCCCACTCCGCCATAATGGATGCGGGCGAGTTCGTGCTTGCTGGGGTTGTCGTTCATGCCTTCCTGATCATCGCAATCTATGTATTCTCATTGTTTTTTGCGAGAGGCTACTTTGCAGTGATGAAAAGCACCCTCCGCTGCGGCCACTTCTACAGTCTTTTTTGGGGGTCTCCGAGGTTTGTGTGTGCCTACTTCGTGGTCTCCTTGGGGGTTGGATACTTCGTGGGGGGCGTGCAGGGCTGGCTGATCTTGCGCCAGCCGGTTCGCAATTGGGTCCTGAGCAACGCCACGTTAAGCCGATTGATGCTGAAACTCAAAGTGTTTGGCTTCTTACAGGAACAGCCGGTCTGGTATTTCGTGTTTCAGCAAAAAGAGCCTCGCACGCAAGTTTTTGTAGAAGTGGAAATGAGCAACAACGGCGGCTTCTACACAGGGGAGCTACAATCCTACGGCATCGTCGATGATTCTGAAGAGAACAAGGACTTCTACATCGTGGATGTCCATTACAAGGCCGCTCGGCCCGACGATTATGTTCGCTTGAGTTGTGAAGGTGTCCTCCTGAATGCGAAGAACGTCGCATCGCTTCAAGTTTTCAAGACTATAGCTACCATGGGATCAGTACAGCAAGCGCCCTCAGCCGCGCCCGAACCACCGGCCGTGTAGCACTCTACATGGTAAGACTAGCCGAGACGCGCCAGATCACAACGCTGGAGCAATTCATTCGCGAAGTCCGGGGTGTTTCTGATGCCTGGGACGATGTCTGGTTCCGTGGGCAAGAGGATGCTGACTGGAAACTCCAACCCAAGCTGCACAGATACCGCAGGCGCATTGACGAAGACGAAATCCGCTTAGAGTTTCAGCGACAAGGCCGACAGATGCCCGGTGGAAGCGTGCCAGGCAACAAGTGGGAGTGGTATTTTCTAATGCAGCACTTCGGCGCTCCGACGCGCCTCTTGGACTGGACTGATGGCGCCCTGATCGGTCTTTACTTCGCGGTGAGAAAGAAAACAGGAAAGCACGGTGCCGCTGTCTGGATGCTTGATCCAGTATGGCTCAATAAAGTCAACGCCAGAGTTTCCCGAGATTGGGAAGGGGTCGCGTACTACGAAGCCGCTGTTGTGCAATCGTATTTGCCGGATATTTTCGATTCATCGTTACGAGTCAAGTGGCCAGTTGCTATTGCCCCCCCCACACATTGCTACTCGCCTTGCGGTCCAGCACAGTCGATTCACGCTCAGCGGAACCGATGTGAACGGGTTCGATAAGATCATTGCACGGCACGTTGGGAACAGCCGTCTCATGAAGCTCACGATTGACCGCAGAGCCATACATCAAATTCGAGACGATCTCGCATTTTGTGGTATTTCAGAGACAACATTTTTCCCAGAGCTGGAAGCATTGGGACGTGATCTTACAGCTAATCCACCTAAGCTCGATTGACGTACAGAGAGCTTTGCGCGCCCGAATTTTCCGACCGAAGTTCACCGAGATCACCGCGAGGCGGCAGATTCACAGGCGGGTCGCCCAAGCGGCTCGCATCGCCCCCACTCTCGAGGGTGCCCCACCCGAGCCGGGTTTGCTCGGGTGGAGTAGTTCGGCCCCTTGCAGTTGTGACCCGTCGCGGATACATTCCCGCCGTGCCCTGGGGACTCAAGCGCTTTCAGCAATCGCGCCATCTTCACTTTGTCACCTTTAGCTGCTATCGAAGGCGACCGCTGCTGGACTCTTCAGGAGTCCGAATGGACGGCGCTGCGAAGAGAGCGCCTGGGAGTTACTCCGAAAGCAGTCATCACACGGAAGTGAAATCCCCACCCGAGCAAAACCGGCCCCTTCGACTTCGCTGAGGGCGTGGGACACCCTCGAGAGTGAGGCAGGTGCAAAATGTTAGGCTGGGCCAGCCGTCCGCACAGCCGCTCGGGGATGACAATCAGCCGATAAAAGTAAAACGTCCTAGCCCTTGTAGGTGAGTTCAAACACCGTGCAGTCGTCGCCGAGGGGACGTCCGGCGCAGAAGGTGCGCACGGCGCTGAGGATGTCGCGGAAGGGCGCTTCGCCGCCGGCGGCAGCCTCCAGGCGCTCATCACCGAAGAACTCGCCCGCCGGATTTTCCGCCTCGGTGACGCCGTCGGTGATGAGCACGAGCCGGTCGCCCGCCTTCAACTGGCGGCGTCCGCTGGCATACTCCATGTCCGGCAGCAAGCCCACGGGCACGTTGGCCTCGAACAGGCGCGATACCGATCCCGAGGCGATCAGCACCGGCGGCACATGGCCGCAGTTGACGTACTCCAGTTCGCCATTGGCCTTCAGGTGGGCGATCACCAGCGTGGCATATTTTTCGCCCAGCGATTTCTGGCAGAGAAAGCTGTTGGTCGAGCCCACCACTTCCGGGAGGGAAACGCGGTTTGAGACCTGGGCATAGACCATGCCCTGCAGGATGGAGGCCAGCAGGGCGGCGGGGATGCCTTTGCCACAGACATCGGTCACCACCACCGCTACACCTTCGGGCGTGGTGATGACGTCAAAGAAATCGCCGCCTACGTCGCGGCAAGCCAGATTGCGCGCCTGGATGGTGGCGAAGGGCAGCTCCGGAATGGTAACCGCCATCAGGCGCTGCTGGATGGAAGCGGCGATGGTGAGTTGCTGCTGATAACGGCGCGTCTCTTCTTCCGCCTGCACCAGCCGCGCATTCTCCACCAGCGACGCCGCCTCGGTAGCGATGGTGGTCAGGATGTCCTTGCTGACCTTGGAGAGGTCGCGCGAGACGTAGCGGCTGTCGAGGTAAAGCACCCCCATGATTTCCGGCAGGGTGGCAATCATGGTGACGTCCAGCGCCTTTTCTTTGACTTGCGTCTTGCGCAGGGGAATGCAGATGACGGTGCGCAGGTCGTAGGCAATGATGCTCTGGCGCTGGGCGATGTCGGCGGACTTGGCGGTGTCGGTGAGCACGAAAGCAGAGGCGCCGCGCGCCGCCTCTTCCAGGATGGAGCGGGAAATGGTGGTATCGTCGGAAATGGTCTCGCCATGGGCGCTGCGGCCGGCGGCCAGACGCAGACGGCCATCGGGATCGCGCAGGAAGACGTAGCCGCGCTCGGCGCCGGTGAGCCGCAAGGTGGAATCGATCAGCGTCACCAGAATTTCGTCCACCACGCCGGTGGTGTTGAGCTTGCGCGCCGCTTCCAGGAAGAAGGTGAGTTTCTCCAGGTCGGAGGCGCCGCCGCGCACCTCAATGCCGGAGATCTGGCTGAGAAACTCGCGCGCGGAGGTGCTGGTCGCCGCGCTGGGATTGAAGACGATGCAGGGCCCGCCGCGCGCGCCGAATTCGACGCGGTCATTGACGTTCAGCTTGTGCCGCTCGATCTTCTCGCCGTTGACGAAGGTGCCGTGCTTGCTGCTCATATCCACGATGACGTAATCGCCGCCCTCGGCGAGGATGGAGGCGTGGTCGCGGGAGACGCGGGGATCGGCGATGATCAGGTCGCGGTCGGTCTTGCGCCCGATGGTGAATGGGGTGTGGTCCAGGGAGATAGTGCGCTGCTCGGATTCCTGCACGAATACCAACTCCGGGAACCCGGAGGGTCCTGCGTTGGGCAGCGCTGAAGTGATCACAGACATCGTTGTGGGAGTCTAACTCCGCCCGAGAAGAGTAGCATATCTCTCCCCCTTGGCCATGGTCCCACGCCGGTTGCGCCGGCGAGATGCCAGCCCTGCCGCCAGCAAGGCAGCGGCCGCAAGGGCAGAGATCCCGTCACCCCACCGGCAGTCGGGGGTAGCGACGAATGTAACCCGCACCTGGCTGGTTCCGGCCGGCAGCGGGACCAGCATCTGGTCGGTGTTTTCGCTGGAGAGGGTGCGTGCCGGCTTGCCGTTCACTTCCACGTGCCAGGCGGGATAGTTCAGCAAGCGCAGAGCCGCCGTGACCGGTTGGGGGGATTGGACGAGGAACTGCTTCCGCGCCGGTCCCCAGTCCTGGATTTCGACGCGGTTAGTGGGTCCGGCAATCGTGTTCGGCCGCAAGCTGACCGAGGGGGCGTTCAGATCAAGGTCGTAGTGGTCGGAGCCGCGCGGGCCGTATTCGTCGGCGCCGAAGTATCCCGCGCGGGCGCGGAAATGCTCGTCGTAGAAGTCGGCGACTCCGGCATCCCACCAGTTGCTGCGTGTCAGCAGCAACCCGGTAATTGCAAGTCCGGCCAGCACCGCAGCCCAGGCGGCATAACGGCTTGCGCCGCGAAAGCGTTCCAGGACGGCCGCCAGGCAAAATGCAAAGGGCACATCGAGCACCAGCAGCCAACGCCAGGGAAACTGCACATAGCGGAGCTCCGGCGCGTGTCTCCACAGCGGCGAGCTTAAGGGCAGCATGAGGAGGGCCGAAACCGCCGCCACGACCGCCAGCACCCACCAGAGCCGCGGGGCCTTGCTGCGCAACCGGCGGGCGCCGACCAAGGCACTGATGGTCGCCACCATCACCACGACCGCAACCCACGAGATGATCAAGTTGAAGCGTGTGTGTTCGGCGTCGGCCGTGCGGGTAAACAGGAAGTTCTCCGGGAACTGCAACCCCTGCGAGAGTACCTCGGAAATGTTGACCCAGGATTGTTCGAACATGGCCGGCACGATGTAAAGCCCGGCCGCGGCCAATCCCAGCGCCAGCGCGCCTCCACCGTAGATGAGGGGACGGGCGCTGCGTTCCCGCGCCGCAACCACCACCACAATCAGCGCGATGGTGTAGGTCACGATGACGGCCGCGGGGGCATTGCTCAGCCAGACCGCAGCACTCACCAGCGCCAGCGGCAGGAGGGCCCGCCGCGGCGCCGTTGCCATGCGCATCGCGAACAGCACCGCCAGCGGAAGCAGCGCGCTCACCAGCAACTCGGCGAAATCACTGCGCCAGTACACAATCACCAGGTGATACGGGTTGAGGGCGAAGAGCACGCCCGCGAACTGGGCGTCCCTGGTGGGCAGCCATTGCCGGGCCAGGGTGAACATAGCGAGGCCGGCGATGGTGAGTGCCACCCAGATGAACGCGCCGGGAACCATCGACCAGCGGAAGACGAACGACAATGCTGCCCCGAGCATCCATGAAATTGGGGGGTAGAAGATAAAGCGCGGTTCTCCGTAATCCCAGTTGGCGAAGGCCGCCCAGCGCGGATAGAGCACGCCCGCGTGCCACTGCTGGGCGACATCCATCCACGACGCCAGATGGAACTCGAAATCGTGCCCAGAGGCATTGCCGAGGAAGAAGAACGGAGCCACGACGGCCAGCGCCACCGCACCCGCCAGCGCAATCATCACCAGAACCGGATGGCGCTGGCTCGGCCCGTGCTTGGCCATGAGCTCACGTCCGGTTTCGTCGACCTGAGTATCCATGGGACGTGACGAGCATACAGGATGTCGCCACCAATGCAGGCTGAGGTCGACGCCATGAGTACAACCCGCCTCCGTGCTCGTGGCTCCAATCATGAGAACGACGCGTTCCCCCCGCGCGCAGTTCACAGCAGCGGGCACATCAAGCGGCCCGGGGGAGGTTGTATGGCGAGCAAGAGGTTCTGGAAGGGTTTTGCGGCCGGCGCGGCCGCGGGCACGGGCGCGGGGTTGGGCTCCTGGCTGCTGTCGCGGGCCGTGTTCCACCGTTCCGGCGCCGCGGTGGTGCGGCTGGAAAAGAGCGTGCAAATCGGCCATCCCATCGACGAGGTGTTCCGCGCCTGGTCGGATTTGGAGCAGCTTCCGTCGCGGCTGCGCCTGGTGGAGGAGGTGCGGGTACGGGGCAAACGCTCCCACTGGAAACTGCGGCTCAACGGCCGTTCCTTCGAGTGGGACGCCGAGATGACCCAAAACATTCCCAACCAGTCACTGGCGTGGAAATCGGTGAGAGGCCCCAAGCACACTGGTCGCGTCAACTTTTCGCCCTTGGGGCGCGATACCGAGGTGCACGTGGTCATGAATTACGCTCCACCCGGAGGCGAGCTGGCGGGCGATCTGCTGGGCCAGGCGGCGGCTCTCGAAAGCCAGTTGGCGCAGGCGCTCCGCGATTTCAAGGCGGCGCTCGAGGGCAAAGGCCAGGAGACGGCCGAAACATCCGCGGAAAACGAAGCCCGGCGGAAACGCGGCTGAGCCGCAGCGGCTCTCAGTGGCGAGCGCCACTGGTCCCGGTGGCTGGGTCATCGTCAGCGCCCTGCGGGAAAGAGCTGAATGTGACCTCGCGCTGTTTGGCGGTTACTGCCTGGCTGGCATCCGACGTGTATTGAGTGAGAGTGCCCTTGATGACGTAATAGCCCTCATCGTTACGAGTTTTGCCCGGGCCGCGCGACACCGCGCCCCTGAAGTCGAACCAGACGCCGTGAACTTTGCGGGTGGTAAAGCGCAGATCGTGGTCGCGGGCCTCGGCCTTTTCGAAGAAGTGATCGACGAAGGAGTCCTTCTCGCTGTCGCTGTAACGGGAAATGAAGCCGGTCAGGCGATTGCCTTCCTCCAGATTGATTTGCACGAACTCGCCTTCCTGCAGAAAGGTGTACATGCCGGAATAGTCGCCGGCGGGCGCTGTCGGTGTCTTCGGTTCAGCGCTTTGACCAAAGGAAAGAGCGCCAATCAGCAGCATAGCCAGTCCGCACAGTCTCATCGGTTTCCTCAAAATTGCCATACGCAATCTTTCCACAAAGCGGGAGGCGCGATTCCCAAAAATTTCTCTTATTTACTGCTTTATAATCCTGATTACTCCCACTCGTCTGCCCATGGCCTCAACTGAAGCGCAACTCGGCCCTCCTCCCTGGTCGCCACCCGTGCCCCGGTTCTTGCCCGCGGTGGACCCCTGGTATCGCGTCTTCTTTAGAAACCTGGCGGACCTGCTGCTTTTTCGGCGCCCCAAGCCGCTGCCACTGACTTCCACCCCCGCAGACTTCTGGCCGGACGTGTTCGTCTCCACCCGGGCGTCGTGGGGCAGCTTGCGGAAGTCGTTGCTATATCACGTATTTGTGATCACCGCGCTGTGGGGATTCTGGCAGACTTACTGGGTTCGGCCGCAAGTGGTGGTCGAGCCCATCACTCGTAACACGACGCTGACTTACTACCAGGTTTCTGAATACCTGCCACCGATCATGAACGCCAGCACGCCGGCCAAGGTGGAGTTGCGCGGCGAGCCAGCCTATGCCCCGCAGCCCATCGTTTCGTTGCCGACCAACCCGGACAACGCGCGCCAGACCATCGTCAATCCGGCCGCGCCCCGGTTGATCGGGCATGCCGTCAAGCTGCCCAACCTTGTGGTTTCGACCCCGACGCCGGAGCCCCCGGTGGCAGGCGCTACCCGGTCAAGTTCGCAACTGACACTGCCGTGGCTGGCCGCCGCGCCGGTCCCGCCGCCCGAGGAGAACACCTCTCGCCGCCTGGCGGATCTAAATATGCCGGGCCGGGCGCCCTCGGTGGTGGAGCCTCCTCCGGATCCCACGGCGGTGGAGCACAAACTCGCCGACATCAATGTGGCTCACGCCGAGCCGCAGATCGGAGCCCCGAAGTTGCCGGTGCCGGAACAGCGCGCATCCGCAGGCCAAGGGCATCCCACTCCGGCGCAAGCCCACGCCGTGCCCCCGCCGCCCCCGATCAGTGTGGGCGGTTCCGGCCTGCAATCGGCAGGACAATTGATCGCACTGGGACTGGATCCGGCGCCGGTTGCCGGTCCCATCGAAGTTCCAGCGGGCAACCGCCGGGGAACCTTTGCAGCAACCCCTGAAGGCAAGCCCGGAGCCCCTGGCACGCCTAACATTTCCGCTGGTGGAACTGGCCCAGGCGGCACCGCCCAAGGGGCGGCTGGAGCCGGCAACGGCGGCTCCGGCGTTCCGGCCGGAATCTACGTGGGCCCGGGACCGTCCAACACTGCGCCGGCGGCGGTGGTGGGAAAAGCAGCGCCAATCAGCTTTGCCGATGCGCGAAAGCAAGTCGTCATCGCCGCCGCTCGCCCCATGCCCGACATTCCCCACGAGACCCCAGGCGCCAGCCTGCCGCGTACTCCTGCCCCGGGTAGCGCCGAGCAGGAGGTGTTCGGGCCGCGCAAGTACTACTCGATGATTCTGAACATGCCGAACCTGACCTCTGCCGGAGGCAGTTGGATCATCCGCTTCGCTGCCTTGAAGCAGATCTCCGACCAGAGTGAACTCACCCCGCCGGTAGTGCTGCACAAGGTTGACCCCGCATATCCCTCGTCGCTGATGAAGGCCAACGTCGAAGGCACGGTGACGCTTTACGCCATCATCCGCGCCGACGGGACGGTGGACGGGGTAAAAGTCCTGCGCGGCGTCGACGACACGCTGGACCAAAACGCGCGTGTGGCGCTCTCCCATTGGCAGTTCCGACCGGCGACCCGGCACGGCGTCGCGGTGGACTTGGAAACAGTGATCAAAATCCCGTTCACCGCCAGCAAACCTGAGTTCTGAATCTAAAACCGCGGCTGGGGACGGAACACGGCAGCTCAGAAATCATGGGTGAGGATGTCGGAGGCGCGACGGCACAATTCGCGGGCATAGTCGGTCCAGACCCCCTGTCCCCAATAGCGATAACAACTAGTTTGTGTCAGCAGGAGATAAAAGAGGGCATTGCGATAACGGTGTTCTGTGGTCGAGACTTTCCCCAGCGCGCGTTCGGCAAACTGCGCGCTGACCGCCTCCATGGGCCCGAGCACGTTTTCGTAGCCTTTGACCCAGGAGAGATTGTTGGTCCAGCTGCCTCCCTCCATGTTGAAGCGATTGTCCTGAGCTCGCAATTCGGCGACGACGCTCTCCAGCCGCTGGCGACCTTGGCCGGGTTGAAAGCGCTCCCAGATGCGCTTCTGATGGAGGGGCTGGATGGCCGGTAAGTCGCTTTCCTGAATGCCGATCGCCGCCAGGTATTCCAGATATTCGGTGGCGTTCACGGGCGGGGTATCTGAGCCTGAAGCCTGGCGCATAACTTCAAAATACTTGGAGGGAAACTCGTTCATCATTACGCCGCCGTTCTCCCCGTCGCCGATCTGGGTGACCAGAGGCGGAACCTGACGGCCGGCCAGCGGCATCCGCCCCAGCCCTCTGGCTTCGTAGTACGGCTGCATCTGCCCGACCAGCTTGGTGTCGCTGCCTTGGGTCTTGATGATGGCGATGATGCTGGCGCTTGCGCCTTCCGAATTCTTAGCGACCAGGCGGTGAGGCAAGTGGCGAAAATGCAAGCCGCCGCCATCTTCCACGCGCTCCACCGAATGTTCCTGCACCAGAACCCAGCGATAACCGCAGTCTTTGAGCGTGCGCACAAATTCATAAGCCACGTCCGGATGGTTGGGCAGCGCCATCTCCGGCGGAGAAAATCCCTTGACCCGCGACAGCGCGTCCAGGCCAAAGAGGGCGGCAAAATACTCTTGCCACGCCTGGACGTGCAGACGAAAATCCTGCGCCGGGGTGCTGGGAGCGACCGCGTGTCCCCAGGCCGTGCCCAGCCATTCCACCGAACGCCGATAGGCAGGGTCGCAGGTTATGCGCTGCAGAAGGGACAGCACCTCGTCCAACCCCATCTGGCGCAACCCGTACAGCAGGCAGCCGGAATAGTCGAGCATCACCCGCGGCTGTTTGCCCTCGTCGACGAGTTGGGGAATAAACTCACCCATTCGCTGGTAGCACCAGCGAAATACCGCGGCGTTGTGGTTATCGCCGATCTGCGGGTTGTCCATCATGTGCTGCAGGTTGCTGATCACCGGCGCGGTGCGGAGATCGCCGGTGCCGGCCAGAATCAGCGGCTGATGCATGTGTAGCGCGATGGCAAAGGCGCTCTTGATCCGGCCAAAGTCAATGCTGCTGTCATTCAGGTAGACGGGGCCCTTGTCGGCGGTGGCGGCAGCCACTTGCTGCTCGGCCCCACAGATATTGGGCAAGCCGTCGATGGACTCGGGCAGTTTGTTCATGGGTTTTCTTCGTTACTGGGTGTAAACGTTGACCACGCGATCGGCGATGGCGTCCCAGGTGAAGGCGGCTTCCACGGCAACGCGGCCGTTGCGCCCCATCCAGCGCGCCCACTCCCAATTAGTGAACAAGGTGCCGATCCCCCAGCCCACGGAATCGTAGTTTGGATAAATCTTCAATCCGTTCACTTCGTGCCACACATACTCGTTGGGCCCGCCGTTCATGGTGACAATCACCGGTTTCCCCGCACTCCACGCTTCCAGTACTACGATGCCAAAGGGCTCGTTGCGGCTGGGCACACAGACCACGTCGCAGGCCTTGTAGAGATCGGTCAGCTCTCCGTTGTTCCGGAAACCGAGAAACCGTGTGGCGTGGTGGACGCCCAGATCCCAGGCCCGCTGCTCCACCCAGGCCCGCATCTCCCCATCGCCGACAAAGACAAATTTTGCGCGATGGTAGTGCCTGAGCAAGTGTGGGATGGCCTCCACCAAAAGGTCGGGTCCCTTCTGATAGACCGCGCGTCCGGAGAACAACACGGTCGGATCCGTCGGGCCGATGCTGTAACGCGCCTTGACCGCAGCCGGTTCCAGCCATCCATCAAAATTGTGGAGATTGACTCCGTTATAGACGATGGCGACCTTCCAGTCCGGGACCTCGTACATCCACATGATTTCTTTTTTCAGCGAGTACGAGACCGTGATCACGCGATCGGCCCAATAGGTGGCGGCGCGCTCCTGGTGGCGGACGCGCTCCGAGCGCCCATTGTGGAACTGGTTTCCGCTGCGCCCGTACTCGGTAGAGTGCAGGGTAAGGACCGTCTTTCGCCCGCGTCCCTGTTTGACCCAGATCAGGGCATTGCCGGCCAGCCAGTCGTGGGCGTGAATCACGTCAAAGGGGCCGTGGGCATTTTCGGCAGCGCAGACATGGTAGGCGAAAGAGCGGCACATGTCGTTGATCTCGGTGACGAAGTCCGGGTTCCACGGGAACGGGCAGCGATGGTATTGCACGCCGTGGATCAGTTCATAGTGCGCCTGCCCCGGCCCCATGCGCGTGAAGACGTGCACGTCGTGCCCTTTCCGCTCGAGCGCCGCCGCCAGTTCGGTAACGTGTGCGGCGACCCCGCCCACGGGAATGGAATGCAGCGATTCCCATGCCAACAGCGCAATTCTCATAACCATCCTGGAATCAAAACAGGTTTCGTGCGTGAACTGCCCTCTTGGCGTTCTCGCTTCAGCAACGTTCCGGTCAAAGGTAAAGGTTTGGAGTTTGTGGAAATACGCAATCGATACCAAGATTGTAGCGCAAAGAATTCCTTTTTGGGGGCGCTCCTTCCCCTGTGCCAAAATTAAATTAATATGAAAGATGCCATGCAAGGTGGGCATCAACTGCGCTGCCTGAATCGTGGGCCCGCCAGGATTCGAACCTGGGACCAAGGGATTATGAGTCCCCTGCTCTACCGCTGAGCTACGGGCCCGTCTGGGCTCAATCTACCACAAGGCTGCGTGCTGATTGGCAGGTCCCTCGCTCCACCACCCCAGCGAACCAAAAGCGGGGCCAGCAGACCGAGTAGCCTTGGCTACTGGTTCACCGGAATTTTGATGATCTTCTTCTGGATGGCGTAAGTGACGAGCTGCGCCTTGTTGTGGATATCGAGCTTGCGCATGAGGTTGAACTTGTGCGCTTCAACGGTTTTCACGCTCAAACCCAGAGTGACGGCGATCTCTTTGACTGAGTTGCCTTCCGCCAGGAGCTTGAGGATCTCGCGCTCGCGCGGCGTCAGAGTGGAAATGCGCGGACGCATCTTCTGGTCGCGCACGCGGGCGCGGAAGTCTTCCACCAGCTTGCCCAGCACCTGGGAGCTGAGATATTTCCCGCCCTTGTAGACGTCGCGCACGGCAGTGACGAGCTGCGGCGCGGGCGTATCCTTCAACACGTAGCCGGCGGCGCCCACCTCCAGCGACTGCACCAAATAATCCTCGTCTTCGTACATGGTGAGGAAGAGGACTTTGGTCTCGGGACGGTTCTTGCGCACGTGACGCGCGGCCTCGAAAGACGACAGTCCGGGCATGCCGATGTCCATCAACACAACATCGGGACGCAGTTCACGCGCTTTCTCGACGGCGTCGCCGGCATCGCCGGATTCGCCGATCACTTCAAAATCGGATTCGCTCTCCAGCAGCCGGCGCACGCCCTGACGGAAGAGGGTGTGATCGTCGACCAGCAGGCATCTAATTTTGGGCATTCCATCCACCTTGGGCCGTAGCCGCCAGTGCCAGGCCGTGCTCGCCGGCGTGCCCGGCAGGTACGGTAACTTCGATCCGCGTGCCTTTTCCGCGGGTGGAACTGATGCGCACCTGCCCTCCCAGCATCCCGATCCGCTCCTTGATTCCGGCGAGGCCGAAGGAGCGCCCGCGCGAGTTGCCGTACTTTGCTTGGATGCCGATTCCGTCGTCCTCGACAAGCAGGTGCAACTCGCCATTTTCCTGTGACATCTGAATGTTCACGTTGCGGGCCTGGGCGTGCTTGGCCACGTTGTGCAGCGCCTCTTGGACGACACGGTAGACGGCGGCTTCGGTCTCCGAGGAGAGGCGTCCGATATCATGCGGCGCCGAGACTCGCGCCTTGACGCCGCTGTCGCGAGCCAAGTCCTTGGCTTCCTTGCGGATCGCCGCAATCAGCCCCAGCTCCTGGAGCAGCAGCGGCGAAAGCCGCGCGATGATGCGGCGGATGCCGTCGATGGTGCGGTCCACCACGTCGAGCGTCTCGCGGATCTTCAGGCGCGGGTTGCGCGCCTTCACGGTGCTCTCCAGCATCCCCAGATAAAGACGGATGACCATCAGCTCCTGGCCGGTTTCATCGTGGAGCTCGCGGCTGATGCGCCGCCGCTCCTGTTCCTGCACGCGCAGCAAATGGGCGGAGAGTTCGGCGATGCGGATTTCGCGTTCCCGCAGCGCGTCGTTGATGCGGGCGCGGTCGATGGCCAGCGCCGAGCGCTCGGCAATGGCGCGCAGCAACTCGCGCTCCGTCGGCATCCACTCATACGGTTTGGAGAAGCCGATCATGAGCACCCCGATGGTGCCCTCCGGGGTCTTCATTGGGACCGCCCAGATGGAGTTGGCGCTGCGGCGCAAGGCCGGAGTTTGAATGCGTTCGTCGTGGGCCGCGTCCAGCACCACATCGGGCTCGCCCGTTTGGGCGACGCGCCCTGAGAAGCCCTGACCCACCGCAATGGTGAAGTCTTCCGGCGACTCCTCCAGGCCTACAGAGGCGGTCACGTGCAGCAGGTCGGACTCTAAATCACGCAGCAGCACCACCCCATTGCTGGCGCCGAAGTTCGTAACCGTGATCTCCAGCACGCGTCGGAGCAACGCGGTCAGGTTGGGAGCGGAGAGTTCTGCATCCAGAACCGCCAGCAGGGCTGCCGATTCGCCCGTCTTGGCGTCGAAATAGGCGCCCGAGACGGTTTGAAATGTGGCCGCGGAAAGCATCTCCAGCGCCGCCTTGGCTTCGGTCAGCCGCTCGCCGAACAGGCTGCCGAGGTAGGGTTCGCACAAAGTCTCGTAGAGTTCCAGCGAACGCGCCACCGCCCGCGTATCGATCTGCAGCTTGGCCAGCCGGTTGCCGAAGTAGGCCAGGTTCTCAAAGAATCCCGGCAGGTCTCCGTGATTGAAATAAGAACTGCCGGTGGAGACGTTAAGCCGCTCCAGGGCGGCCACGGCGCGTCCATCGAGACCTAGTTCGGCAACCAACTTCTCCCGCCAGCAGGCGCTGATGTCGGGGAAGTAGGGCCCCAAAGCGCTAGCCACTTCGACAATAAGTTCGCGGGAAGTATCTTTAAGCGGTAATAAGGCGGGCAATACCTTACTGCTCCTTGGGCCAGAGGGAACGAGGTTGGCGGGACAGGCAAACCCCGGGGGACCTGCTTCCCCGGTAAGGGTATGAATGCGACCTCGCTAATTCTACGAATTGCGATCCGGGGTGTCCACCGATTCCAGGGGAAAGTTTGCTTAACCCTGATAGGTGATTGACCTCATTCCGGATTCCGTATATTGGGCTGATTCCCCATACGGGCCCTAGCTGCCTGATCGGTTAGAATCGCGGCATGTTGCGCTTCTCTACGGCGGGCGAGTCGCACGGCGAGGCCCTGGTGGCTTTGCTCTCGGGAATGCCTGCCGGGCTGAAGGTCGATCCGGCCTTTCTCGACCGCGAACTGTGGCGCCGGCAGCAGGGATACGGACGCGGCGGCCGCATGAAGATCGAGCGCGACTCGGCCCACATTCTCTCCGGCGTACGCCATGGCGCCACCATCGGCTCGCCCATCGCTCTGACCATCGAGAATCGCGACTGGAAGAATTGGCAGGAGGCGTTGCCGGTAGGCGCCGGTGATCCGGAAAAGCACAAGGCGGTCGCCTCTCCGCGGCCCGGTCACGCCGACCTGGCGGGCGCTCTCAAATACAACTTTCGGGATGCTCGCTACGTGCTGGAGCGGGCTTCGGCGCGCGAATCGGCGGCGCGAGTGGCCGTGGGCGCCATCGCCAAGCTGCTGCTGCGGGAGTTCGGCATCGAGGTGCTCAGCCACGTGCTGCGAGTGGGCGGCGCGGCCGCGCGCGATGCCGAGATCGCGTGGGAGAAGATCCAGGCCCTCCACGAGCGCGACGAGGTGCTGCTCAACTGTGCCGATCCTGAAGCCGAAGCGCGCATGAAGGCGGAGGTGGATAACGCGCTCAAGACCGGCGATTCGGTGGGCGGCGTCTTTGAAGTGGTGGCGCATGGCGTTCCTCCCGGCCTCGGCACCTACGCTAACTGGGACGAGCGCCTGGACGCGCTGCTGGCGGCAGCGGTCATGTCGCTGCAGGCGGTGAAAGCGGTGGAGATCGGCGCCGGCATCGGGGCCAGCGCCTCTCCCGGGTCGGCGGTGCACGATGCCATAGGATGGGCGGGCAGCGCAGGCCCGGCCCAGGGCGATGGCCGCGCCGGCTACAGCGGGTTCACGCGCCGCACGAACCACGCCGGCGGCATCGAGGGCGGCATATCCAACGGCGAAGACATCCTGGTTCGCGGCTACCTGAAGCCGATCTCGACCCTGCGGCGGCCGCTGGAATCGGTAGACTTCAAAAGCCGCCAGCCGGTGAAGGCGGCCTACGAGCGCTCGGATGTGTGCGTAGTTCCGGCCGCCGGTGTGGGAGGCGAAGCCATGGTCGCGCTCACGCTCGCGCGCTGCGCCCTGGAGAAGTTCGGCGGCGATTCCATGGGCGAGACACTGCGAAACTTTGCGGGGTATCAAAAGCAACTTAAGGATTACTGATGATTCACGCTGACAACTGACAACTGCCTTTGATGATCTATCCCGTCGTGAAATATGGCAATCCGGTTCTGGAGAAGCGCGCGGAAGCGGTCACCGTCTTCGACGACAAGTTGCGTAAGCTGGTCGAGGACATGTTCGAATCCATGTACGTGGCGCGGGGCGTAGGACTGGCGGCGCCGCAGATCGGCATCTCCAAACGGCTGGCCGTCATTGACGTTTCCTTCAAGGAAGACCCCAAGGCGAAGCTGGTGCTGGTGAATCCGGAGATCGTCCACACCGAGGGCAAACAACGTGGCAGCGAAGGCTGCCTGAGCCTACCCGAGTTCCGCGAAGAGGTCACGCGCCCGATGCGCGTTACCGTGCGCGCCCAGGACGCGACCGGCAAGCACTTCGAAACCACGGGAGAGGAACTCTTGGCCCGCGCCCTGATGCACGAGACCGATCATCTCAACGGTAAGCTCTACATCAGCCACATCAGCGCCCTGAAGCGCGATCTGATGAAGCGCAAGATCCGCAAGCTGATGAAGGCGGGAGAATGGTAGGAATTGCATAATCGGGTGATTGGGCAATTGGGTAATTGAAAAACCGAAGTGGCCCTCGCTCAATTACCCAATTACCAAATTACCCAATTTCACCATGGACCTCGTCTTTTGCGGCACTCCCGAATTCGCCATCCCCACGCTGAAGATGCTGGTGGGGGCCGGGCACAGTCTGCGCCTGGTGGTCACGCAGCCGGACCGGCCCAGCGGGCGCGGCCAGGAACTCGCGGTCCCGCCGGTCAAACAACTGGCACAATCGCTCGGGCTGTCCGTGGTCCAGCCAGACAAGATCAAGAACAACCTGGAGTTCCGGGCACAATTGGAATCACTGCGGCCCGCCGCGATCATCGTGGTCGGGTACGGGCGGATTATTCCCAAGTGGATGATAGACCTGCCGCCGCACGGCAACATCAACCTTCACGGTTCGCTTTTGCCCAAATACCGTGGCGCGGCGCCCATTCAATGGGCCATCGCACGCGGCGAAACCGTGACCGGCGTGACTACCATGCGCATCGACGAGGGGCTCGACACCGGCGACATTCTGCTGCAGCGCGAAATGGAAATCGATCCCGAGGATACCGCTGTCACTCTGGCGCCGCGGTTGGCTGAAATCGGCGCCGAATTAATGCTTGAGACCCTGCCGGGCCTCGAGGCCGGAAGCATCCAACCGCGCAAGCAGGACCACACCCAGGCAACGCTGGCGCCCATCCTTGAGAAGGAGGAAGGCCGCATAAACTTCAGCCGTCCGGCGACTGAAATCCTGAACCTTCTGCGCGGCTTCCAGCCGTGGCCGGGCGCCTTCACCAGCTTTCGAAGCAAGAACCTGACGCTGCACCGTGCCCGGCTGGCCGCCTATGGCATCGGTCCGCTCGTCCCGGGCGAGATGAAAGTCGCGGGCCAGGACCTGTTCCTGGGCTGCGGAGAAGGGACCGCGCTCGAAGTCCTCGAACTGCAACCCGAGGGCAAGCGCCGGATGACCGCAAAGGACTTTATCCACGGCTACCGCCCGAAGGCAGGTGAAACGTTGGGGGCGGGTGATTTGTAGTTAGAAATTCCTACTGCACTTCGATGCCTTGTTCCTCGGCCACATCCGCGAGCTGCAGGCGCAAGTTGCCTTCGTTGGTGGCATACGCCAGCCCGACCCGCAGCTCAATAATCCTTTCGCGAACCAGCCGCTCGAGTTCACCATCGAAATGCTGCATGCCTTCGTTGCCGCCGTCGCGCATGGCGTCGAGCAGGGTCTTGCCTTCCGATTCGCCGCGTTCGATGTATTCGCGCGTGCGCAGGGTTGATTTAAGGATCTCGATGGCAGCCACGCGTCCGGAGCCATCCTTCCGAGGCAGCAGCCGCTGGCTGATGAAGTAGCGGAACGATGCTGCCAGCCTCCGCCGCACCGGCTGCTGCTCGCTCAGCGGAAAAGTGCCGACGACGCGCTCCACAGTTTTCGAAGCGTCGATGGTGTGCAGGGTGGAGAGCACCAGGTGGCCGGTTTCGGCGGCGGTGAGCGCGATCTCGATGGTCTCCCGATCGCGCATTTCTCCTACCAGAATCACCTTGGGCGCTTGCCGCAGCGCGGCCCGCAAGGCGAGCGCGAAGCTGGGGGTGTCGCTGTGCAATTCGCGCTGGTGGATGGTGGCTTTCTTGTGGCGGTGCAGGAACTCGATAGGATCCTCGATGGTAATGATGTGCTCGGCGCGCTCTTCGTTGATCTTGTCGATGATCGCGGCCAGGGTGGAGGACTTGCCCGATCCTGTGGGCCCGGTCACCAGCACAATCCCGTTGTGGAGTTCTGCGATCCTGGCCAGGCTGGAGGGCAGGTTCAGTTCGGCAAAGGTGGGAACATGCGGTGGAATCACCCGCATGACAATGGCATAACTGCCGCGCTGCTGGAAGACGTTTACGCGGAAGCGGGAATGTTGCGCCAGCCCATAGGAGAAATCGCACGCTCCATTCTCTTTAAGGATTTGCAGCGCCTGCTTGTTTTGTCCTATGAGTTCGGAGGCGATGCGCGAGGTGTGGTCGGGAGTCAGGATGGGCAAGCCCTCAAACCTCACGGGAATCAAGTGTCCATTCGATTCCACCTGCGGCGGCCGGCCCGGTGAAAAAATCAGGTCGCTGACTCCTTTGAAACTTTTCACCATCGCCGCTACCAGACTGGCAGTAGCAGTAGTCTTGGCAGGTTCGGCTACCGTCGTGTTTCCATTGTCCGACAAGGTGGCTTTTTCTCCGAGGCGGATTCGCAGTGCAGCAGGATCTGGAATGAGAATACAGCGCACTCGAAGGGCCAAGCGGGCACGGGAGTACAGGGGCGGCCCTGACCTCCGGGTTGTACGCGCTGCCCGCGAGGGTAGCCGCCCCTGGCGTCCGGACCTGCCTTGACCCTGGCTAGCGACAGGATTACAGTCTTACGAGTATGTCTGGGTTGGGGGGCAAATACGTAAAGTTTGGCGTGGCCATCGGTATCATTCTGACCGGGCTAGCTTATTTGGCGTTCACCGGCGTGCAGCAGAGCAAGAGTTACTACGTGACCATCAAAGAGCTGCGCGCGATGGACTCCGGCGTCTATGCCAAGCGCCTGCGTGTGGCCGGCAACGTGGCGCCGGGATCGATCAAGCGCCAGGGCTCGCACGTGGAGTTTACCCTGGTGGAGCAGGGACTGATGCTGCCGGTGGTCTATAACGGTTCCGAGGCGCCGCCCGACACCTTCGTGGACAACGCCCAAGCGCTCGCCGAGGGCCGCTACGGACACGACGGTGTTTTCCACGCCAACATGTTGCAAGCCAAGTGTGCCTCGAAATACGCCCCCAAGGACCAGCAGCAGGGCGCTCCCGCGCAGACTCCGGCGACGCAGCGCACCGAGAACCGTCCACCCAACTCGTCCTACTGAGGCTGCCGCGCTGCCAAGCGACACCAAGCCATTTCGAACAGCGCCCGAGACGGTCCCGATCAGCCTGGAGAAAGTCAGCAAGATCTTCGGCCGTTTTGCCGCCTTGCGCGAGGTCACAGCCAGTTTTCAGACGGGCCGGGTGTACGCCATTTTCGGCGACAATGGGGCAGGGAAGTCCACGCTGCTGCGGGTAATTTGCGGATTGGCGCGGCCGACGGCGGGCACGATCCGCATTTTCGGCAGCCGCGAGCGCAGCGCGTTCACCGGCCGTTTGGGCTACATGGGACATGCTCCACTGCTGTACGACGAGATGACCGGCATGGAGAACCTGCGCTACTTCGCCGGGCTCTACGGCATCAGCGACCCCGCGCGCTGTGAGCGGGCCATCGCTGCGGTCGGCCTCGACCCGGCGCTCCCGCGGCATGTCGGCGATTATTCTCAGGGCATGCGGCAGCGGTTGTCGCTGGCGCGGGCGGCCATTCATGACCCCGAGACCCTGTTGCTCGATGAACCATTTTCCAATCTCGATCCCGCGTCGGCGCGCGCCATGGGCAGGCTAGTTGCCGAAATGCGCGACCGCCGCAAGACCGTCCTCGTGGTCACTCATCAGGCCGCGCACTTGGCCGGGATCGCCGATGAATCGTTGTGGATGGCGGCTGGCCGCATCGCTGCCTGGGAGCAGGGGATCGCTGCCGCGGACCGCCCCGCGGCTTCGGCGGTGCTGCAATGAGCTCGCTTGCTGGCGTCAGCGCTTCCAACCTGCGCAAGGACGTGCGCCTGGAGTGGCGTTCCAAAGACGCAATCAACGCCATGCTGTTCTTTGCCCTGCTGGTGGTGGTGATCTTCAGCTTTGCCTTTGACCCCACGGCCGAGGAATCGCGGCAGATTGTGGGCGGCCTGGTGTGGGTGGCATTCCTGTTCGCCGCCATCGTCGCGCTGAATCAGGCTTGGATGCGGGAGCTGCGCAACCAGGTGCTCGACGCTTACCGCGTCTCGCCCGCGCCCGCCAATGCGCTGTTCCTGGGCAAGGCAGTGGGCAATTTTCTTTTCATCTCGGTGGTCGAGGCTCTGCTGGTGCCGTTGTTCGTGGTGTTTTACAACCTGCGCTCGGTGGGCCCGACATGGCAGCTTGTGCCGGTATTCCTGCTGGGGACGTGGGCATTGGTGGTAGTAGGAACGTTCTTTGCCGCTATTTCCCTGCGCACCCGCAGCCGGGAAGTGATGCTGCCGCTGATTCTATTTCCCATCTCGATCCCGGCGGTGCTCGCCATGGTCGAAGCCACCACCATGGTCCTGACCGGAACCGAGACACCAGCTTTCTGGATCAGCCTGTTGTTGGTTTACGATGTAGTCTTCACGACTGTGTGTCTTCTACTCTTTGAAACGGTGTTGCACGCGGAATGAAATTCAAGATTTTTGCCGTGATCACATTCCTGCTGCTCTCGTACGCGCTCTATCAGGGCATGTGGGCGGCGCCGCGGGAAGCGACCATGGGCGAGATCCAGCGCATCTTCTACTATCACGTGCCTTCGGCCTGGACGTCGTTCCTGTGCTTCTTCGCCAACTTCATCGCTTCGATTGTTTACCTGGCGCGACGCAACCTGAAAGCTGATGCCTTCGCGGTCTCGACCGCCGAGGTCGGAGTGGTGTTCTGTACTGTCGTGCTGGTGACCGGACCGCTGTGGGCGCGGCCGGTGTGGGGTATCTGGTGGACCTGGGACGCGCGCCTGACCACTACGCTGGTGCTGTGGCTGATCTACGTGAGCTATCTGATCCTGCGCCGATACTCGACCGGCCAGGCGACGCCGACGCTCGCCGCGGCGCTTGCCATCTTTGGCTTCATTGACGTGCCCATCGTATACATGTCGATCCGCTGGTGGCGCACGCAGCATCCGCAACCGGTGATCGCCGGCGGGCAGGGCTCCGGCCTCGATCCGCGAATGTGGCACGCAGTCCTGTGGAACTGGGTGGCATTCATGGCCCTGGCGGCGCTGCTTATCTGGGTGCGCTATCGCCTGGAGCGCACGCGCCAGCAACTCGACGAGGCGCACGCGCTCAAAGCTGTCGGCCATGCGGAAGGGAGTTTCACCAGATGATCCATAGCGTCACTAACCTTTACCTTGCTTACGCTGCGACCTGGTTGATCCACATCGGATATCTGCTGTTCCTGGGCAGCAAGGCCAAGGAGCTGCGGCAGGAAGCCCGCGAGCTCATGTCGCAGCGCTGAGGCATGAAGCCGGCGGTCCGCACGACGCTGCGCGTTGTCGCTCTCGCCTGTCTGATCTTTTTTCTGATTGGGCTGCTGTTCGCGCTGCCATCATTCATCCAGCAATTGAAGGTGCTGCGACACTGGCCGGCGGCAGAGGCGCGAGTGGTTCACAGTGAAGTTGTGCCCCTGCGTACTTCGTCCGGCCAGATGCTCTATGACACGCTGCTCGTCCTCTCTTACCAGGTGGATGGCCGCCCGTACGTGAGCAGCATCGGTTCCCTTCACCAGAGCACGCACTACGAGCGCAAGAAGCGGCAGGCCGACCGCTTTCCCCCGGGCAGTCATACTGAAGTGCGCTACAACCCAAAGGACCCGAGCGACATCCGCATCCAGGCCGGCTACAACGTGCACTTTTTCGCGGTACCGATTTTTATCAGCGGAGTGGCGGCGATCTTCGGCGTGCTGGCGCTGGTGTTGTTCCTGCTCGCGCGCCGGGGACGATTAATGGGAGATCCAGCCTAGGTATCCGATGCCCACCCGCATGTGATGGTGCAGAGCCTCCGGCACCGCCGCCGCCAGGCACATGCCCAGAATGGCCTGCGCGATGGCCAGGGTGTAGATGTTGCGGTAACGGCGGAAGAGTTCGCACAATGCCAGGCCAGCGACCCAGGTAGCAGGAACCAGCACCGGGTTCGGGAAGTGGGCCAGGGCGAACAGGCCGGCCCCCGCCCAGACTGCTTTTCGGCTGCCCAGCAAGCGCTCCAGTCGCAGGAAGAAGAACGACTCCAGCATGAACTGCTGCTGGAAGGTCCAGATGAGGTATCCAAAGGCTGCCGCCAACAGGCTGCGGTGGAGCACGTAACCGTGTAAAGTCCCAGCCAGATGCGCCCCGAAAAGCATGGCCGCCCCGGCCAGCGCGGCCATTCCCACGGCCCAGAGGGAGCGTGCCAACCCTGTCCAGCCAAGCCCCAGCTCCCACAGCTTGGGCCGGTGATAGACGGTGACGCCGACCATCCAAAGCGCGGCAGCGATGGCCCAAGCCCAGCGCAGGTCGCCTTCCGTCCACAGCGCCGCCTGGAGCAGGCCGTAGCCGACGGCTAGCTCCCAGAGCGACCCGCGGTGGCTGGCCGCGCGGGCGGCCGGAGGTTCCGGTGCCTCGGCTGTGGGTAGATTCAGAGCCGCGTTCATAGAGCCGTTATTCTCCAGAGCTGGTCATAAGATGCTCGCGCAGAGGCCAACGTGGCGGGAAGAAGCGAAATCGGGATCTTCGTTCAAAAGCTGATTGGCGGCAAGATACGGTTCGTGGCGTTACCAAGGTGAGATTGCCATCGGCCTGCTTCTTTCAGCCGTTCCCCCAACTGCTGAGCACCGCATCCCAAGCCACTTCGCTGGCATGGATGGCAAGGTCCTGGATGCTTGCTTGTTGATCCTCCACTTCGCCGGTGCTGACGGCGAACAGCACGTCGCCATCGTGCTCGGTATGAAACGGCTGGATGGCACGCGCCATCGAAGCGTGAGTCTGGATCGCCAGGCGCTCCAGTTCGAGGTGGCGCAGACGGCGATTCACGACCAGCAGTGTCAGCGTGGTGTTCTCGGGCGCCGCGGGCACGGCTTCCAAGTGACGCTTGAGTTCGGCGGCGCCATCGAGCAGGTCGGCAGCGAAGCTGGTTCGCAGCCCGGATTCGGGGGCACGATTGCCGCGCACCACGCGTCCTTCGCGATCTACGATGACGCCTACAGCGTTTACCACGGTGAAGACGGCGATCTTTGCGCGTCCGACTTGGCGGAAGGCGCCGCCCTGCCCGGCCGCCTCCCGGTAGCGTGGCCCGAAGAGTTTGCCCACATGCACCGAGCGCCCCGCGCCGCGCGCTCCGATCGGGAAACGCCCAGGACGCGCCGCCCGCAGCGCAGCCCGTCCTAGTTCCTTGTCGGGATAAACTGTGTTCGGACGATGACGGAAGTCGTACACCACTGCGCCAGTGACAGTGGGCACGCGCTCCCAGTGAGTAGCCTGACGGTCGCGCTCGAGTAACTCCGCCATTACGCCAGCGGCCGCTTCCAGGCCGTAGCTGGCCCCGCCGGCAAAGACTACAGCCCGTACGGTGGGGCGCTCGTGACCGAGGCGAAGCCGTTCGGTGTTGACCGTCGCCGCCGCGCCGCCCCGAACGTCCACAGCCGCCATAGCGCCTGCCGGGAAATAGAACACGGTGGCGCCCGTCGGCCCCTCTTCATACTCGGCTACCCCGAGGTGCAGGTCGGGAAAATCGAACTCCAGCGCCGGACCCGTAAAGGCAGTCAGCGGAACGAGGCTGGAATCGCTGCTCATTGAGTCGGGCACGCCATTAGAGCACGCAGCGCCGTGCCCGACAAGGCGGCCCGCAGTGCGCGGTACAATCGCGACCATGTCCGCAAGGGCCGTGCCCAAGTCGGTCGAAGTGCAACTCGCAGCCGGTACAGGCGTGGACATCGAGTGGCTGGACGGGCATCGCAGCCACTACAGCTTCAGCTACCTGCGTTCGGTCTGTCCGTGCGCAACGTGTGCGGCGAGGCGTGCCGCCCAAGGCCGGCTGCCGGGGGCTCCCCGTCCTATGAGCTTCGACGATCTGGGGACGCTCGGGGCAGCGGCGCGCGCCGTAAAAGCGGAGCCTGTGGGCAAGTACGCCCTACGGTTCCGCTGGGATGACGGACATGGCGAGGGCGACTACTCCTGGGATTTCCTGCGCGAAGTCTGTCCGTGCAGGGCTTGTTCGGCTGCGTGCCAGGCGTAAAGCCCTTGGCCGTGACGAATCTCGCTCCGGCAGCGATCTCTGGATGCACTTCGGTAATCTAGGCGCGGGAAGCGGGCGGGCCTAGCTTGTTGGGATGGCATCGACGACACAGCCGGAGAGCGGCTTCAGTGCGACGAGGCGGTGGCATCGCTTCCGCTTCGATGTGCCGGTGCGCGTGCTGCTGCCCGCCCCCCGCAATACGCGCCAACAAGAATTCGCCGGACGGGGAACGGGAATGAATGAAGGCGGAATCGGCCTCGATGTGAAAGCGCCGCTCGAGGTCGGCGACGAGGTTCAGGTCGAGTTCACGCCTCCCTATGCGGGGCTGACCCTGCGCGTCCGCGGCCGAGTTCGCAATGCCGATGGCCCCTTCTATGGCGTCGAGTTCCTGGCGGACGACGACGCCGAGCGGCATGAAGTGGAGTTGTTCCGCCGGATGCTGCGTGATGCAGCCGGCCGCCTGGGCGAATAGCCGCTCACTTTTCCGCCTTCCCCCCAACCTGCATGGGCGGCGGAGACGCCCTCCCTGCGTGCGTTTCCGGCTTGACATGGAGTCCGCGACAGCATAGATTTTCGCCCCGCATTCTCTCACGGGTGCCGGCCATCAGGTTCTGCCGGGTTTCGGACGATCCTCCCCTTGGACACCGGCGGCTTCCCCCATGAACTCTCGGTTCGCCGCGTGAGATGACACGAGGAGCGATTTCCATGAGAAAGAACAGATTGCGGTTCACGATGCTAGCATCGTTATTGGGTTTGTGCTTCGCGCTGCCGGCTGCCGCCTGGCATCGCACTTCTGCCCGGATCTTCGCCATCCTGCCGAACGGGGCCACCGGACCTGAGGGTCTCACCGTAGGCCCGGACGGCAACGTGTACGTGGCCACCTTCGGCTTCAACAGCGCAGGTCCGGTCAGCGGACATGGCCAGCTCTATGTCTTCGATCCCAATGGCCACCTGCTGCGGAACGTTACCGTCCAGGGCTCCACCCCGTTTCTGCTCGGTCTGGCCTTCCATCCCACAACGCACGAGCTTCTGGTGCTGGATTCAGCAGCCGGCGGAGGCGGCCCTTCCCAGGTCTTCAGCGTGGATCCGCACACCGGCCAGTCCTCGGTGTTTATGACCGTGACCGGCGGGGCCGGTCTGAACGCGCTTACCTTCGACAAGAATGGCAATGTGTACGTGTCGGACTCGTTCCAGGGCATCATCTGGAAGTGTGACGCCATTTGTGGCCATGCCGGCACGGCGTGGGTGAGCAACTCCCTGCTCACCACGGCGGGTGTGCCTCCGTTCGGCGCCAACGGCCTGGAGTTCAACAAAGCCGGTGACACGCTGTTTGTGGCCAATACCGGGAACGATACTCTGGTCAAAATCGCCATTAACGCCGACGGCACCCCTGGCGCGGTTTCCGTCTTCGTCAACAGCATCAACGGCGCCGATGGCATTCTGATCGACAAGCACGACAACATCTGGGTCGCGGCCAATCAGGCAGATGAGATCGTGGTGGTCGATAAGACGGGAAAAGTCATTGCCAAGCTGGGTGATTTCGAGGGTGTTGACGAGCATGGCGTGCCGCATGGCCTGCTATTCCCGGCCAGCCCGGCGTTCAGCGCCGACGGCGAGTGGCTCTACGTCACCAATCTCGCCATTGACCTGGGCACAATCTTCGGTCTCCCAACCGTCGATTCACCGTGGTGTGGCCAGGTGAAGCACTACACCGTGTCCAAGATCCGGGCGCGCATCCCGCACATCGGTGAGGGCGACGACGATGACTACTACGGCCGCGACTGGTAAAAGGGCGAGGGTCCCCCATCCTTGTGTCTCCCGGCTTTGGAGACACAAGGATGGGAACGGCTAGACAGTCGAAAGTCGGACCCGGGGAGTGCCTTTCCTGGTTTCTGCCACCTGCTGGCTATCCCTGCTGCTTGGTCGTGGAATCTTGCGGAGTCACGTCCTCAAGACGCTCGAAGACGCCGGTGACCTCGGCGATTTCGCTCAGCCGTTTCCAGAAGCGGTGAACATCGGGATCCTCCTGGGCCTCGGCGGCGGCTTCCGCGGAACGCCAGTAGCGGAGATTGACGAAGCGGCCGGGATCTTTTTGGTCGCGGTACAGCAAGTCGCGGCTGTAGTGTTTGCGCCGCAGCAGGGCGTAGAACTCCCGCAGCAGCCGGAGGCATTCCTCTTCATGGCCGTCAAAGGAGTTCACCACTGCCAGGGCCGTGATCTCGCTGGTTTCCGTCATCGCCGTCATCTCCTTCTCCGCTCCGGCAAAGGTCTGCTCTGCGCCGCGCGCCGGCGCTCGCCCCTGCCGCCGCGCCCTGTGCCGGCCTCCTGATCGGGCGACCCAACCACATGCAGGCGCATGAAGTTAGTGGATCCGGAAGCCATTTGGGTTCCTGCTACCACCCCGATCACATCCTCAGGAGCGACCGCCTGCCGGCGCAAAAGCTCCCTTTCGGCGGCCTGCACCATTTCATCCCCGGTGCGCGCGGCGGGTTCCACGACCGGGGACACGCCCCACAGAAGATTAAGCCGGTTGGCCACCTGCGGGGAAGCGGTAAACGCATAAATGGGCGCCACCGGACGGTATTTGGAGATCAAACGAGCCGTAGTCCCGGTCTCGGTGAAAACCGCGATGGCGCGCATCTGGACGTCGTGGGCGGCGTGCGCCACCGATTCGCAGATGGTCTCGGCGATGGAGAGCCGCCGCAGGTCGTGGCGCCGCCGCTGCAAAATGTCGCTGCCGGGATTGCTCTCCGCCTCGGCGATGATCCGACCCATCATGGTGACAGCTTCCCGCGGGTATTTGCCGCTGGCGGTCTCGGCCGAGAGCATGACGGCGTCGCTGCCGTCGAAGACAGCGTTGGCCACGTCGCTGGCTTCGGCGCGCGTGGGCCGCGGGTTCTCGACCATGGACTCCAGCATCTGGGTGGCGGTGATCACCGGTTTGCGCCACTCGGAGGCGCGCTGGATGATGTGCTTCTGCATCACCGGCACCTTCTCCGGCGGGACCTCGACCCCCAAGTCGCCGCGCGCCACCATCACGCCGTCGGCCACTTCGAGAATCTCTTCCAGGCGGTCGATGGCTTGCGGCTTCTCCAGCTTGGCGATCACGGGCGTCTCGCAGCCCTCGGCGCTGATAAAGCGCCTGGCGGTGAGCACGTCTTCGCCACGGCGCACAAACGACACCGCCACCAAATCCACGCCGTGCTTCAGCCCGAAACGCAGGTCCTTTTCGTCCTTCTCGGTCAGCGCCGGGACTCGGACCTCGGTGCCCGGCAGATTGATGCCCTGGTGTTCTCCCAACAGGCCACCGTTGACCACCTCGCACTCCACGTCGTCGCCGTGAACGGATTTCACGCGCAGCTCGATCAGACCATCGGAGAGCAGCACGCGCGCCCCGGCGGCGACGTCCTGTGCCAGCCGTGGATAGCTGGTGGAGATCAGCGCGGATGTCCCCGGCACATCGCGCGGTGTAATGATGACGCGTGAGCCGGGCTTCAAGGCCACGGGAGTGCGGTATTTCAAGCGTCCGGTGCGGATCTTCGGGCCCTGCAGGTCTTGCAGGATGGCCAGGGTGCGGCCTTCCTCTTGAGCGGCCCTGCGTAGCCGCTCGATCACGCGCGCGTGCTCGTCATGGGTGGAGTGCGAGAAGTTGAGCCGGGCCACGTCCATGCCCAGCCGCAGCAGCTCGCGGATTATGCTCTCCGAGTTGCTTGCCGGCCCGATGGTGCAGACAATCTTCGCACGCCGCGGCGGGGGCGCGGCCGAAAGCGCGGGTAAGTCGGTCCGCTCCACGGTGGTCATTCAGTACATCTGCAGTTCCCGCTGCACGTCCGCCTCCAGCGGCTGGCCGGTGAGCCGTTTGGGGAAGATGAGAGCGTTGAATTCGGCCCCCACCAGGATGATGACGGAAATAATGTACAGCCACACCAGCAAGGCAATGGCTGTTCCCAGCGAACCGTACAGGATGCTGTAAGTGGAGAAACGGTGCAAGTACCAGCCGAAGAGCACGGTGGCCGGGAACCACATGCCGGTGGCGAGCAGCGCCCCGGGCAGCGACAAGTGCCAGGGCGCAATCCGCGGCACGCCCCAGTGATAGATCAGCAGAATGACCAGCACGCTGGTGGCCGAGGAGATCAGCCAGCGGCTCATGGTCCACAGCAGCAGGATGTAGGGGCCAATGTCGTGCCCGGCCTGAAACGCCAGCCAGGTCTCGATCTGGTTGCCGAAGGCCATCAGCGTGGTGGCGAACAGCATCGGCACAAAAGTAAGGAAGACCAGCAGGAAGGAGATCAGACGCTCATGCACGATGCCCCATGTCTTGGGCATGCGATAGGCGTTGCGGAAACCTTCCATCCAGGAGATGAAGATGCCGGATGCCGTCCACAGGGTCAGCAGCGCCATGGGGATGAGGATGCCGATGGGGTGGTGTGCCCGCTCGATGAGGGTGCGCACCGGGCCTCCCGTCCCCTCGGGAAGGACGCGCACGACAGCTCGCGTAAACTCCCGGAAGACCGCCCGGTTGCCCACTGAGGCCAGCGTGGAGGCTACCACCAGCAGGGTGGGAAATAGCGTGAGAATGGCGGAGTACGCCGCTCCCTTGGCTACCGCAAAGGCATCGTGCTGGAAGGCACGCCAAAAGGCAAACCGCAGGTAGCGGGCAAGCCGGAACATGGCTGGGGATAAGGTACCAGTTGGCAGTTGTAAGTTGCCAGCTGTCAGTTTGGCGAACCCGGCTTTGCGCTAGCTAAACTAGGTCAAGATGGGCCACTGACGCTTGGCTATGGCCCACTACATTGCTTGCGCTGTTTTCAGACCTCTATGCTTTGTGAGCGCTCCGCCATTGAAGCTCCAAAAATTAAATGTCACCTGGAAGAGCGGGGCGGTGGGAGTTGGTCCCGGTAGACCACTAGGGGATTCTCCAGAGGAGCTCTGCAATTCTGGCGAACAGGATATCGTTACCTTTGCTGAGCTTTACTCGGACGAACGTCCCCTTCTCTTCCCGGTCTGGCTCGTTAGAGCCGTCCGCAAGGGGCTTCCAGTCGTAGAGGTCATTTTCGATGATTTCCCATCGCGCCCTCTGGACCAGTCGTCGGTGAACGTCGTCGCAAATGCCATATCCGATGACGATCAGGGCGACCCATATGGGCGACAGCTTAACAATGACTCCTGCGCAGACGATCAAGAATGCGGCTTTATAATGCGGCTGCTTGAATGCCTCCCCAAATCGTACGTTTCATCATCCTCTCCCATCAGTATGCAGCTCGACCTGGTAACGAGGCGAATTGTACACTCGCCTAGATGAGGTTCAGGGTTACTCTTCCATGTGCTAACTGTGCACCATCGACGTTCAGGCCGCCGCCACACAGAGCGATTCCCGGACGCGAAATGCTCGGCGTGCAACGCGACCCATATACTCGGCCGACTGCAGCACTGTTGGCTTTCGGCTGCTCTCCCGAGCTGAACAGGAGATCAAAGGTGAGGATTTCACCCTCGGCATTATCCTAAGTGCAATGGCGGTTGAATAAGCGGTGCCTAGAGCAGGCACGCAACCTGTTTACCATTATCGCCGCTATAGATCGCATCCGTTATGACCTAGTCTTTCCTCCTCAGGAGCATATATCGTCCATTTAGGACTCAAGCGGGTCCTTCGTCGCGCTCCCCTCGCAAGCTCGGGTCGCGCTTCCTCAGGATGACATTTTATTGAGGGGCGTCGCGGCACGGCTGAAGCCGTGCCCTTTTACCATTCTGACAACGGCAAAAAAATCGCGGGCCCTTGCGGGCCCGCGATACTTCCCAGAGGCTGTTTTTGCCGGCGTGCGGCACGGCTGAAGCCGTGCCCTTTTACCCATTACTCCGCCGCCAACTCTTCTGTTTCGCCTTCGTGGCGCAGCAGCTCCAGGGCGCGTTCGGCTTCCTCGTAGGCGGCCGAGACTTCTTCCTGGACCTTCTGCGCGGCTTCTTCCAGCTCGGGCGACAGGCGCACGTTGCGGTAGTGCTCCATGCCGGTGCCGGCCGGGATCAGCCGTCCCACGATGACGTTTTCCTTCAGCCCGCGCAGGTGGTCCACCATGCCCTGAATCGAGGCTTCGGTGAGCACGCGCGTGGTCTCCTGGAACGACGCTGCCGAGATGAACGACTCGGTGGAGAGCGACGCCTTGGTGATGCCCAGCAGCAGCGGGCGTCCGGTGGCGGGTTTGCCGCCGTCCTTGATCACACGCTGGTTCTCCTCCTCGAACTTAAACTTGTCGATCTGCTGTTCGAGCAGGAACTGGGTATCGCCCACGTCCTCGACCTTGCGCCAGCGCATCATCTGGCGAACGATCACCTCGATGTGCTTGTCGCTGATGGTCACGCCTTGCAGCCGGTAGACCTCCTGGATCTCGTTGACCAGGTAGGCCTGCAGCTCTTTCTCGCCGAGCACGGCCAGGATGTCGTGCGGGTTGAGCGGGCCGTCCATGAGCGGTTCGCCGGCGCGCACGCGCTCGCCTTCCTGCACGTTGATGTGAACGCCGCGCGGCACCGCATACTCTTTCTCGGTGCCGTTGTCGGCGGTGACGTAGAGCTTGCGCTGGCCCTTGCTGATCTCGCCGAACTTGACGGAGCCGTCGATCTCGCTGATGACCGCGGTCTCCCGCGGTTTGCGGGCTTCGAACAGCTCAACCACACGCGGCAGGCCGCCGGTGATGTCCTTGGTCTTGGTGGTTTCACGCGGGATCTTGGCCAGCACGTCGCCGGGCGATACCGTGTCGCCGTCCTGTACCATCAGGTGGGCGCGCGACGGCATCAGGTAACGCTTGCTGGTCTTGCTCTTCACCACGATGGCCGGCTGACGCTTCTCGTCCTGGGTGTCGGTAACCACGTGCCGCGACAGGCCGGTAACCTCGTCCACTTCTTCGTGCAGGGTGACGCCTTCCTGCAGGTCCTTGAAGCTGACGGTGCCGCCGATCTCGGTCAGGATGGCAAAAGTGTAAGGATCCCACTCCACCAGCACCTGGCCGAGTTGCACCTGCTGGCCTTCGTCCACCTTGAGCTTGGCGCCGTATACCACGGAGTAGCGTTCTTTCTCGCGGCCCTTCTCGTCCACCAGGGCGATGGAGCCGGTGCGATTCATGGCCACCAGATCGCCTTCCTTGGAACGCACGGTCTGCAGGTTCAGGAAGCGAACGGCACCGTGCGACTTGGCATCGAGGCGCGACTGCTCAGAAACTCGCGACGCCGTGCCGCCGATGTGGAAGGTGCGCATGGTGAGCTGCGTGCCGGGCTCGCCGATGGACTGCGCAGCAATTACGCCCACCGCCTCGCCCAGCTCCACCAGCCGTCCGGAAGCCAGGTTGCGTCCGTAGCACATGACGCAAACCCCGCGCTTGGATTCGCAGGTCAGCACCGAGCGAATCTTCACCTTCTCGATGCCGGCCGACTGAATCGCGCTCGCCAGGTCTTCGGTGATGTCCTGGTTGATGTCCACGATCACGTTGCCTTCGTAGTCCTTGATCTTTTCCAGGGACACGCGGCCGACGATGCGGTCGCGCAGCGGCTCGATGATCTCACCCGATTCGACGATGGAGCCGACATAGATGCCGTCCACCGTGCCGCAATCGATCTCGCTGACAATGACGTCCTGAGCTACGTCCACCAGGCGGCGCGTCAGGTAGCCGGAGTCGGCGGTCTTGAGCGCCGTATCCGCCAATCCTTTACGGGCGCCGTGGGTGGAGATGAAGTACTGCAGCACCGTCAAACCTTCGCGGAAGTTTGCGGTGATGGGCGTCTCGATGATCTCGCCCGAGGGCTTGGCCATCAGGCCGCGCATGCCGGAGAGCTGGCGGATCTGCTGCTTCGAGCCGCGGGCGCCCGAGTCCGCCATGACGAAAATAGGGTTCATGGCGCCGGACTTGTCGGCGCGCTCCAGTACTCCGAACATCTCGTCGGCAACCTTCTCGGTAATGCCCGACCAGATCTCGATCACCTTGTTGTAGCGCTCGCCATTGGTAATCGCGCCGTCCAGGTACTGCTGCTGGACGTTGACCACCTGCTTCTCGGCCTCGCGCACCAGCACGCGCTTGCTCTCGGGAATGACCATATCGTCGATGCCGATGGACAGCCCGGCCTTGGTGGCATAGAGGAAGCCCATCTCCTTGATGCGGTCGAGCATGCGCACCGTGGTTTCCAGGCCGAAGCGCAGATAGCCGTAGTTCACCAGCTGGCCGATACCCTTCTTTTTGATCAGCCCGTTGATGAATGGCATGCCCTCGGGCAGGTACTCGTTCAGGATCACGCGCCCGACGGTGGTGTTGATGTACTGCCGTTCGAACTGCACCGGGTCGGTGTGCACCACATCCTGATCGTCGTAGGCGGTGGTGAGATCAATCACCTGTCCGGTGTAGCGCAGGCGGATCGGGGTAAGCGTCTCGACCTCTTTGGCTTCGAGCGCCAGCAGCACTTCCTCAGCGTTGGCGAAAGCCCGGCCTTCGCCCTTGGCGCCGGGCTTGGCCTTAGTCAGGTAGTAAACGCCGAGTACCATGTCCTGCGTGGGGACGGTGATTGGCTGCCCCGAAGCCGGCGACAGAATGTTGTGCGAGCTCAGCATGAGCACGCTGGCTTCAACCTGCGCTTCCGGCGAAAGCGGAATGTGAACAGCCATCTGGTCGCCGTCGAAGTCGGCGTTGAACGCCGTGCACACCAGCGGGTGAATCTTGATCGCCTTGCCTTCCACCAGCACCGGCTCAAAGGCCTGGATGCCCAGGCGGTGCAGCGTGGGAGCGCGGTTCAGCAGCACGGGGTGATCTTTAATCACCTCTTCCAGGATGTCCCAGACGACGTGTTCTTGCTGCTCCACCATCTCCTTGGCCTGCTTGATGGTGGTGCACTGCCCGGTCTGCTCCAGGCGGTGATAGATAAATGGCTTGAACAGCTCCAGCGCCATCTTCTTGGGCAGACCGCACTGATGGAGCTTCAGCTCGGGACCAACCACAATGACCGACCGGCCCGAGTAGTCCACGCGCTTGCCCAGCAGGTTCTGGCGGAAGCGGCCTTGCTTGCCCTTGAGCGTGTCGGAGAGCGACTTGAGCGGGCGATTATTGGCGCCGCGCAGCACACGGCCGCGGCGGCCGTTGTCGAAGAGCGCGTCCACGGCTTCCTGCAGCATGCGCTTTTCGTTGCGCACGATGACCTCGGGCGCGTGCAGATCCATCAGCTTCTTCAAGCGGTTGTTGCGGTTGATGACGCGACGATAGAGATCGTTCAGATCGCTGGTGGCGAAGCGTCCGCCATCAAGCGGGACCAGCGGACGCAGCTCGGGCGGGATCACCGGGATCACGTCGAGAATCATCCACTGCGGCTTGTTGCCGCTCTTGCGGAAAGCTTCTACAACCTTCAGGCGCTTGGAGTACTTCAGCCGCTTCTGCACCGAAGTCTCGTTCTTCATCTTGTCGCGCAGCTCGGTGGAGAGCTCGTCCACCTCCACGCGCTTGAGCAGCTCTTTGATGGCTTCCGCGCCCATCATGGCCTTGAAGCCGGTAGGACGGAACTGCTGATCCAACTCGCGGAAGCGCGCCTCTTCCTTGATGATCTCCTGCTCCTTCACCGGGGCGTCGCCGGGATCGACCACCACGTAGGCCTCGAAGTACAGGATGGACTCGAGGTCACGCAGGGAGATGTCCAGCAAGTGCCCGATGCGGCTGGGCAGGCCCTTGAAGAACCAGACGTGGGAGCAGGGCGAGGCCAGCTCGATGTGCCCGAGGCGCTCGCGCCGGACTTTGGAGAGCGTCACCTCCACGCCGCACTTGTCGCAGATGACGCCGCGGTGCTTCATGCGCTTGTACTTGCCGCAGAGACACTCCCAGTCGACCGTCGGCCCGAAGATGCGGGCGCAGAACAGCCCGTCGCGCTCCGGCTTGAAGGTGCGGTAATTGATCGTCTCCGGCTTGGTGACCTCGCCGTGCGACCAACTGCGGATCTTCTCTGGCGACGCCAGGCTGATGCGGATAGCGTCGAAATCAGCAATCGCGTTTCCCAGATCGAAAGGGCTCGTTCGGTACAAGGTGTCCTCCGTTTGCTCCGTCACCGGCAGTAGCCAGTCGCCGGTTATCAGTGCCCGCGTGGCGGCTCGGAGCCAGCACCGCCCGCCTTAATCCAGCGTGTAATCAAAATTGCATTCGTGCCCTGGTTTCGTATCAGGGCACGACTTCAACCTTGCGTTCTCCCTCGCCCGCACTCGCAAAGCTCGCTCGGGCTCGGAATGACTGATAAAAGCTCCTAACGGCACGACTGAAGTCGTGCCCTTTCACGAATCCCTTACAAGGTCCAACATCATCCAGCGGCCGGTCGCATCGCCGGAAACTGGCAACTGACCACTGGAAACTTCCTTCTAATCCGCCGCCGTGGCGGTCGTGGCCGCCAGCGGCTTGCGTTCCGCGACCTTGATCAACTCCACGTCCAGACAGAGCGACTGCAATTCGCGAATCAGCACGTTAAACGACTCCGGCACGCCCGGCTCGATGGCGGCTTCGCCCTTGACGATGGCCTCGTAGATCTTGGTGCGGCCATAGACGTCGTCGGACTTGGCGGTGAGCAGCTCCTGCAGGATGTAGGCGGCGCCATAGGCCTCGAGCGCCCACACTTCCATCTCGCCGAAGCGCTGGCCGCCGAACTGCGCCTTGCCGCCCAGCGGCTGCTGGGTGATCAGCGAGTACGGCCCGATGGAGCGAGCGTGGATCTTGTCGTCCACCAGGTGCGAGAGCTTCAGCATGTAGATGTAGCCGACGGTGACCGGCTGTTCGAACTTCTCGCCGGTCATGCCGTCATAGAGATCGGTTTTGCCCGACTCCGGCAGGCCGGACTCCTTCAGCAGGTTCTTGATCTCCGCTTCATGGGCGCCATCGAAGACCGGCGAAGCGAAGTACACGCCGCGGTCCATGCCCTTGGCGACCGCTTCCAGCGTGTCGTCGTCGAGATCGGCGATGCGGTCCACGAACGGCGTGTCTTTGAAGATGGTCTTCAGCTCGCGCCGCACCATCTCCGCCTTGGAGTTGTTTTTCATCAGTTCGCCGATGCGCTTGCTCAGCTCGTGCCCCGCCCAGCCCAGGTGGGTCTCCAGGATTTGACCGACGTTCATGCGGCTGGGCACGCCCAGAGGGTTGAGCACGATCTCCACCGGCGTCCCGTCGGCGACGTAGGGCATGTCCTCTTCCGGCAGGATGCGGGCGATCACGCCCTTGTTGCCGTGGCGGCCGGCCATCTTGTCGCCCACGCTCAGCTTGCGCTTCATGGCGATGTACACCTTCACCAGCTTGATGACACCAGGGGGCAGCTCATCGCCCTTCTGCAGCTTGGCGATCTTCTCGTTGACGATCTTGCGCAGCACGTCGATCTGCCGCGAAGTCATCTCTTCGATCTCATCGATCTGCTCGTTGACCCGCGGGTCCTTGTCGGCGTACTTGATGCGCTTCAGGTTGCGGGTGGAGATGCGCTCGATGGTCTCGCGATCGAGAATGGTGCCCTTGGTGAGCAGCCGCTTGTTGGTGCGCTCGTCGTGCAAGTCGGCCTGGACTTCCTTGCTGCCGAGGATGCCCTCGAGACGCTTCAGCCGCTCGTCGGTCAGAATGCGGATCTCGTCCGAAAGGTTCTTCTCCAGCTTCTCGACTTGCATGCCTTCGATGGCTTTGGCGCGCTCGTCCTTCTCCTGCCCTTTGCGGGAGAAGATCTTCACGTCCACAATCGTGCCCTCGATGCCCGGCGGGCAGGTGAGGGAGGCATCGCGAACGTCCCCGGCCTTTTCGCCGAAAATCGCGCGCAGCAGCTTTTCTTCCGGCGTGAGCTGGGTCTCGCCCTTGGGCGTGACCTTACCCACGAGAATGTCGCCCGGCTTGACGGTCGCCCCGATGCGAATGATGCCGCTCTCGTCCAGATCGCGCAGCGCCGATTCGCTGACGTTGGGAATGTCGCGCGTGATCTCCTCGGGACCGAGCTTGGTGTCGCGGGCTTCGATCTCGAACTCCTCGATGTGAATCGAGGTGTAGTAATCGTCTTTCACCAGGCGTTCGGAGACCAGGATGGCGTCCTCAAAGTTGTAGCCGCGCCAGGGCATGAAGGCCACCAACACGTTGCGTCCGAGAGCCAGTTCGCCGAACTCGGTGCACGGGCCGTCGGCGATCACCTGACCTTTCGCCACCCGGTCGCCCTTCTTCACGATGGGTTTCTGGTTAATGCAGGTGTTTTGGTTCGAGCGCTTGAACTTGATGAGCTGGTAGATATCGGAGCCGACTTCGCGGGAAAGCTGTCCGGGATGGTGCTCGCCCTCGACGCGCACGATGACGCGCTCGGAGTCGACCGAATCGATGATGCCGGAACGGCGCGCCAGCACTACCGCTCCCGAGTCACGCGCGGTTACACCTTCCATCCCGGTGCCTACGAGCGGAGCTTCCGCCCGCAGCAAGGGAACCGATTGGCGTTGCATGTTGGCGCCCATCAGAGCGCGGTTGGCGTCGTCGTGCTCCAGGAACGGCACGAGCGATGCCGCTACCGACACCAGCTGCTTGGGGCTGACGTCAATGTAGTCCACCTCGTCGCGGCTCACGAGCACGAAATTGCCGGCCTTGCGAGCGTTCACCAGCTCGGCGGTGATGCGGCCTTTGTCGTCAAGCTCGACGTTGGCCTGCGCGATGACGTGCCGGTCCTCTTCCCAGGCGGACAGATAGAAGGAGTAGGGCTCGAAGTCGACTTGGCGGCGGCGGCGCTCTTTCAGGTCGGCGTTGACCTTCTCGGCTTCATGCTCCTCCACGTGGTCGCCCACGCGGTAATCGCTGTCCCCGGCGTTGACCACCGCGACATATTCCTGTACGCGTCCCGCCTTGACGCGCCGGTAAGGCGATTCGATGAAGCCGTAGTCGTTGATGCGAGCGTAGCAGGAGAGGCTGGAGATCAAGCCGATGTTCGGCCCTTCCGGCGTCTCGATGGGGCAGATACGGCCGTAGTGCGTGGGGTGAACGTCGCGCACCTCGAACCCGGCGCGCTCGCGGCTCAATCCGCCCGGTCCCAGGGCCGACAGACGGCGCTTGTGGGTGATCTCCGAGAGCGGGTTGGTCTGGTCCATGAACTGGGAAAGCTGCGACGAGCCAAAAAATTCGCGGATGGCCGCCATCACCGGCTTAGCGTTCACCAGGTCGTGCGGCATGGCCGTCGACATCTCCTGATAGACACTCATCTTTTCCTTGATGGCGCGCTCCATGCGCACCAAGCCGATGCGGAACTGGTTCTCCAGCAGCTCACCCACGGCGCGCACTCGCCGGTTACCCAGGTGATCGATATCATCCACCGCGCCCACGTTCTTGCGCAGCTTCAGCAGATAGCGAATGGTCGCGTAGAAGTCCTCAGGCTCGAGCGTGCGGTTCTCGAGGTTGGTGGCGTCGGCGCGCTCGAAGAGCTTGATGTTGAACTTCAGCCGCCCGACCTTGGAGAAGTCGTACTTGCGTGCGTCGAAGAACATGCCGTGGAAGAGCGAGGTAGCGGTGTCCAGCGTGGGCGGATCGCCGGGACGCAGCTTGCGGTAGATCTCAATCAGCGCTTCCTGCGGGGTCTTGACCGAATCGCGGCGCAGAGTCTGGCTGATGACCACGCCCACGTCGTCGCGCTCGGGGAAGAACAGGTGCAACTCGGTGATGCCGGCGTCAATCAGCTTGGCCAGCTTGTCGGCGGTGACTTCGGCGTTGGCCTCGAGCAGCACTTCGCCGCTGGTGGTGTCCACCACGTCCGCGGCTGTGAAGGCGCCCTCGAGGTCGGTGGTGTCGATCTCGATCTCGGTGACCTTGGCTTTCTGTATTTCCTTCAGGATCGCAGGCGTGATCTTGCGCCCGGAGTGGGCAATTTCCTCGCCGCCTCGTCCCACGACGCGGTGCGAGAGCTTCATGCCCGCGAGACTCGTGGGACGATCGATGCCGGGCTCGAGCGTCCAGTAGAGCTTCTTGTCCTTCACCGCGATCTTGTCCACCGTGTAGAAAGTGCGGAGGATGTCTTCATCGGAGCGCAGGCCCAGGGCGCGCAGGAAGATGCTGCCCAGGAACTTGCGCTTGCGGTCGATACGCACATAGAGAACATTCTTCTGGTCGTACTCGAACTCTACCCAGGAACCGCGGTACGGGATGATCTTGCCCAGGAAATATGTGCGCTGATTGGCGGTCTCGAAAAACACGCCCGGGGAGCGATGCAACTGGCTGACAATGACGCGCTCGGTGCCGTTGATGATGAAGGTGCCGTTCTGCGTCATCAGCGGGATGTCGCCGAAGAAGACCTCCTGCTCCTTGATGTCGCGAATCGACTTGTTCCCGGTCTCCGGGTCCTTCTCGA
>Ga0335081_10000654_pt1 | contig 57556 bp, 58 predicted proteins | sample Lox_Sample_35_FD_206713 | JGI IMG/M metagenome (GOLD analysis project Ga0335081, IMG submission 206713) | Soil microbial communities from Loxahatchee National Wildlife Refuge, Florida, United States - Lox_Sample_3.5 | ecosystem: Environmental > Terrestrial > Soil > Wetlands | place: USA...
TCCTGCAGGTTTCCTTCCGCGCAGGAGGGTGCAATGTGGAATGCGCTCGTCGAAGGCGTTTCTCCGCATCTCGTGGCCGGCACCATCATGCTGGCGGTCATGGGCGTGATGTTTGCGGTCCACCGCTGGTGGGGCAAGCAGCACGCGCCGCAAGACGCGCTCGCCATCCTGCGGGCGCGCTTCGCCCGCGGCGAGATCAGCCGCGAGGAATATGAAGACCGGCGCAAGGTCCTGTCGGCATAAGGCAGGGGATTTCGGGGACGCGATGCAGGAGACCTATCGCAAGGACATGAGCCATCTGACGTGGGATCAGGTCTATGAGCGTCAGATGCAGCGCGCGCCCCTGGTCGGCGACTGGATGGATGCGCTGCGGCTCAAGCGCGGCGACCATGTCCTCGATGTCGGCGCGGGCCCCGGCTACGTGAGCTTCCTCTTGGCCGAGCGGGTCGGCGCGAGCGGGCGCGTCTATGCGGTCGACACCTCGGCCGAGGCGCTCGCCTATCTGGCGCGCCTGCAAACGGAGCGCGGCCTAGCGAACATCGAAAGCCTGCTCGGCGATGCGGCGACGCTCGCCCCCGGCGGCCGCCGCGCCGATGCGGCGCTGATCGCGATGGTGCTGCACCATGCCGACGATCCGGCCGCGGTCGTGCGCAATGTCGCGCGCTGGCTCAAGCCGGCAGGGCTCGCGGTCATCGCGGAATTCCATCCCGACGGCCCGTGCGAGCACGGCCCGCCGCGGGAGCACCGATTGGCGGCCGGGCAGCTTGCGACGTGGTGCGACGCAGCCGGCTTCGTATCGCTCGGCGAGCGGCGGCAATCGCCCGAGCACTACATGATGCTGGTGCAGCGCCGCGGGTGAGCGCAGCAAAGATTCGTAGGGTGGGCAACCGCGTGTACAGGGACCGCGTGGGCGAAATCGCTATCGCGCGGTTGCCCACGTGGCAAGCGCTGCGGATCGCGATTTTGCCCACCCTACGCACTACTTCGCCGGCAGCGGTGTAAATCCGTCGGCGCTCCAGTTTTCGCTGCCGACGCCGTGGTGGACGAAGAAGAGCCCGGCTGGATCGTACCGGCGCTTGACCTCGGCGAGCCGCGTGTAGTTCGTCCCCCAATAGGCGCGCTGCCAGTCGGCCTCGAAGAAATCGCTTTCGGCGAAATAGCAGCCGGCGTCGGGCGAAAGCTTCTTCAGCTCCGCCATGGCGGCGCCGACCTCGCCGGCCGACTTGCGCGCGGCGATGAGGTCGGGCTCGTGCCCCGCGAGGCCCGCAAAGGCCGGGGGCGCCTCCCAGCCGATAATCGCGAGCGCGAAGGCATCGAGCACAGCCGGGTTCATCGCGGTGTCGCGCGTCGCCGCGAGCGCCGCCGGCGCCGCGCCGGCAAGTCCCTTCTGCAGGTGCAGCTCGACCGGCGCGCGGCGGCTCGCGGCGCAAAGCGCATCGGCGAGCGCCGGCGGCCGTTGCAGCAGCGCGACCGGCAGCCAGCGCGACTGGTAGGCATAGATGACGTGGCCGGCCTCGGCGAGATTGCCCGCCCAGAACACGTTGTCGGCGGGCGCGCCGAGACGGTCGTCGTTGCGCAGGAGGCCGGGCGCATAGGCCCTGAGGTAGGCCGCGTTCCACGCGTGGCGCGCCGCGACGGTGCGGATGATCGGCGGGATGCGGTAGGCGAAGTCGCCGGGCATGCGCGCGGCGACCCAGTCGAAGAACGGTTGCCAGATGCGCTCCGCCTCCTGCTGGTCGAGCGCGTGGAACGACATGCGGATGTCCATGCGGTTGCCCGGCCGCAGCGTGACGATCTCGCCCCAGGTGGGATTGAGCAGGTTCTTGCCATAGAACGCGATGAACTCGCCGACCAGGCGGCGAAAGGCCTCGTCGGAGGTCGCCGTGATGGTCGCCACGACGGCGCCGAAGGTCGGCGGCAGATCGTGCGTGCGCAAGGTGAGCCGCGTGACGACGCCGAGGCTGCCGCCGCCGCCGCCACGGAGGCCCCAAAAGAGATCCGGGTTGGTGCACGCATTGGCGATGCGCACCGCGCCGTCGGCGGTGACGACCTCGGCTTCGAGCAGGTTCGCGGCCGCGGTGCCGAACTGCCTGGAATGACTCCCGAAGCCGCCCGCCTGCACCAGCCCGGCAACGCCGACCGTGAGGCAGCCGCCGCCCTGCACGTAGCGGCCGCCATGGGTCGTGACCTCGTTATAGACATGCCCCCAGATCGCGCCCGCGCCGACGCTGACGGCGGGCTGCGGCGCGGCATGGTCCGCGCCTTGGCATCCGGCGGCGACGAAGGCGTCGTGGCGCACGATCGCGTTCATGCGCCGCGTCCAGATCAGGAGCGAGTCGGACGCGTTGGAGCGGCCGAGATAGCTGTGGCCGCCGCCCTTGACGACGAGGCGCAGGTTGTTGTCGCGGGCGAAATTGACCGCCGCGGCCACATCGGCGGCACTCTCCGCCGCGACCGCATAGACGCTCGGCGCAAAGGCCCAGGCATCGACCCAGGCGGTGGTTTGCGTGAGGCCGACCTGATCGCCGATGAAGTAGGGATTCTTGAGCTCGTGAAAGAGCGCGCGGCAGGCCGCATCGCTGCCCCGGCAGGCGTCGAGCGGGGAGCGCACCTCGACCAGGCGCCCCGCGGTCCGTGACCGCAGCGCGTCCCAGCGCGCCGGCGCGGGCCAGCCGGGATCGCCGCGGCGAACCCGGGCGACCGGCGCAGGCGCGGCGCCCGGTTGGGGCGCCGCCACGGCACGCGAGCGCAGCAAGAACGGAACGGCAGCGAGGGATCGAATGAAATCGCGTCGGCGCATGGGGTCATTCTCGCGGGTTTGTTTCGCCGCATCGTGCCGGCCGCGACGGCGGCGGTCTTGCCGATTTCCGTCGATCGACTGGCCGAATCCTGCAATCAGGCGCCGATTTGCGATATCGGCGGTGCCAAACCGGCCGGCCCCCCGGCGCCATCGAGGCGGGCGCGGCGGAACTCGCTCGGCGTCTGGCCAGTATGCGCCTTGAAGGCGCGGTTGAACGGCCCGATCGATTGGAATCCGGCGTCGAGCGCAATGGTCAGGATCGGCACCTCGCGCTCGCTCGGGTCGGCCAGCGCCGCCATCGTTTCGGCCAGGCGATACCCGTTGACGAAGCTGACGAAGTTGCGCTGGCCGAGGCGCTGGTTGATCAGCCGGCGCAGCCGGTATTGGGGAATCGCGAGGCGATCGGCGAGGCGCGCGAGGCTGAAACCATCCTCGCGATAGATGCGCTCACGCTCCATCAGGTCCTGCAGGCGTGCCAGCAGCGCACGTTCCTCGCCGTCGATCGCGGCTGGCGCGGGCGTTTCGGCGCGGACCGGGGACGCCGCCGGGAGCCGCACAGCGTCGCGCGGTGCCGCGCGCAGCCGCACCAGGCCCGCCGCGAGGGCGAGCAGCAGAATGCCGCCGGCCGTGACGACGCCGGCGCTGGCGCGGACCGCGTGACTGGCGGCGGCGCTCAGGATGGTCAGCGCCGCGATCCAGGTGCCGGCGCCGATCGCCAGCACCAAGCGCAAGCGCCGCCGGGACTCGACGAGGTCCGCCTCGCGTCCGGCGAGCGTCTGCCAGATGCCGGCGGCGACCAGCGCGAGCGCCGCGATGCGCGCCACCCGATAGGCGAGCCACCCATCGGACAGGATCGCCCAGGCGGCAATCGCCAGCATGGCGGCGAACGGCAGCCACCGCCACCAGCGCGGCCGGTAGAAGTCGTCGAAGCTCGCCGCGGCCCAGTGCAGGAAGACCGCCGGGGTCGCCATGCTCATGAGCCGGATCGGGATCAGCCAGGGCGGATTGACGAAGGCGATCGCGGGCGCCGACTCGATCAGATACGCGATGGCACAGAGGTCCAGCAGCACCGTGAGCCGCGCCGCGGGGTCGTGCCGCGCGTCGCGCCATCCGGCGACCGCCAGCAGCAGGAGCAGCGCGATCGCGCCGCCGCGCAAGCCTGTTTCGAGGACGCTCATCGGTCGGCGTTGATCCGCGCCTTCCCTACCATACGGGCCGTGGGCCCGGTAGGCGCGCCGCGCCTTCCGGCGCAGCGGCGAAATCGCTACCCTTCGTTGCGACGCTGCGGCGCGGAGGGCCGGCATCATGACGCAAGCGACCTCTTGGCTCGGGCTCGACGGCCGCACCTGCGTCGTCACCGGCGCCGGCGGCGGCATCGGCCGGGCAACCGCGCTCGCCTTCGCGGCGGCGGGCGCGCGCGTCGTGCTCATCGAGCGCGACGCGGCCAATCTCGCCACGACCGCCGAGCAGGTCGCGGCGGCGAGCGGCCGCGAGGCCGTGGCGATCGCGTGCGACGTGTCGGATCCGGCAAGCGTCGAGGCGGCGGGCGCGACGGCCGAGCGCGCCGCCGGCCGCTGCCACATCCTGGTGAACAATGCCGGCATCCTGCGGCCGGGCGCGCTCGCGAGCCTCACGCTCGCCGACTGGAACGCGCTGATGGCGGTGAACCTCACCGGCTACTTCCTGTGCGCGCAGGCGTTCGGCCGGCAGATGCTGGCGGGCGCGGGCGGCGCGATCGTGCACATCGCCTCGATCGCGGCGAGCGAGCCGCAGGGCCAGAGCGGCGCCTACAGCGTCAGCAAGGCCGGCGTCGCCATGCTGTCGCGACTGATCGCGCTCGAATGGGGGCCGCGCGTGCGCAGCAACGTGGTGAGCCCCGGCCTGGTCGAGACGCCGATGTCGGCGGCGTTCTATGCGGTCGAAGGCGTGCGCGAGCGGCGCAGCGCCATGACGCCGGCAAAGCGGATCGGCAAGCCGCAGGACATCGCCGACGCGGTGCTGTTTCTCGCCAGCGAGCGCGCGAGCTTCGTCACCGGGCAGGAGCTGATCGTCGACGGCGGCTTCGCGCAGATGCTGATGAGCCTCGTGCCGCGGCCGGGGTATTGAAAAGCGCGAATAGCGAGCGGGGAGCAGCGAATGGCGGGATCCCGTTCGCGGCTACTCGCTACTCGCCATTCGCTATTCGCCACTCGCTATTCGCGCAACAGGCGTTTCGGCAAACGGCGATCGCGTGCCGAGCATCACTCGAAGACCTGCGCAACATCGGTGCTTGGCACGGGCTTCCCCGGCACGGAACCCGCCGCGATCAGCAGCACCAGGCTCATCGGCCCGGCGATCAGGCCGTACAGCGACAACCACTGCATGAATTGATCACCCAGAAAGCAGGCCGGTCCAGCCGCTTCGGCGATTTTTTCTCCATTATGCGGGCTACGTCGCGGGCCTTGCCGATCCGCCGCGCAGCGGCCGTTCCGGCAATCGGATGAGCGCCACGAGCCCCGCCGTGAGAAACATCGCTGCCGCGGCAAACACCCAGCGAAACACGCCGGCCGCGTCGCCCGCGGCGACGCCGGCGGCGATCAGCGCCTCGGCGCCGCGCGCGCGGTCGGCGGCGACGCCGAAGCCGGCCAGCATGATCGCGCCCATGATGGCGACGACGAGCGAAGCGGTGAGCGCGCGGAAGAAATTCATCACCCCGGTCGCGGTGCCCATCTGGTGCACCGGCACGGCGTTCTGGATGCACACGGTCGAGAGCGGAAACACCGAGCCGACGCCGGTGCCGACGAAGGCGAGGGCCACGATCACGAACCACGGCGAGGTTTGCGGCCGCCAGGCAAGCCAGGCGGTCGCGACGATCGCGAGCGCCATGCAGGCGATCGACACGCGCTTGTAATGGGTCAGGAACATCATGGCGCGGCCGGCGAGGATCGAGCCCGGCGTGGTCATCACGGCGATCGGAATGAGCGCGAGGCCGGAATTGCTGACCGAGAGCTTGTGCACCAGCTGATAGTAGAACGGCACGAACACCGTGAGCCCGATCGAGGCGCCGACCGCGCAGGCGCTCGCCGCCGCGCCCATGCGCACCACCGGATTGCGCAGGATCGGCAGCGGCAGATAGGGCTCCTTGGCGCGGCCGATGCGCCAGCGGAATGTCAGCCCGAAGAAAACCGCAAGCGCGAACAGCCCGACGATCTGCGGCGAGGCCCAGGGAAAGCGCGTGCCGCCCCAGGTGAGCGCGAGCAGCAGCGCGACCGCGCCGCCCATCATCAGGGCGGCGCCGAGGATGTCGAGCTCGTGCCAGCGCTCGTTGCGCGGCAGGCGCTTGAGCGCCGCGTTGGTGAGGTACGCGGCGGCGATGCCGAGCGGCACGTTGATCCAGAAGATCAGCGGCCAGGCGAGATGCTGGGCGATGAAGCCGCCGACCACCGGGCCGCCGATGCCGGCGCCGACCCAGACGATGCCGATATAGGCCTGGTAGCGGCCGCGCTCGCGCGGCGCGCTCACGTCGCCGACGATCACCTGCGCGAGCGGCATGATGCCGCCGCCGCCGAGCCCCTGCAGGCCGCGGCCGAGAACGAGCACCAGCATATTGGGCGCGAGCGCGCAGACGCCCGAGCCGGCGACGAAGATGCCGATCGCGGTGAGCATCATGGCGCGGCGGCCGTGGATGTCGGACAGCTTGCCGTAGAGCGAGGCGACGACCGTCGAGGTGAGCAGATAGGCCGTGACGGTCCACGATAGATTCTCGAAGTCGTCGAGATCGCGGCCGATGGTCGGCAGCGCGGTCGCGACGATGGTCTGGTTGAGCGCGGCGAGGAACATCGCGAGCAGGATGCCCGAGATGACGCTGCGCGCCTCCGCGAAGGAGAGATACTGCGCGGGCGCCCGTTCGGTCGCAGCGTCCATCAGCCTTCGCCCCGTCCCCGCAATGGCCGCTCCTCGACCGCCGTCATGGCGAGGCAGGCGAGGCAGAGAAAGACCGCGGCGGCGATGAACACCCAGCGGAAGGCCGCGGCGAACGCGCCGCCCGCGTGGCTCGTGCCGGCGAGGGTGTCGAGCGTCAGGCTCTCGCTCGCGCCGCCGAGCACGATCGCGCCGAACGCCGCGACGATGATCGAGCCGCCGAGCTGGCGGAAGAAGTTGAGCGTGCCGGTCGCAGTGCCGGTGTGGTGCGGCGCGACCACGTTCTGGATCACGATCGTTGTGGTCGGATACATCGGACCGAGGCCGGCGCCGGCGACGAGCAGGAGCACGCAGATGCCGGCGAGCGAATGGCCGGCGGGATCGAGCGCGAGCCAAGCGAGCAGGACGATCGCGACCACGAGGCCGGCAATCGGCACGCGCTTGTAGCGCTCCAGGCGCGCCATGGCGCGGCCCGCCGCCATCGCGCCCATCGTGGTGCCGGTCACGAAGGCGATCAGCGCGAGGCTCGACTCGCTCGCCTTGAGGCCGAGCACGAGGCCGAGATAGAGCGGCGTCATGATGGTGAGCCCGATGATGGTGCCGATGGCGAAGAAGCCGGTGACGACGATCGCGGCGACCACGCGGTCGCGCAGCACCGTGGTCGGGATGAAGGGCTCGGGCGCGCGCGCAAGGCGCAGCGCGAACAGGACCCACAGGACGCCCGAGGCCGCGATCAGCCCGAGGATCGCGCGCGAGTCCCAGGCATAGCGCCGCCCGCCCCAGGCGAGCGCCAGCATCAGCACCAGCGCGGCCGCGACCATCAGGCCGGCGCCGAGGAAGTCGAGCCGGTGCGGACGCTCGTAGCGCGGCAGCTTGCGCAGCACGCGGTCGGTCATCACCAGCGCGACGGCGCCCATCGGCACGTTGATCCAGAAGATCAGCGACCAGTGCAGGTATTCGGTGAGGAAGCCGCCGAGCACCGGGCCGAGGATGCTCGCCGCCATGAACATCACGGCCGAGTAGCTCTGGTAGAGCGGCCGCTCGCGCGGCGACAGGAGGTCGGCGATGATGGTCTGCGCGATCGGCAGGATGCCGCCGCCGCCGATGCCCTGCAGCGCGCGGCCGGCGATCAGCGCGCCCATCGAGGGCGCGAGCGCGCAGGCGATCGAGCCGACGATGAAGATCGCGACCGCGATCAGCAGCGCGAGGCGGCGGCCATGGATGTCGGCGAACTTGCCGAACAGCGGCGTCACGGCGGTCGCGGCCAAGAGATAGGCGGTCACCACGAAGGACAGGTTGTCGACGTCGGCGAGCACCCGGCCGAGCGTCGGCAGCGCCGGCGCGACGATGGTCTGCTCGAGCGCGGAGAGGAACATCGCCAGCATGATGCCGACGATGATCTGGCGCACCAGCGCATGGTCGAGGGGCGCCGCGTAGGCGGGTTCGGCGGGTTCCGCAGCGGCAGCTTGCGGGGTGCGCGTGTACGTCCGCGCATCGGATGAGGTCATCACGGTCTCGGGTGAACGGGATCGCGCTCGCATCGGGGTATCGCCTCGCGCGGATGCCAACGCAATGGGGGGCGGATGCAGGGCTGCCATGAGGGGCCCGGCGGCCGCATTCTGCGGGCAAGTCGGCCCGTATGACCGGCTGCGGCCAACCCACGATTTCGTCAATTCGAAAGCAAGGACCGAAGTGCCTCCCCATCTAGGAAGACTAGATATCGGGTCGAATGACGGCGAAACCCGGTTTCCCGTCGCGACACAAAGGAGCATGATCATGATTGCGCTGGCGATCAGCAACGACGAGCCGATGACGGCGAAGCGACAGACGGCGAAACGACATGGCGGCAGCTACGCGACCGACGCGGCGCGCTGGGAGGCGGTCAAGCGCCGCGACCGCGCGGCGGACGGCGCGTTCTACTACTCGGTGCGCACGACCGGCGTCTATTGCCGGCCGTCCTGCGCGGCGCGCCAGGCGCGGCGGGAGAATGTCGCGTTCCATGCGAGCCCGGCCGCTGCCGAGAAGGCCGGTTTCCGCCCGTGCCGGCGCTGCCGGCCGAACGAGCCGGCGCTCGCCGAGCGCCAGGCCGAGGCGGTCGCAAAAGCCTGCCGGCTGATCGAGCAGGCGGAAGAAATGCCGAGCCTCGCGGCCCTCGCCCGGGCGGCCGGCATGAGCCGCTTTCATTTCCACCGCATCTTCCGGGCAGTGACGGGCGTGACGCCCAAGGCCTATGCGGACGCACACCGCGCGCAACGGGTGCGCGCGGCGCTGGCGAGCAGCGGATCGGTCACCGAGGCGATCTACGGCGCCGGCTTCAATTCGAGCGGGCGGTTCTACGCGACGTCCGCCGACATGCTCGGCATGACTCCGCGCGATTTCCGCGCCGGCGGCGCCGGCGCCGCGATCCGCTTCGCGGTCGGCGAATGCTCGCTCGGCACCATCCTGGTGGCGGCAACCGACAAGGGCGTGTGCGCGATCTCGTTCGGCGAGGATCCGGACGCGCTGGTGCGCGACCTGCAGGACCGCTTCCCGAAGGCGCGGCTGCTCGGCGGCGATGCGGAATTCGAGAAGCTCGTCGCCAAGGTGGTCGGCTTCGTCGAGGCGCCGGCGCAGAGCTTCGACCTGCCGCTCGACGTGCGCGGCACCGCGTTCCAGCAGCGGGTGTGGCAGGCGTTGCGCCGGATCCCGGCGGGCGCAACCGCGACCTATACGGACATCGCGCGGCGCATTGGCGCCCCGAAAGCCGTGCGCGCGGTCGCGGCGGCCTGCGCCGGCAACCCGGTCGCGGTCGCGATCCCGTGCCATCGCGTGGTGCGCCTCGACGGCAGCGTCTCGGGCTATCGCTGGGGCGTCGCGCGCAAGCGCGCGCTGCTCGCCAAGGAGGCGGCGGCGTGAGCCGTCTTCGCGCTGCGCGCTCCGGCGGGCGGGCCCGCCAAGAGCAATCGTCGACAGTCGGCGAACGCGTCGCGGCCCTCGACTGGGCCGCCATTGCATCTTCGCTTGACGCCGATGGCTGCGCCGTCGTCGGGCCGCTGCTCGACGCGGATGAATGCGCGGCGCTCGCGGCGCGCTACGACGACGACGCGGTCTTCCGCAGCCGAGTCGTGATGGCGCGGCATGGGTTCGGGCGCGGCGAATACAAGTACCTCGCGTATCCGCTGCCCGAAGAGGTCGCGGCGCTGCGCGCCGCGCTCTATCCGCGGCTCGCCGAGATCGCCAACCGCTGGAATGAGGCCATGGGCGTCGCGACGCGCTATCCGGTCGCGCATGACGATTATCTCGCGCGCTGCCACGCCGCCGGCCAGACCAAGCCGACGCCGCTGCTCCTGCGCTACGGCGCCGGCGACTACAACTGCCTGCACCAGGATCTCTACGGCGAGCATGTATTCCCGCTGCAGGCGACGCTCCTGCTGTCGCGGCCGGCCGAGGATTTTTCCGGCGGCGAGTTCGTGCTCACCGAGCAGCGCCCGCGCATGCAGTCGCGCGCCGAGGTGGTGCCGCTCTCCCAGGGCGAAGCGGTGATCTTCCCGGTGCATCACCGGCCGGTGCAGGGCACGCGCGGAACCTACCGCGTGAACATGCGGCACGGGGTGAGCCGGCTGCGCGCCGGCGCACGCCACACGCTCGGGATCATTTTTCACGATGCGCGATGAGCCGGACCCCGAGATACAAGCTCTTGAGGCTCTGCGGTAAAGTTGCACCAAATTTATGGATTTTCGTCCCGGCCGGAACGTTTTCCTGGCCCGCAGGTTCTCCGAGCGAAATCGGGGTTGGGCATGTCGCGCGCGCGATATTACTGGCGCCAAGCAGACATCTGCATGCGGCTCTCGCTGTTGAGCAACGACAGCGAGATCGCCGAGATGCTCGTCAACAAGGCGATCGAGCTGATGTCCCAGGCCGAGACAGCCGCGGCCGAAGAGGACATTGGCCGGGAGGACGACGGTTCCCCGGGCACCCCCGACGGCCCACCGCCCGGCTAGACCATGTTCCGATCACGCGTGATCGGAACATGGTCTAGCGCAACCCGGGTCGTGCCGGCCGCCGCCTGCTGGACGTTGCGCGAGATTTCCTGCGTCGCGGTCCCCTGCTCCTCGATCGCGGCCGCGATCGTCGTCGCAATCTCGGAAATGCGCCCGATCGTGCCGCCGATCTGCTTGATGGCGACGACCGAGTCCTGCGTCGCCGATCCGCGCACGTGCCGGCCGGCAACGGCCCCGCCGCGCCGCCGATGCGTCGCCGTCACTCGCCCTCTACTCGTCCTCGAACCCGAGCACCTTGCCGGTCGCCGGATTGACGAGATGGGTCTGCCGGCACGCCGTGCAGGTCACGGACTCGTAGGTCTCGCCGCCGTCGAGCGCTGCGTCGTCGGGCACGCAGCCTTGGACCTGGAAGCGGAGGTTGGGACAACGGTAGAGGAAGAGAGCCATCGGCGAGCCATAGCACCTTTCCGCGCGCAGGCTCGCGGAATCTTGAGCGCCCAACCGAGCAGCTCGCTGCCAGCGCGCCCGTGCCAACCTTCGCTTGCACTGCACACCGCCAACCTTGTGGGTGCGTGGCATAGGAGTATGCTGACCAGGCAACGCCGGCCGCAGACGCCGTGTGCATCGGGCGAAGGAAACCATCAGGAGGCAATCATGGCAACGACCGCCACCTATGCGGCTTTGTCGCCGGACGACCACAGCGCACAGTTGCGCAAGGCCGTCATCGCATCCACCATTGGCACAACCATCGAGTGGTACGACTTCTTTCTCTACGGGACAGCGGCCGGGCTGATCTTCGGCAAGCTGTATTTCCCGAACGCCGAACCGCTGACGGCCACACTTGGTGCGTTTGCAACCTATTTCATCGGCTTCCTCAGTCGGCCGATCGGCGCTGCGATCTTCGGCCACTATGGCGACCGCATCGGCCGCAAGGGAACGCTGATCGCGACGCTGCTGACCATGGGCATCGCGACCTTCCTGATCGCCTTCGTGCCGACCTACGCGTCGATCGGCATCTGGGGCGCCGTGCTGCTCACCATCCTGCGCACGCTGCAGGGCATCGGCGTCGGCGGCGAATGGGGCGGCTCGGTGCTGCTGGCGATGGAATGGTCGCGCACCCACGGCCAGCGCGGGCTCGTCGCCTCCTGGCCGCAGTTCGGCGTGCCGTGCGGCCTGTTACTGTCGAACTTCGCGGTGCTCGCCTTCAGCACCTGGTCGGGCAGCCAGTTCGAAGTCTGGGGCTGGCGCATTCCGTTCCTGCTCTCGATCATCCTCGTCGCGGTCGGGCTGTGGATCCGCCTCGGCATCCTCGAAACGCCGGTGTTCCAGGAACTCCTCAACAAGCAGAAGATCGAGAAAGCGCCCGTCGCGGAAGTCATAGCCAAGCAACCCAAGGAGATCATTCTCTCCGCGCTGCTGCGCATGGCCGAGCAGGCGCCGTTCTACATCTTCACGGCGTTCGTCTTCGCGTACGCCACCGGCACGCTGAAGATGTCGCGCGACTTCGTCCTCTGGTCCGTGATGGCGGCCGCGGCGCTGTCGTTCATCAGCATCCCGCTGTCCGGCCATATCTCGGACCTGATCGGGCGCAAGAAGATGTACCTGATCGGCGCCGCGACCGTCGGCGTGTTCGGCTTCATCTATTTCGGGATGATCGACACCGCGAAGCCCCTGCTGGTGTTCATCGCGATCGTGCTGTCGCTCATCCCGCACGACATGCAGTACGGCCCGCAGGCGGCGCTGATCGCCGAGGCCTTCACGCCGCGCCTGCGCTACAGCGGCGCCTCGATCGGCTACCAGCTCGCCTCGGTGATCGCCGGCGGCCCGGCGCCGCTGATCGCACTCTGGCTGTACGCCCAATACAAGACCGGCTACGCGATCGCGATCTACATCGCGGCCTGCGCGGTGGTGAGCCTGGTGTCGGCGGCGCTGATGCCCGACTATACGGGCCAGGACATCTCGATGGAATATGACGAGGAGTGACGGCGCCCGTCGCCGCTGGAGCGGGGCCCGGACGCAACCGGGCCCCGTTTCGTTTTTACTGCCGGCAGCGCAGGGTGCGATGCGGCACGCCGGAGCCTTACTATATTACCGTAGCTCGACAACCGATGCGGCCCGGCAACATCCGCCGCAATCCATCATCCACCGGCGCTGCTGCCCCGAAATTACCCCCAATCTGCGTTCACCGTGCGCCATGGCGGACATTGGCCGGGCGCCGCAGTTCGGCTAATACCAACCCGACCGGCCCGCGCTCGCGCGGGACGAGGCGGTTGGCGCGTCGCAAAGGGATCGAGCGTTGAGCCACATCTATCCGGGCGAGGGACCGCGGCGGAGCTGGAGGCAGCGCTTCAAGCGCTTCCTGCTCGATCTCGATTCGCGCCTCGACTTCGGCCTTTTTCAGAGCACGATCTGGGGCCGCGAGCTGTTCGAGCGCTTCGTCGAGTTCATGGACCGCTTCCATGTGGCGGGCTGGCGGCGCTGGCTCCTGGTCGAGCCGCTGTCCGAGCTCGCCACCCTCGGCGTCGCCGGCCTCGTCCTCATGCTCGGGCTCGCGATCCCGGCCTTCCGCGAGACCGCCGACGACGACTGGCTGAAGAAGTCCGACCTCGCGGTGGTCTTCCTCGACCGCTACGGCAACGAGGTCGGCAGCCGCGGCATCAAGCACAACGACTCGATCCCGCTCGACCAGCTGCCCGACCATCTCGTCAAGGCGGTGCTGGCGACCGAGGACCGCCGCTTCTACGACCACTTCGGCATCGACGTCTCCGGCACGCTGCGCGCGCTGGTCGCCAATTCCCGCGCCGGCGGCGTCGTGCAGGGCGGCTCGTCGATCACCCAGCAGCTCGCCAAGAACCTCTTCCTCTCCAACGAGCGCACCATCGAGCGCAAGATCAACGAGGCGTTCCTCGCCCTGTGGCTCGAGTCGCGGCTGACCAAGAACGAGATCCTCAAGCTCTATCTCGACCGCGCCTACATGGGCGGCGGCACCTTCGGGGTCGACGCCGCCGCGCAGTATTATTTCGGCAAGTCGGCGCGCGACGTGAACCTCGCCGAGGCCGCGATGCTCGCCGGCCTGTTCAAGGCGCCGTCCAAGTTTTCGCCGACCGTCAACCTGCCGGCCGCCCGCGCGCGCGCGAACGTCGTGCTCGACAACCTGGTCGACGCCGGATTCATGACGGAAGGCCAGGTGTTCGGCGCCCGCCGCAATCCCGCGACCCCGATCGACCGGCGCGACGCGGGCGCCCCCAACTACTATCTCGATTACGCCTTCGACGAGATGAGGAAGCTCGTCGACAAGCTGCCGCGCTCGGTCACGGAACGCGCCTTCGTGGTGCGCACCGCGCTTGATCCCGGGCTGCAGCACGAAGCCGAGACGGCGGTGGAGAACTCGCTGCGCGAATACGGGCGCGACTATCATGCCAAGCAGGCGGCCGTGGTGGTCGCCGACCTCGACGGCGGCGTGCGCGCCATGGTGGGCGGGCGCGACTACGGCGAAAGCCAGTTCAACCGCGCGACCGACGCCATGCGCCAGCCCGGCTCGTCGTTCAAGCCCTATGTCTACTCGACCGCGCTCATGCACGGCTTCAAGCCCTCGACCATCGTGGTCGACGGCCCGGTGTGCATCGGCAACTGGTGCCCGCACAACTACGGCGGGGGCTATTCGGGCGCGCAGCCGCTGTGGAGCGCGCTGAAGAACTCGATCAACACGATCGCCGTGAAGCTCTCGATCGCGATCGGCCACGGCAATGCCAAGCTCGGCCGCGCCCGCATCATCGAGACCGCGCGCAAGCTCGGCATCGTCACGCCGCTGCCCGACACGCCGTCGCTGCCGATCGGCGCCGACGCCGTCAACGTGCTCGAGCACACGGTCGCGTTCGCGACCTTCCCCAATCTCGGCAAGACGGTGACGCCGCACGCGATCCTCGAGGTGCGCACCGGCGCCGGCGAGACCATCTGGCGCTGGGACCGCGACGGCCCCAAGCCCAGGCAGACGCTGCCGCCGCAGGTCGCGACCGACATGGTCTTCATGATGAACAAGGTGGTGGAGGAAGGCACCGCGCGGCGCGCCATGCTCAACGGCGTCAAGGCGGGCGGCAAGACCGGCACCACCAATTCGTATCGCGACGCCTGGTTCGTCGGCTACACCGGCAATTTCGTCGCCGGCGTGTGGTTCGGCAACGACGACTACGCGCCGACCAACCGCCTGACCGGCGGCGCGCTGCCGGCGATGACGTGGCACGAGATCATGGAATACGCGCACCAGGGCATCGAGCTGAAGAACCTGCCCGGCCTGCCGCCCAACCCGTCGACGACCGCGCCGGTCGCGCAGAACAGCAACAAGGGCGAAACCCCGCGCCCCGCCATGCTGACCTACCGCGGCGCGCAGGTGCTGGTGCAGGTCGAGCACATGATGGAAGACGCCAAGAACGCGCTGCCCGCCGCGCATCCCGCGAGCGCCCGCGCCGCGACCGACCGGCGCGCCGCCGAGCGCGGCACCGGACCATTCGCCGCCGCCGACGAGCGCACGCGCACGAGCGGCGATTGACGGCCGTGGACTGAACCGTGCGGCTGCTGCTCGGCTCCATCTACACCTTCGTCGTCGCGGCGGGGATCGGGCTCGGCTCGACCTGGTTCGCGCTCACCCACGGCGCCGGCTTCGGCACGCTGCGCGTCGGCGCCTGGACCGCGCAGCCGAAGGCCGGCACCACCGACATCGATCCCTATTCGCGCGCCGTGATCGCGCGCAGCGGCGCGCTGCCGGTGAGCCTCGGCGACGGCGTCGCGTTCCGCGCCGCGCGCGACGACCAGGGCGAGCCGCTCGACGGGCGCTGCGAGGTGACGATCAGCGGCACCACGCCGCCGGCGCGCTACTTCACGCTCACGCTGTACGATCCGGACGGGCGCCTGGTGGCGAACTCGCTCAACCGGCACGGCTTCACCAGCGAGGAGCTCTATCGCAACCAGGACGGCAGCTTCCAGATCGCGGTCGCGCCGCGCGCCCGCGCCGGCAACTGGCTGCCGACCGGCGGCGTCGACCGCTACGTGCTGGTGCTGCGCTTCTACGACACCTCGGTCGGCGTCGCGACGCGCGCCGAGCGCGAGGCGCCGATGCCGTCGATCAAGCGCACGGGAGCCTGCCGATGACGCGCTGGCTCCTGTGGACGCTCGCCGGCATCATCCTCGGCGGCATCGTCCATCTCGCCACCATCCTGCTCTTGCCGCGCACCGCGAGCCAGGACGCCTACGAGCGCCTCACCCCGATCACGCCGGTCAACGTCATGACGCCGATCCCCGGACCGACGCCCGCCAAGGCTTTGCTCCCCTTCATGGATCCGGCCTTCGCGATGGCGGTGTGCCGCTACGACCTCGGCCACGGGCCGATGAAGCTCACCGCGCCGGTGAGCCAGGCCTACACGTCGGTCACCTTCTATACCAAGCTCGGCGTTGCCTATTACGGCATCAACGATCGTGCCGCCGGCCGGCGCACCATCGAGCTCTACCTGATGACCACGGCGCAGCACGACGCCATGCCGGAGGACGAGGACGTGACGGCGGCCGACCGGCTGATCATCGAGTCGCCGGGCACCACCGGGCTGATCGTGCTGCGCGCGCTGAGTCCTGAGCCCAGCCTGATGCCGATGGCGCAGGCCGCGGTCGCGGCCGCCCGCTGCCTGCAGAGCCAGTAGAACATTTTTTGCGCTTGATGTCGGATCGGGGCCGGCCCGCACGTCCTCGTGCGCGAACGCCTGTAAGATGAGCACAGCGCCTGCTCGTTCTCCCCTTCAGGGGGAGAGGGAGCGCACGCACCGCTTGCTGGACCAAATGGAGTGAACCTTGCTCTACGCCCTCCTCTGCTACAACGACGAAGCCGCGGTCTGCGCCTGGAGCAAGGACGAGGAGAACGCCGTGATGGCGAAGCTCGGCGCCGTGACCGAGAAGCTCGCCAAGCAGGGCCGGCTCGGCCCGGTCGCGCGGCTGGTGCCGACCACCGCCGCCACCACGCTGCGCAAGGACCGCAACCCGCCGCTCGTCATCGACGGGCCGTTCGCCGAGACCAAGGAGCAGCTGCTCGGCTTCTTCGTGATCGACTGCGCCTCGCTCGAGCACGCGCTCGAGACCGCGCGCGAGCTCGGTGCCGCGAACCCGGGCGGCGCCTACGAGATCCGTCCGATCCTGCAGTTCTGGCCCGGAAGTGCCGGAACGTGAGCGAGCCCGCCGGCGACCTGACCTGGATCGACGCGGCGCTGACCGCCGCGCGTCCGCAGGCGCTGGCGGCACTGCTGCGCTATTTCCGCGATCTCGACATGGCCGAGGAGGCCTTCCAGGAGGCGTGCCTGCGCGCGCTGAAGACATGGCCGCAGAACGGCCCGCCGCGCGATCCCACCGCCTGGCTCATCCTGGTCGGACGCAATGTCGCGATCGACGAGACCCGCCACCGGGCGCGTCAGCAGCCCCTTCCCGACGGCGACGCGCTGCCGGATGCGGACGACAAGGAGGCCGAGCTCGCCGAGCGGCTCGACGCGCAGCATTACCGCGACGACGTGCTGCGCCTCCTGTTCATCTGCTGCCATCCGGATCTGCCGGCGACGCAGCAGATCGCGCTCGCGCTGCGCATCGTCTCCGGCCTCTCCGTCAAGCAGATCGCGCGCGCCTTCCTGGTCGGCGAGAGCGCCATGGAGCAGCGCATCACGCGGGCGAAGGGCCGCATCGCGCGCGCCGACGTGGCATTCGAGACGCCGGGCGCGGTCGAGCGCGCCGCGCGGCTCGCCGCGGTCGCGGCCATGATCTATCTCGTGTTCAACGAGGGCTACTCGGCGAGCGGCGACGGGGCCGCGATGCGGCTGCCGCTATGCGACGAGGCGATCCGCCTCGCCCGCCTGCTGCTGCGCCTCTTTCCGGCCGAGCCCGAGATCATGGGGCTGACGGCGCTGCTCATGCTGCAGCACGCGCGCACGCCGGCGCGGTTCGACGCCGACGGCGCCGTGGTTCTGCTGGAGGACCAGGACCGCGGCCGGTGGAACCGGGCGATGATCACCGAGGGGCTGGCCCTGATCGACAAGGCGGTGCGTCACCGCCGGCGCGGCCCCTACCAGGTGCAGGCTGCGATCGCGGCGCTGCATGCGCGCGCCGCACAGCCGCAGGAAACCGACTGGGCGCAGATCGACCTGCTCTACGCGGCGCTCGAAGAGCTCGCGCCCTCCCCGGTCGTCACCCTCAATCGCGCGGTCGCGGTCGCCAAGCTGCGCGGCCCCGCGGCCGCGCTCGCGATGATCGAGCCGCTCGCCGGCCCGCTCAACGGCTATTTCCACTTCTTCGGCCTCAAGGGCGCGCTGCTGATGCGGCTCGGCCGCGACGCCGAGGCGCGCACCGCGTTCGACCGGGCGATCGCCCTCGCCAATTCGGCGGCCGAAGCGGCGCATATCCGCCAACACCTGGATCAGCTTGCGAAGGAGGGGCGCGCGGGAGTAGCGAATAGCGAATAGCGAGTAGCGAGTAGGATACTTCTATTCGCTATTCGCTATTCGCTATTCGCTATTCGCCATTAGCTATTGGCTACTCGCCACTTGCGGGCCGCAGCTCACCGACGCCGGCCCGAAGCGCCGGCCGGCGAGCACGTGGTTCTCGGCGATGCGGGTGTTGAGCAGGATCAGCGAGCGCTCGACCTCGACCGCCATCGGGTTGGGCGTCGCGATGACGAGTCGCTGCAGCGCGAAGCAATAGGCCTGCGAGCGCTCCGCCACGGCGCGCTGCACCCAGCCGATCACCAGCTCGTTCTCGGCGATGCGGGCGGTCGCGTTGCTCTTCTCCGCACGCGCGAGGCGCGACACATAGGCGAAGCTCTGCCTGCGCTTGCCGTCAAGATCGAGCACGGTGCGGGCGGTGGCGAAGAACTCGGGCACGCGCTCCACATCATTGCGGATATCGGTATTGAGCCGGTCGTAGCGCGCACTCGCGGAGCGATAGGCCTCGCCCATCAGCCGCGCGCTGTAGCCTTCGACCTTGAACTCCGGCCAGCCGTAGTAGTGCGAGACGCCGTATTCGTTGACGATCGCGTACCAGCGGGCGCGATCGAACGGCGGCTCGATCAGCGGATAGGCGAGGTCGCGCAAGGTCCGCTCCTCGTCGGTGAGCGGCAGCTTCGAGACCGGAACGCCCGCCTCGCGCGCCGCGTCGCGGCCGACCCAGGCGTGAATGTCGTCGCTCACCAAATCGGGCTTGAGGCGGCCGAAATCGCCGTTCGCGGCGCAGGCGCCGAGCAGCAGCGGCAGCGCGAGCGCGCGCACGAGCCGCGGCGACATGTATCGGCGTCGATTGGCGGCGGCGATCGATCGCAACGGATTCACGTTCGCGACGCACGCCGGCGTCGCTTGCGTCCGGACGAGGCGTTCGACGGCTCGACGTCGCCGGAGGGGTCTTCGTCGTAGCGCTCGATGCGGACGACGGGCAGAATGATCACGGTGGCGGAGCCGGCGGCACGGTCGACGCCGTCTCGCGCGACCGAGCGCGCTTCCGGAAACGCTACAACAACTCCCATGGAGCCCTCCGCCCCGCCGTGAGTCGAGCCTGAATTTTTCCACGGACGGTTCGCCCGCGCGTTCATTAGGACGGGAGTTGGTTAATGCGCCCCTAACGCGACACTACGCGTGAATGCGATGCCGCAGATGAATCGCGAGTGTGTCTTTTCGGGCGCAGCGAGTCGTGACGAGACCGACTTCCGATCAAGTGTGATCGGAAGCTGGTCTAGATTCGATATTTGCTGGCATTTTCTACGGAAAGCCGGTGGCCACTTTTCCTGGAAATGCTCTATCGCGCAAGATCGAGCAGGTGGCGCCCGGTGCGGTCCTCGGTCTCGACGATCCACACGTCCGGATCGAACCGCATCTCGCGCGCGAGATACGCCTCGACGTCGGCCTCGGGCGCCGGCTGCGTCTTCAGCGCGGGGCTGAAGGCGCGGTCGGCCGGCTGTGCCTCGTCGAAGGCGGCCTGCGGCGCCGGCCCGTAGAGATCGGCGCTGCCGTCGAGCCGGTTGACCTTGATGAAGATCGCGCCGGCTTCATCGGCGCCATGCCGGCGCAGCACCGCGAAGATGCCCTCGACCTGACAGCGGCGGATATAGGCCGCGACCCAGATTGCGGATTTCAGGCGCATGGCGGGGACGACGCTCTGTATTGGCCGCATTTTCCACGGCGAACCGGTATCCACCCCGGATCAAGTCCGGGGCAGGCTTTCGCCGGGAAATGCCTTGGCTTGGCCCGCCGACTCGGGCGCGGCGTCGCGCACGCTGTCACCACGCGCGGTACGGCGTCAATCGAGATCGTGGCCCGCGAGCTTGGCGAGCTCGCGCTTGACGGCGTCGGAGATTTCCCCGGTGACCGGCAGCTTGCGGTCGCGCTCGAAGCGCTGCACGGCGGCGCGCGTCTCGGCGTCGTAGATGCCGGTCGGCTTAAGCTGGCCGTAGCCGAACTCGCTGAGCGCGCGCTGCACGGCGAGCATCTGGCGCGACGGCTGCGCCAGCGAGCGCGCCAGCGCGGGCGGCGGCACCGGCACGGCCGCCTGATGCGCCGGCGGCTGCGGATGCGGCGGCGGATTTTCCGCCAGCAGCTCGGCGATCGCGTCCTTGCGCGGCGCGGCCGGCGCCGCGGCCGGGCGCGCGCGCGGCAGCTCGACCGCCGTGTGCCGCGGCGGCGCGAGATCGGATGCCTGCAGGTGCTGCGCGCCACCGGCGGTGTCGCGCGAGGCCGCGACCGGCAGCGGATGCACGGCGAAGATCGGCGCCGGATGCGGTCCGTGCTGGAGATAGACCCCGTTGACGACGATCGCGCTCGCGGCTCCCGCCAGCACCACGAAGGCGAGCGTATCGAGCGGCCGGCGCAGCAGCAGGCGCCACCACCAGGGACGCGAGGCGGCCGGACGATCGAATTCCGCGTCGTCCGCCGCCGCCCGCCGCCGTTGCCGCAGGGACGCGCTAGGCACTTTTCTTCACCACTGTCGCGGGCTCGCGCGGCGCGAGGCCGCTCTCCGCCGGCGCGCGCGGTGCGAGCTTGATCGCCTTCGGCGCGCCTTGCGGCCGCGCCGCTTCGCAATCGACCGGCATGCGCACCGTGATGCGCGTGCCCTCGCCGACCCGGCTGCGGATGACGACGTCGCCGCCATGCAACGTCGCCAAACCCTTGACGATCGAGAGGCCGAGCCCGGTGCCGTCATGCCGCCGGTCGTAGGAGCCGCGCGCCTGGAAGAACGGCTTGCCGATGCGCGGCAAATCCTCCTCGCCGATGCCGATCCCGTTGTCCTCGACGGCGAGCGCGAGGATCGCGCCTTCGACCTCGGCGCTGATGCGCACGCGGCCGCCGCGGTCGGTGAACTTGATGGCGTTGGAGATGAGATTGATCAGGATCTGCTTCACGGCGCGCTTGTCGGCGACGATCTCGGGCAGGTCGGCCGGCACCTCGGCGACGAGCTCGAGCCCGGCCTCGCCGGCCTTCAGCGCGAGCAGGTCGCAGCAGCCGCCGATCACCGCGGCGAGGCGGAACGGCTCCGGCCTGATCTCGAAATCGCCGGTGTCGAGCTTGGTCATGTCGAGGATGCCGTTGACGACCGACAAGAGGTGGTTGCCGGAATCGTTGATCAGGCCCGCATATTCGCGCCGCCGGTTGCCGTCGAGCCGCATCTGCGTCTCGTTCACCAGCATCTCGGAGAAGCCGATGATGGCATTGAGCGGCGTGCGCAGCTCGTGGCTCATGGTGGCGAGGAAGCGGCTCTTCGCGACGTTCGCCTGCTCGGCCTCGGTGCGCGCGTCCTCGAGCGCGCGCTCCTGCGCCTTGCGCTCGCTCACGTCGCGCATCACGGCGACGACCTCGCGGCCGTTCGGCTGGGCGACCTCGCCGAGCGCGCGGTCGAGCGGGCGGCAGCGCATCTCGATCCAGATGAAGCGGCTCGCGCCCGGCGCGTCGGTCGCGCCGCGGTCGCGCCGCACGCGGAACTCGACCGAGCGCGCCTCCTCGCGCGCGTCCGCCAGCGCCGTGAGATAGGCGGGCCGGTCGGCCACGTGCACGCGGTCGAACAGGCCATGGCCGACGAGCTCGGCGATCGGCGCCCCAAACAGCGACTCGGCCGCCGGCGAGGCGAACACCACCGAGCCGTTGCGGCCATGCCGGGTGATCACGTCGGTCATGTTGCGGGCGAGCAGGCGGTAGCGGTCCTCCTCGGCGTAGAGCAGCCAGAAGCTCATGCGCGCGAGCGATTCCGCGCCGAGCGCGAGACCCGTCGCGTAGAGCGCGGCCGAGATGATGCCGAGCGCCGCGAGCGCGCCATGCCCCTGCTCGGGCGTCGCCGGCGTCGGCAGCAGGTGATAGGCGTCGCAGAACATGAGCAGCCCCGCCGCACACAGCGCGAGCGTCGAGGCGGTGGCGACCACGCGGCGCGAGGCGGACAGCGCCGCCTCGAGCGGCACGATGACGAGCCAGATCGCGGCGAACGAGGTGATGCCGCCGGTCTTCGCCGCCACGATGGTGACGAGGCCGGTGAGCGCGAGCGAGGAGAGCACGTGCGCGCTCTCGTAGCGGCCGGTGCGGGAGAGGAAATAGGCGGTGAGGATCGGCGCGATCAGCCAGGCGAACACCACGATCTCGAGCGCGCTCGGCACGCCGCGCATCGCCAGATAGACCGGAAACGCGGCGAGCGCCGCCGACGAGCCGATCAGGCGCGGGCCGATGAAGGCGCGATGACGCGCGGTGGTGAGCGCGTCGCCCTGGGCGGACGGGTGCACCAGCGTGTCGATGTAGTCGCGGACCGGCTTGAGAAACTGCACGGCTGCCCAACGCACGTCCACCCGCGGACGCGCTCCCCTGTCCTTTATGGCTAACCGGATCGTGTCAGAGCGCGCTTAAGCGAACGCTAAGGCAACCCGGCAGCCGCTGATTTGGCGCGCAGGGCGCGCGGATTTGCGCCGGCCGGCGCGGCCATTCGCTCCGAATGGTGAACGATCTGTTGCATGGTGAACGATGGGTTGACGCGCCGGCGCGGCCGCGCCCGTCGTCGGCCGCGCGACGCAACCGCGCGACCGCGGGCACGCGCCGGACGCTTCGAATTTTACGAAAATCGCGCCCTTTCAAATTGTCGTAAAACTCGCGCGGCCGGGCGAACCGCGTTTTCAACGGTCGTGCCTATGCTGCGCGGCCGGGGAAACAACAACCATCACGGGGACGAGGGAGCGGATTGCATGTGAAAGGGCAGGGTCATGTTTTGGCTTCTCCGGATGGCGCTCCTCCTCGGCGTCATCCTTGCGCTGCTGCCGAGCGGTGGCTCGAAGCAGATCGCCGCGACGCCGCGCGCCGAGGTCGGCGCGAGCGACGCCGTTGCCGCCGCCTCGGCGACGGTTTCCGACATGTGGCATTTCTGTGCCCGCCAGCCGCACGCGTGCGAGGTCGGCTCGCATGCGGCGGTCGCGTTCGGCACGCGCGCCGAGGCCGGCGCCCGCATGGTCTACGGCTTCTTCAGCGAGCATGCGGCTCCGCGTGACACCGGCTCGATCGATGCGCGGCCGGCGAGCGCCGCCAAATCCTCGCAAGATACGCTGACCGCCGCCGACCTAGCTCCCGCCTGGCGCGGTCCGCGCCGCAACGTCCGCAACAAGCACGGCGCCTGAGCGCCGCCGCCCGCGATCTCCCAGGGTCCGGCGACGGCCCAAGCGTCGCCCGAACACAACTGCGGCCGCCATGGCCGGGCCGCGAGCGGTCGCCTGCCCGATCCGCTCGCGGCTTTTTTCTTTTCGTCGCGGGGCCGTGACGCGACCGGCGCCAGGCCCTATATCGGGGGTGAGGGTTGCGGGAACCCGCGCAACCTTGCGCCTGCCGATTTGCGATCCATGACGATCGACGAGATCATCGAGAACTTCACCTTCCTCGACGACTGGGATGACCGCTACCGCTATGTCATCGAGCTCGGCCGCGCGCTCGCGCCGCTGCCGGAGGCGGAGCGCACCGACGCCAACAAGGTGCAGGGCTGCGCGAGCCAGGTCTGGCTCGGCACGCATGTGCAACCGGACGGCGCCGGCGGGCCGGTGCTGACCTTCATCGGCGACAGCGATGCGCATATCGTGCGCGGGCTGATCGCCATCCTGTTCGCGATCTACTCCGGCAAGACGGCGCGCGACATCGTGTCGACCGATGCGGTGGCGGTGTTCGAACGGCTCGGCCTGCGCGAGCATCTGACGCCGCAGCGCTCGAACGGCTTCCGCTCGATGGTCAAGCGCATCCAGGACGACGCGCGCACCGCGCTCGCCGAGGCGGCGTGACACCCCCGCACTCGGCGTCATTGCGAGGAGCCGAAGGCGACTAAGCAATCTCGCGCGGCGCGTCCCTCAAGCGGGCTCGAACCGATAAAGATTGCTTCGGCGTCCTGCGGACGCCTCGCAATGACCCCATCTTCGTCGAATCTTCTATTTGCGCCGGCGGCGCTGCTGCCCCAGTCCCATCTGCTTGGCGAGCTGCGAGCGGGCGGCCGCGTAGTTGGGCGCCACCATCGGATAGTCGGGCGGCAGATCCCACTTCTCGCGGTAGGCCTCGGGCGTCATGTTGTATTGCGTGCGCAGGTGGCGCTTGAGCGACTTGAACTTCTTGCCGTCCTCCAGGCACACGATGTAGTCGGGCGTGATCGAGCGCTTGACCGACACGGCGGGCTTGAGCGGCTCGGACGGCGCCTCGCTGTGGCCGCTCGTCACCCGGGTGAGCGCCGCATGCACCTGATTGATCAGGCCCGGCAGGTCGCCGGCCGAAACGCTGTTGTGGCTGACATAGGCCGAGACGATCTCGGCGGTCAGCTCGATGAAATTGGTCCCTGACGTGCTATCGCTCATCGCCCGTTCCGATCTCCGCCCCATCTTGGCCCTTTGGCCCGTCGCCCCCCGCCCTCGTGCGGCCGTGCAAGATCGCTGCGTTGCGATTTGTCTCCGGCCGCCGCGTTGTTTTTGCACGAATCGAAGACAGAAAAGTTTGCCGTTTTTACTATTGAAGGTTGATGAAGGCAAGAAGTAACTGCGGGAATTTCAATGCAGTCGCGAGGAAAACGCGCGTATTTCCTTGATATGCGCAAGAAAATCTCAACCCGCGGCGCCGCGTCGCGCCGCCCGGCTTCAACCAGCGGTGAGGCCGGCGCGAGCAAACGTGACTTGAGGCGACGGCGGCGAACGCCTAGAGCATTCTCACGAAAACGGGCCATCGGTTTTCCGCAGAAATGCGACCCAATATCGAATCTTGGCCAGCTTCCGATCGCACTCGATCGGAAGCTGGTGGAGGTCAACGGCACGGCCCTCGCCAAGTCCGATCCAGCGCGTCACGCCGCTTGGGCGCAGCCATCCGGTACCCGGCATGATCGACCAGCACGAGGCGCCGCGCGCCGAAAAGCGTCCGGTGACGACGACGCACCACGGCATCGCGATCACCGACGACTATGCGTGGCTGAAGGCGCCGAACTGGCAGGCCGTGATGCGCGATCCGGCCGTGCTCGACCCGGCGATCCGCGCCTATCTGGAGGCGGAGAACGCGCATACGCAAGCAGCCCTCGCGGATACGCGCGCGCTGCAGGATACGCTGTTCGCCGAGATGAAGGGCCGCATCAAGGAGGACGACGCCTCGGTCCCGCGCGCCGACGGCGCCTATGCGTATTTCTGGCGCTATCGCGCGGGCGGCGAGCGCCCCCTGATCTGCCGCCAGCCGCGCGCCGGCGGCGCCGAAGAGTTGATGCTCGACGGCGACGCGCTCGGCGCCGGCAAGGCCTTCTTCCGTCTCGGCGGCACCTCGCATTCGCCCGACCACCGCCGGCTCGCCTGGTCGTGCGACGAAGCGGGCTCCGAGCTCTACGTCGCGCGCGTGCGCGACCTCGCGACCGGTGCCGATCTTGCCGATCGCATCCCGGACGTCGCCGGCGGCACGGTGTGGACCGCGGATGCGACGGCGTTCTACTACGTGCGCCTCGACGCGCAGCAGCGCCCGACACGGGTGTTTCGCCACCGGCTCGGCACCGATGCGGCGGACGACGCACTGATCTACGCATCGCCGGACCCCGGATATTTCGTCAGCATCTCGGACCTGCAGTCGCGCCACTTCGCCGAGATTTCGATCTACGACCACGAGAGTTCCGAATCCTGGCTCATCGATCTGCGCGTTGCCGACGCGCGCCCCGTGCTGGTCGCACGGCGGGAAAAATCGATGCTGTACAATGTCGAGCACCACCCCGATTTCGCCGGCGGCCCGGTCCTCTTCATCCACACCAATGCGGACGGCGCAGAAGATTTCAAGCTCGCCGTCACGCCGCTCGCGACGCCCGACCGCAGCCGCTGGCGCGATCTCGTGCCGCACCGTCCCGGCGTCTATCTTCTGTCTTTCGTCGTCTACGCCGACTGGCTGATCCGGCTCGAGCGCGAGGACGGGTTGCCGCGCATCGTCGTGCGCCGGCTCGCCGACGGCGTCGAGCACGCGATCGCGTTCGCCGAGGAGGCCTATTCGCTCTTCACGGACGGCGGCTTCGAGTTCGCGACCGACACGCTGCGCTTCGTCTATTCGTCGATGACGACGCCGAACGAGACCTGGGACTACGATCTTGCGGCGCGCACGCGCATCTTGCGCAAGCGCCAAGAGGTCCCGAGCGGGCACGACCCGGCGAGCTATGTGACGCGCCGCCTGCTCGCGCCGACGCGCGACGGCGAGACCGTGCCGATCTCGCTGCTGCACCGCAGGGACTTCACGGCCGACGGGACCGCTCCCGGCCTCGTCTACGGCTACGGCTCCTACGGCGCCGCGATCCCGGCCTCCTTCAGCACCAACGCGCTGTCGCTGGTCGACCGCGGCTTCGTCTACGCCATCGCGCATGTGCGCGGCGGCACCGACAAGGGCTGGCGCTGGTACCGCACCGGCAAGCTCGCCGACAAGCACAACACCTTCGACGATTTCATCGCCGCGACCGAATTTCTCGTGGCGCAGCGCTTCATCGCGCCGCGCCGCGCGGTCGCGCAGGGCGGCTCGGCCGGCGGCATGCTGATCGGCGCGGTCGCCAACATGCGCCCCGACCTCTATGCCGGCATGATCGCCGAAGTGCCGTTCGTCGACGTGCTCAACACCATGCTCGATGACAGCCTGCCGCTCACGCCGCCCGAATGGCCCGAATGGGGCAACCCGATCACCGATGCGCGGGCGTTCCGCACGATCCTGGCCTACAGCCCCTACGAGAACGTGCGCGCGCAGGACTATCCGGCCATGCTGGTGCTCGCCGGGCTGACCGATCCGCGCGTGACCTACTGGGAGCCGGCGAAATGGGTGGCGCGCCTGCGGGCGACCGCGACCGGCCGCCGGCTGATCGCGTTCCGCACCAATCTCGACGCCGGGCACGCGGGCGCGTCCGGCCGGTTCGAGCGCCTCAAGGAAACGGCGCTCGCCTTCGCGTTCGCGCTCGCGGCGACAAACGAGAGCGCAACGGCGTGACGAACCTTGGTCGTCACTCCGGCCGATCGGCCTTTTCCAGATGCAAACGCAGGTCGTCGATCGACGCGAAGCGCATCGTGCCCTGCGGCAGCTCCGCCTCGATCGAGCCGTCGGTGTAGAGCGTATAGGCCATGCCGTCGATCACGCCGGACTTGAGGATGGCGATCGGGCGCGGCTCCGCGGGCGGCGGAGCCATCGGCTCGCGCGGCGGCATCGGCGGCTCGAAGCGCGGCTCGGGCCGTGCCTCGGGTCGCACATCGAGCCGCGGCTCGGGGCGAGGCTCGGGTTTCGGCGCGCGCGCAATCGTTTCCGACTGCGACTGGCGCGCGGCGCGCACTTCCGCGGGCCACAGGGCGTCGAACATGTTCGGGCGCCGCTGATCGGCGGGCGCCGGCCGCTCGGCCGGCGGCGGTAGCGGCGGTGCGCGCGGCGGCTCGGGCCGCGGCGGCGCCGGCCGCGGCGGCGTGGCCGCGAGATTGCTCAGCCGCGCCATGATGTCGGCTTGCGTCGGCCGCGGCTCGGCCGTCCGCGGCTCGGGCGGCGGCGGCGGTTCGGCCATGCTCGGCGAACTGGGCGGCGCGCCGCGGCCCATTTGTGCCGCCGGCATGCGGCTCGGCGCGAGCGGCACCTCCTCGTGCTCCTCGACCATCGGGGCTTCGCTGGCCGCGCGGGCGACGCCGAGGATGTTCGGACGCGGGCGCTCTCTTGGCGCCGGCGGTTCGAGAACCTCGGGTGGTGGCGGCGGCGCGGGCGGACGCTGCTCGAAGCGCACCTCGCGCTGATCCGGGGCCGGACGCGGCGGATAGGGGATGCGCTGCGCGGGGGCCGGACTTGGCGGCGGAACTGGCGGATGAACCGGAGCCGGCACCGGGCGTTGCACCGGCGCGGCTTCAACAACTTCGGGTGTCGCCTGCCGGCGCACCGCCGGTGCGGCCCGCGGTGCGAGCGCCTCGGCGATGCGGCGCAACTGACGCACCGCGGCCGCAAGGCCGAACATCACCATGCCGCCGACAACGCCGACGCTGCCCGCCGTCAGGAGCGCGTTGCCGAGGCTCCCCTCATAAGGCGACAGGCCGAAGCCGATGGCGAACAGGCCGAGCGCCGTCGCGATCACGCTAAGAAACAAGCAGAACGCATACATTGCCGTTTCGTCCCCTACTCAACCATCTTTCGGCATGGTGACGGCCGACGACCGGCAAAAATCGCCCCTCGCCCGGCCGGAAGCTCAGCGGCATCCTGATCCGACTATCTCTAAACTTAATTAACGCGGTTAACAAAGGCTCACGGCCCGCAATCGAGACAATTTGACCCATTTTTCCTGTGAAATATGACCGCGCGAACGCGGTGACGCCGCCTCCCGGCGAAAATTGAACTCTTCACGTGGCCGCGCCGTTATGGTTCAGGCGGCCGTGGTTCCTCATTTTTGCTGGCGTCGACCGTCCTCCATCCCGTATGGATGCGGCCGTCCGTCATTTCAACCCGGCTCCGTTTGCCGTTTCCCCCAAGGAGAAAGCCGATGTCGTTCAGTCTCCCCGATCTGCCCTATCCCCACGACGCGCTCGCGCCCTACATGTCGAAGGAAACCCTCGAATACCATCACGACAAGCACCACCTCGCCTACGTCAACAACGGCAACAACCTGCTCAAGGGCACCGAGTGGGAAAACAAGCCGCTCGAGGATGTGGTCAAGGGATCGTTCGGCAAGAACGTCGGCCTCTTCAACAATGCGGGCCAGCATTACAACCACATCCACTTCTGGAAATGGATGAAGCCGCACGGCGGCGGCAACAAGATTCCCGGCAATCTCGCCAAGAAGATCGAGTCGGACATCGGTCCGCTCGCCAAGATGACGGAAGACTTCGTCCAGGCCGGCGTCACCCAATTCGGGTCCGGCTGGTGCTGGCTCGCCGTCAAGGACGGCAAGATCGCCGTCATGAAGACCGCGAACGGCGAAAGCCCGCTGGTGCACGGCGCCAAGCCCATCCTCGGCTGCGACGTGTGGGAGCACTCCTACTATATCGACTACCGCAACCGCCGGCCGGACTACCTCAAGGCCTTCATGGAGCACCTGGTGAACTGGGACCATGTCGCCGAGATGTATGAGCACGCGATGAAGTGATTTGCCGACGCGACCGACCGGATAGAGAACACCGCGGCCGGGCCCCTGCCCGGCCGCCATCGCTTTCGGCACCGCTATCGCCAACGCAGGAGACCCGCCATGCCGTCGCCCACCTTCGTGTTCGACGCCTACGGCACCTTGTTCGACGTGCATGCCGCGATCGGGCGCCATCGCCCGGCCGTCGGGCCCGACGCCGACCGGTTGTCCGAGCTGTGGCGCACCAAGCAGCTCGAGTACAGCTGGACACTGACGCTCGCGGGCCGCTACGAAAAGTTCTGGACGCTGACCGAGCGCGCCCTCGATTTCGCGCTCGCCCGCTTTCCCGCCGTCGACCGCGCGCTCAAGCCGCAGCTGATGGATGCCTACCTGAGGCTCGACGCCTTCGCGGACGCGGGCGCGACGCTGCGCGCGCTCAAGGCGCGCGGACGCAAGACCGCGATCCTGTCGAACGGCTCGCCCGACATGCTCGCCACCGCCGTCGCGGCCGCCCGGCTCGGCGCCGACCTCGACGCGGTCCTCTCGGTCGACGCGGTGCGCATGTACAAGCCGCGGCCGGAGGTCTACCGGCTGGTCACCGATCATTTCGCCGTCGCGCCGGGCGACGTCGTCTTCGTCTCGTCGAACCGCTGGGACGTGATGGGCGCGACCGCGTTCGGCTTCCGCGCCGCCTGGATCAATCGCGCCAAGCTGCCGGACGAGTATGCGGACCTCGCACCCGCTACCGTGCTGAGCGATCTCGGCGGGCTGATCGCGCTCGCCTGACGCCTGAATTCTGCTACGCGGCGAGCGCCGCCAGCACGCGCGCCCAACTGCGCGTTCCCTTGTGGAAGCTGGTGAGATCGTACTTCTCGTTGGGCGAATGCACGCGGTCGTCGTCGAGGCCGAAGCCGATCAGCAGCGTGTCCATGCCGAGCAGCCGCTTGAAATCGGCGCAGATCGGGATCGACCCGCCCGAGCCGATCAACAGCGCCTGCTTGCCCCATTCCTCGGTGAGTGCCCGGCGCGCGGAGGCGAGCTGCGGCATGCCCCAGTCGAGCGCCAGCGCCGGCGCGCCGACATGATCGATGAAATCGACGTGGCAGTCGGCGGGCAGCCGCGCGCGCACGAAGGTGCGGAATGCCGCGCGGATCTTGTCGGGGTCCTGCCCGCTGACCAGGCGGAAGGAAATCTTCGACGACGCCTGCGACGGAATGACGGTCTTCGAGCCCTCGCCCGTGTAGCCGCCGACGATGCCGTTGATGTCGCAGGTCGGCCGCGACGAGATCTGCTCGATCACGCTGCGTCCCTTCTCGCCGGCCGGCACGCTCAAGCCGACCGGACCGAGGAAGCTCTGCGGCGTGAGGTCGAGCGCCGTCCATTGCGCCTTCACGTCGGCGGGCAGCTCGGCGACCCCGTCGTAGAAGCCCGGGATGGTGATGTGTCCGTTGTCGTCGTGCAGCGCGCCGAGAATCTTCGTCAGCACACGGATCGGATTCTGCGCCGCCCCGCCGAACAGGCCCGAATGCAGATCGCGATTGGCCGCCGTGATCCTGACCTCGTCATAGACGAGGCCGCGCAGTGACGTGGTGATCGCTGGCGTCGCCGGGTCCCACATGCCGGTGTCGCATACGAGCGCGATCTCGGCCTTGAGCTCGTCCTTGGCGGCGGCGACGAAGGGCGGCAGGCTCTTCGAGCCGCACTCCTCCTCGCCCTCGATCAGCAGCGTGATGGCAAGCGGCAACGCGCCGGTGACTTCCTTCCAGGCGCGGCACGCCTCGACGAAGGTCATCACCTGGCCCTTGTCGTCGCAGGCGCCGCGCGCGACGATCGCCTTTCGGCCGTCCGGCAAGGTCGCGATGCGCGGCTCGAACGGCGGCGCCTGCCACAGATCGAGCGGATCGACCGGCTGAACATCGTAATGGCCGTAGAAGAGAACGCGCCGGCCGCCACCGTTACTTTTCGCAAGCACGACCGGATGGCCCTCCGTCGGACGCACATCCGCGGCGAAGCCGACCGTGCGCAGATCGCCGGCAAGATGCTCGGCTGCCGCGCGGCAATCATCCTTGAAGGCGGGATCGGTCGAGATCGACTTGATCCGGAGGTATTGGAACAACCGATCGAGGCTGCGGTCGAGATCAGCGTCGATGCGGGCGAGAACGCGATCGAGATCGGACTTTGGATTGGGCATGGGGGGTCAGGCCGTTGCGTGTGGAACGATCGTGTTCCGACTTATAGTGCGTACCGACGCCTTGCGCGAGGGAGTACGAAGCAGGATCCGGCGGCCACCAGCGCGTGCCCCGGCGAAAGCCCGCCCCGGACTGATCCGTCACGCACACCGGTTCGCCGACGAGCACACGCGCCCGCGCTTCACCTGCGGCAATCCGTCGTCATGCTGTTGCACTCTTGTCACGTCCGATGATGATTGCGTCGGCGCGCGCTCGCGCTCTTGTGTTTCGACCCGGGCAGTGTTCAATATGAAAGTGAACCTGCCGCAGTGCAGTGGGGGCTTCCGAACATGGACGAACTGGTCGACCGTATCGTCGCCAATGTTGGCGTCGACCGCGCGGTCGCCGAGAAATCCGTCGGCATCATCTTTGATTTTCTCTCGAAAGAGGGGCCGACCGAGAAGGTGCATGCCCTGCTCGATCAGTTGCCGGGCGCCAACGAGGCGATCGCGGCGGCGCGCGCGAGCGATGCAGGCGGCATGTTCGCGAGCATGGGGGGGATCATGGGTGTCGGCAGCCGGCTGATGTCAGCCGGCCTCGGCATGGGCGAGATCCAGGGCGTGACCCGCGAGCTCATTGCATATGCGCGCGAGAAGGCCGGCGACGACGAGGTCAACAGCATCGTCGAGGCCGTTCCTGGGCTGAGCCAATTCATCTAGAGCCGCACGATGTCCTACCCGATCGCCGATCTGGAACGCATCACGCCAGGCGTCGCCGCAAAGCTCAAGTCGATCGGCATCCGCACCACCGGCAAGCTCTTGGAGAAGGCCAAGGACCCGAAAGGGCGCAAGCTGATCGCGGACAAGACCGGGATCGACGAGAAGTGCATCCTGCGCTGGGCCAACATGGCCGACCGCATGCGCATCAAGGGCGTCGGCGAGGATTACGCCGAGCTGCTCGAAGCGGCGGGCGTCGACACCGTCAAGGAGCTCAAGTACCGCAACCCGGGCAATCTCGCCAAGGCCATGGCCAAGGCGAACGTCGAGCGCAAGCTGGTGCGGCTGCTGCCGTCGGAAAAGGCGGTGGTGCGCTGGATCGAGCACGCCAAGAAGCTGCCGCTCAAGATCAGCTACTGAGCCCCGTTTCCCGGCCCGCTTGACAGCGCCGGACTTTCGCGCGCAATGCGGGCGCATGTCCACGCTCGGCAATCCCAGGACGGCGGATCAACGCGCGGGCGCCGCGCCGTCCGCATGGCTCGCGCGGCGTCTCGCTGCGCGCCAGCCCCTGGTGATGGGCATTCTCAACGTCACGCCGGACTCGTTCTCCGACGGCGGCCGCTTCCTCGATCCCGCGCGGGCGATCGCGCAGGCGCGGGCGATGATCGCGGACGGCGCCGACATCATCGACGTCGGCGCCGAGTCGACGCGGCCCTATGGCGGGGCCGTGGCCGTGAGCGCGGATGAGGAGCGGCAGCGCCTCGAGCCCGTGCTTTCCACCGTCTGCGCGCTCGGCCTGCCGGTGTCGATCGACACCATGAAGGCCGAGGTGGCGCGCTGGGCGCTGGCGCAGGGCGCCGCAATGGTCAACGACGTGTGGGGGCTGCAGCGCGATCCCGCCATGGCCGAGGTCGTGGCCGAGCATGGCTGCCCCATCGTCATCATGCACAACCGCGCGAGCGCCGACCCCGCGCTCGACATCATGGCGGAGATGGAGAGCTTCTTTGCCCGCTCGCTCACGTTCGCCGAGCGGGCGGGCATCGCGCGCGACCGCATCGTGCTCGATCCCGGCATCGGCTTCGGCAAGACGCCGGAGCAGAGCATGCAGGCGATCGCCCGGCTCGAACGGCTCGGCGGTTTCGGCCTGCCTCTCCTCCTCGGCGCCTCGCGCAAGCGCTTCATCGACAAGATATCGCCGGCCCCGCCCGACCGGCGGCTCGGCGGCTCGATTGCGGCGCATGTCCTTGGTGTGCTCAACGGCGCCGCGATCGTGCGGGCGCATGACGTGGCCGAGACCGTGCAGGCGCTCAAGGTCGTGGCGGCGATCCGGGGATGCGCATGAGCGACATCATCTTCGTCAGCGGACTGCTCATTCATGCCCATCACGGCGTGATGGCGCACGAGGCGAAGGTCGGCCAGCGTTTCGTCATCGACCTGGAGCTCTCGATCGACCTCGCGCCGGCGGCGGCGAGCGACAAGCTCGTCGACACGGTGTCCTATGCGAGCATCGTCGAGGCCGCGACCCGCGCCTTCACGGCAAAAAGCTACCGCCTGGTCGAGGCGGCCGCCGGGGCGGTCGCGGACGCGGTGCTCGGCGCCTTTGCGCACGTCGCGTCCGTCAAGGTGACGGTGCACAAGCCGCATGCGCCGATCGCCGCCATCTTCAACGACGTGGGCGTGACCATCCGGCGCACGCGCCAAGGTTAGCGCATGTTCCGGCGAAGTGGACGCCGGTTCGCCGCAAGAACATGCGCCAAATGCCGCAAGAACATGCGCCAAATTGAGATGGCTGAGGCCCATGGCTGAGGTTCTTGTCGCGTTCGGCGGCAATGAGGGCGATGCGCGGGCGACGCTCGACCGCGCGGTCGCGCTGTTCTGCGACGGAACGGCAGTGCGCCTCATCGCCCGCTCGTCCGACTACCGAACGCCGCCGTGGGGCGTTACCGACCAGCCGCCGTTCGTGAACCTGTGCGTCGAGGTCGCAACCGAGCTTGTGCCGCGCGATCTCTTGGCGCGCGCGCTCACGGTCGAGCGGGCGCTCGGCCGCGACCGGAGCAAGGAGCAGCGCTGGGGGCCGCGCCCGGTCGATATCGACCTCCTCGCCTATGACGACCTGACACTCGATGACGAGGATCTGACCCTGCCGCACCCGCGCCTGTTCGAGCGCGCCTTCGTGCTGGTGCCGCTCGCCGAGATCGCGCCCGATTGGCGCATCAAGGGCGTCCGGGTGGGGGACGCGCTGGCGCGCCTCGATGCTACGGGAATCGAGCGGCTGCCCCCTCCTGCCCCGGTCCCCGGCTAATTGCGCATTGGTTCCGGCCGTCCGGCGTGGCATTTTCCCTGCATGTCCGATGACGTGATGCTCGGCGCCGAATTCCCTGCCGCCACCCGCGCGCAATGGCTCAAGCTGGTCGAGGGCGTGCTCAAGGGTGCGCCCTACGACAAGCTGGTGGCGCGCACCTATGACGGCTTGCCGATCGAGCCGCTCTATGCGCGCGCGGCCGGCGCCAAGCCGGTCGCCGGCCGGACGCCCGGCGCCGCCTGGGGACTGATGCAGCGGGTCGACCATCCCGATCCCGCCGCCGCCAATGCGCAGGCGCTGCAGGATCTGGAGAACGGCGCGACCGGACTGACGCTGGTGTGCGCCGGCTCGGTCAGCGCCAACGGCTACGGCCTCGCGGCCGCGCCGGAGACGCTCGCGCGGGTGCTCGACGGCGTCGCGCTCGATGCCGGCATCGCCATCGACTTCAATCTCAGCCCGCCGACGCGCGACGCGGTGCGCCATTTCGCGGCCCTGGTGCGCCGCCGCGGGCTCGCGCCGGCGGCGGTCGACCTGCGCGCCAGCATCAATCCGATCGGCGGGTTTGCGGCCTCCGGCTCGAGTCCGCGTCCCTGGGCGGCGCTCGCGCAAGGCTTTGTCGCCATGGTGCGCGACCTGGCCGACCAGGGCTTTGCCGGGCCGTTCGCGGTCGCGGACGGGCGCATCATCCACAATGCGGGCGGATCGGAAGCGCAGGAGCTCGCCTTCGCGATCGCGAGCGCGGTGCAGTATCTGCGCGCCTTCGAGGCGAACGGCGTCACGCTCGATGCGGCGCGCCGCATGATCTATTTCCGTCTGTCGGCCGATGCGGACCAGTTCCTGACCATCGCCAAGCTCCGCGCGCTGCGCAAGCTGTGGGCGCGGATCGAGGACGCCTGCGGGCTCGTGCCGCGGCCGGTCCACATGGCCGCCGAGACCGCGTGGCGGATGCTGACGCGCCGCGATCCTTACGTGAACCTGCTGCGCAACACGGTTGCGGTCGCGGCGGCGGGGCTCGGCGGCGCCGACAGCATCACGGTGCTGCCGCATACGGCGCCGCTCGGCCTGCCCGATGCGTTCGCGCGCCGCATCGCCCGCAACACGCAGCTCATCCTGCTGGAGGAGTCGAACCTCGCCAAAGTCGCCGACCCGGTCGCGGGCTCCGGCGCGATCGAGGACATCACCGGCAAGCTCGCCGCGGCCGCCTGGGCGCTCTTCCAGGAGATCGAAACGGCCGGCGGCGCCTGGGCGGCGCTCGAACGCGGGCTCATCCAGGACAAGGTCGCGGCCGTGCGGGCGCAACGCGAACAGGCGGTCGCGCGCCGCAAGGACGCGCTCACCGGCACGAGCGACTTCCCCGATCTCGACGAGACGACGCCCGCCGTCCTCGAGGTCGCGCCGATCCTTGCGCCGAAGGAGAGCACGGTGGCGCTGACCGCCGCGGCCCTGCCGCGCATCCGTCTCGCCGAACCGTTCGAACGCCTGCGCGACGCCTCCGACCGCATCCTGGCGCAGACCGGAGCACGGCCAAAAGTCTTCCTCGCCAATCTCGGCACGATGTCCGACTTCACGGCGCGCGCGACTTTTGCCAAGAATTTCTTCGAGGCGGGCGGGATCGCGGCAGTGACGAATGACGGGTTCGCGTCGCGCGACGCGATGGCCGCCGCATTCAAGGCATCGGGCGCAAAGCTCGCCTGCCTGTGCTCGTCGGACGCAGTGTACGAAGCCGAGGCGGCGGATGCCGCGCGCGCGCTCGCGGGCGCCACGCACATCTATCTGGCGGGCCGGCCGCGCGCACACGAAGCCGTGCTCAAGGCGGCGGGCATCGGCACCTTCATCTTCGTCGGTTGCGACGTGCTGGCGACGCTCACGGCGGCGCACGCGACGTTGCGGGCATAGCGCTCGGCCCTTCCGGCGAAGCTGCGCGCTCCGCACGTCGATACGGCATCGGCCGGTTGACCGCCGCGACCATGGCGTAGCTGATGATCAACAGCAGGAACCAGGAGCTGAGCTTGCTGAGCGAGACCATCGACCAGACGATGCGCTGGTTGGGATAGAGCCAGGTCCTGGTCAAGGTGCCGATGTTTTCCGCAAACCAGATGAACAGGGCGACGAGAAAGAGCCCGACGAGCAGCGGCATGCGCCGGGTCTCGTGCCACACGCGGTAGTGCACCCACGACCGGCCGAACAGGACCGCGACGACGAGAAACAGCGCCGGCCGCACGTCGAGCGCATAGTGGTGGGCGAAGAAATTGACGTAGATCGCGACCGACAGGAGATAGAGCGTCCACAGCGGCGGATGCCGGGTGAAGCGGAATTCGAACAGCCGCCAGCAGCGCGCGATGTAGCTGCCGATCGACGCATACATGAAGCCGGAGAACAGCGGCACGCCGGCAATGTGGAAGAAGGCGTATTCGGGATAGACCCACGAGCCGACCGCGGTCTTGAACACCTCCATGGCGGTGCCGACGACGTGGAAGAGGAGGATCACCTTCGCCTCCTCGCGCGTCTCGAGACGGAAGTAGAGCATGGCGGCCTGCACGGCGAGCGCCGCGAGGAAGAGGAAATCGTAGCGCGACAGCCAGGCGTTACGCGGATAGACCAAATAGGTCGCGATGATCAGGCCGACCATGACGCCGCCGAACAGGCAGGCCCAGGCCTGCTTTACGCCGAAACGGAGGAATTCGTAGAGGAAGGCGCTGGCGCGCCGCTTGCCGGCCCAATGGCCGAGGCGGGCTTCGCCTTCGATGAAACGGGCAAGCGGTGCCCAGATGGCGGCAGCGCTTTTGCGCGCTTGGTAAGAATCTTGCACCAAGATGCACTCGAAAGAACGGCCATCCGCCCGGATTTATGGCCGTGCAAGATTGCGAAAGAGGGCCTAAATTGCGTCGGAGCGGAGGCTTGAACGCGGCATGACCCGGATTCCGGATTTCGCGACGGTCGATTTCGCCGAGACAGCGGCCGGCAGCGGCCGCGCTGCGGCGGCTGCGTGGCTCACGCCCGAGGGCATCGCGGTCAAGCCGTCCTATGCGGCGGACGATCTCGCCGGCATCGACTTCCTCGATACCCTGCCGGGCATCGCGCCCTATCTGCGCGGCCCCTACCCGACCATGTACGTCACCCAGCCGTGGACGGTGCGCCAGTACGCCGGCTTCTCGACCGCGGAGGATTCCAACGCCTTCTACCGGCGCAATCTCGCGGCCGGGCAGAAGGGCCTCTCGGTCGCGTTCGATCTCGCCACCCACCGCGGCTACGACTCCGATCACCCGCGCGTTGCCGGCGACGTCGGCATGGCGGGGGTCGCGATCGACTCGATCTACGACATGCGCACGCTGTTTTCCGGCATCCCGCTCGACCGGATGTCGGTGTCGATGACCATGAACGGCGCGGTGCTGCCCGTGCTCGCGCTGTACATCGTCGCCGCCGAGGAGCAGGGCGTCGCGCCGGCGAAGCTCGCGGGCACCATCCAGAACGACATCCTCAAAGAGTTCATGGTGCGCAACACCTACATCTACCCGCCCGCGGCCTCGATGCGCATCATCTCCGACATCTTCGCGTTCACCTCGGCGAACATGCCGAAGTTCAACTCGATCTCGATCTCCGGCTATCACATGCAGGAGGCGGGGGCGACGCAGGACCTCGAGCTCGCCTACACGCTCGCGGACGGCGCCGAATACGTGCGCGCGGGGTTGAAAGCCGGGCTCACGGTCGACCAGTTCGCGCCGCGCCTCTCGTTCTTCTGGGCGATCGGCATGAACTACTTCATGGAGATCGCGAAACTCCGCGCCGCGCGGCTCCTTTGGGCGAAGTTGATGAAGCCGCATGCGCCGAAGGACGCGCGCTCGCTGTCGCTGCGCACCCATTGCCAGACGTCGGGCTGGTCGCTCACCGCGCAGGACGTGTTCAACAACGTGGTGCGCACCGCGATCGAGGCGATGGCGGCGACGCAGGGGCATACCCAGTCGCTGCACACCAACGCGCTCGACGAGGCGCTCGCGCTGCCGACCGATTTCTCCGCCCGCATCGCCCGCAACACCCAGCTCTTCCTGCAGCAGGAAACCGGCACCACCCGCACGGTCGATCCGTGGGGCGGCTCGTTCTATGTCGAGCGGCTCACCCATGATCTTGCCCGCAAGGCGTGGGATCACATTGCCGAGGTCGAGGAGATGGGCGGCATGGCCAAGGCGATCGAGGCCGGCCTGCCCAAGCTGCGCATCGAGGAAGCGGCCGCGAAGACCCAGGCGCGCATCGATGCCGGCGCCCAGTCGGTGATCGGCGTCAACAAGTACCGGCCCGCCAGCGAGGCGCCGATCGACGTGCTCAAGGTCGACAACTCGGCCGTGCGCACGCTGCAGATCGACAAGCTCGCCCGACTCAAGCGCGAGCGCGACGCGCGCGCCGTGACCGAGGCGCTCGACGCGCTCACCCGCACCGCGGACGGCGGCAACGCCAACCTGCTCGCGCTCGCGATCGACGCCGCGCGCGCCAAGGCGACGGTCGGCGAAATCTCGCTGGCGCTGGAAAAGGTGTACGGCCGCCACGTCGCCTCGATCAAGGCGATCTCGGGCATCTACAAACGGGAGGCCGGAAGCATGTCGGACGCGGTCGAGCGGGTGCTCAAAGAGGTCGCGCAATTCGAGACCGACGAGGGCCGCCGGCCGCGCATCCTGGTCGCCAAGATCGGCCAGGATGGCCACGACCGCGGCCAGAAGGTGATCGCGTCTGCGTTTGCGGACCTCGGCTTCGACGTCGACATCGGCCCGCTGTTCGCAACGCCTGCCGAAGCGGCGCGCCAGGCGATCGAGAACGACGTGCACATCGTCGGCGTGTCGTCGCTCGCCGCCGGCCATCTCACGCTCGTCCCCGAGCTCAAGGCCGCGCTCGCGGCGCAGGGCCGCGACGACATCATGATCGTGGTCGGCGGCGTCGTGCCGCCGCAGGACTACGCGGCGCTGAAGGCGGCAGGGGCCGAGGCGATCTTCCCGCCCGGCACCGTGATCGCGGACGCGGCGGCGGAGCTATTGGCGAAGCTCAACCGCCGGCTCGGGCACGATCGCGCGGCGGCGGAGTAGACTTCGTCTATTCGATTTCGCCGAGCCGGATAGAAAATCCCGGCAGCGCCGGAGTTGTCAGGGCGTCGACCGGACCGCGCTCAACGACTGACGTCCACGTCTCTCCGTTCGGACCGGTATGCACCCACGCGATCCTCTCGGTGGCGTCGACCACCCAATACTCGCGGACGCGGTGCCGCGCATAAAGGCGAGCCTTCAAGCGTTGATCATAGGCAAGGCTCGAGGCCGCAACTTCGATCACGAGGTGAGCGTCGCCTGGGTCGAGTTGGGCGAACCCCGATACCGATTTGCTGAACAGACTCTTCGGAAATACGGCGATGTCCGGCTCCAGCATGATTGTGTCGGTGAGCCGGAGTGTTATCTCGATTCCGACCGTCAGATGATCCGGCAGCGCGCGGACCACGGCAATGGTGAGCGCCGACTTCATCCGTTCGTGCGCGATTCCCTTTGCCGCCATCATGACGATTTCACCTTCGACCAGCTCGAACTTCTCGTCCTCGCGGAGCACGCCGGCGTCAATCATCCGGCGAATGTCCTCGACCGAGAAGGCTCGACGCGGAAATCCCTCGGCGGCGGTCGTGGTGACGGCGATGTTCATGGCGATGCCTTGATGTAAATCGCTCGGCAATAGTTCATAGCACAATCGGCTGAACGTTGCGACCGTAGGCGCGAATCAAAGGCCGGCCCGGAAACCCGGGCCGGCCCGACTTGACGCCACATCAACGCAACGGCGCGGGCGCCGCTATGACGCCATGCGCATCCAGTTGTCGATCTCGCGCTCGGCGCGTTCCTTCTCGTAGCCGTAGCGCTCCTGCAGGCGGCCGGCGAGCTCCTCGCGCTTGCCGTTGATGAGCGTGAGGTCGTCGTCGGTGAGCTTGCCCCATTGCTGGCGCAGCTTGCCCTTCGCTTTCGTCCAGTTCCCTTGGAGTTGGTCCCAATTCATCGCTGATCTCCCGTTGCTGGGCGGAGACGATGCCGCCTCGCGATGGAGGAATAACGCGAGGGTTTGCGCGCCGGTTCCATGCAACGCGGTCGCGCCCGCGAGCGCAGCGAGATTGCCCGGAGCAAAAAAATCATGGCCGGACTGTGGCCCGGCCATGACGCAGCGATGTGTCGAGACGCCTGCTAGCGCAGCGCCTGCCGCTGGAACGGCACGGGCTTCGCGTCGACGATCTCGCGCACGTGCTTGACGACGTGATCGGCCACGATCGCGTGCCCTTCGGCGGTCGGGTGGAACGCGCCGCTGTAGAGAGCCGCATAGGCGGGCTGCAGCACGTCGAACAGCGAGATGCCTTCGCGATGGGTATTCGCCATCAGGAACGTGTCGTTCGGGTTGCGCACGAGCCGCCAGTGATGCGCGTAGGGGATCGTGTAGGCCGGCGAGTACGGCTCCCACTGCTGCGACGCGCGCGACAGGCGCGGCATGCCCATCGCCATCTGGTCGGCGAACGCGTGCGCCGGATCGCGCGCGCACAGTCCGCGCCTGGTGAACTCCGCCATGTGGTCGGTGATCAGGTGGAAGCCGGTGCCGGGCCCGGTTGCGAGCCCCGCCGGGCAGCCCGGCTTCTTCGCATCGTCGATGCACTCGAGCCGGCCCTGCAGGTCGCGGGCGAAGTTCGACACCTCGACGACGCGCTCGCGGCTGTAGGCGAGCTTCGGATGCACGTTGAGGCCCAGCGTCGGCTGCAGGCCGCAGGCGCCGCCGGTCTCGTCGAACTGGATCTGCTCATAGGCGTTCTGCAGCACGCGTCCCGGCGGCACGCCGAAGCCGTCGGCGAGCGCCTGCTTCACCGCCTTGAAGCGCTGGTCGAGCACGCCCATGTAGGCGCGCGCGACCTGCGGGCTGTAGCGGATCTGCGAGCCGATCCAGCCGGCGATCGGCGCGAGATCCTCGGCGCTGTTGGTGATCGCGTACATGGCGAGCGACGCGAAGCCGACGTCGTTGCCGCCGACCGACATCAGCACGAGATCGATCGGCCGCTTGCGGTTCGCCGGCGGGCACCAGCGCTTGGTGAAGGACTCCTCGCTGATCGACGTGCTGCCCGAGCTGTAGACCGGAAGCGTGTAGGACGCGCTCACGGTGCGACCGGCCGCGCCGTTGCGGCAGATCAGGTTGCTCAGCTGGTCGAACTGCGACACGACCTTGGCGCCATGCGGCTCGTTGAATCTCTCGCGCGCATCCATCTCGGTGAAGAGACCGTGCACGATCTCGGCGCCCGAGCAGGCGAAGCTCGCGAGCGTCACGGCGCGATGCGGGTTCTCGAGCGCGAGCTCGAGGCTGACGCGGAACGGATAGCCGTATTGCGAGCGGTGGCAGTCGGGAGAGAGCCATTCGGCCCCGGCCTTGTCGAATGCCGTCTGGAACTCCCCGCTGTTGGGACTGTAGATGAGCCCCTTCTGCTCGTCCTCCATGTAGCGCTTGGGCAGCGACTTCGGATCGAAGTCGGTCGGCGCCGACGATGTCCCGTAGATCGGCGCGATCGAGCGCGACGCGACGTCGCGCGTGTCCGAGTTGGTCGGGTCGTAGACCATCTCGCGGCTGTTGCTGAACACGACCGGGCGGTCGGGATTGCCCTCGCCCGACATGAAGCTGTCGCCGAACGCGACGATGAACAGATCCTGTACGCTCACGTCGGGATCGGCAAATTCGCGGCCGTCCGGCAGCTTTACCTTGACGGCGGCGCCGGACGCGGCGTGGTCGAGCGAATACGGCAGGCGCCTGATCACGAATTTGGCGTGGCATGGCAGCTTGCGCGTCTCGCCCGCGAGACCGGCGCGGTGCGGCGTCCAGGTCCAGGTGCAGTCGCCGCTGGTGAGCCCGGCGAGCACGTCGGGCGCAAGCCACAGGTCGACCGTATGCGCCTCGGGCAGCACGTAGTCTTCCTTCGCGGTGCCCCAGGAATACTGGCGATCGCAGGTCGTCATGTAGTGACGCGGTCGCGCGTTGCGATCGTAGCAGGTGAAGTTCACGGTCTGCGCCGCCCAGCCGAGCCGGCTCACCTCGTAGCGGTGGCGCGCCGTTTCGGCACAGGCAGTCGGCGTCGACGAATCCTTGCAGTCGGGATCGTTGAGCCGCCGCTCGGTCTTCCAGATGATCTTGTCGGGCAGCGCCGTTGCCGGGTTGCCGCGCACGGCATCAAACGCCCGCTCGTACATCGCAAATGACGATTCCCGCTTGAAGAAGCGGAACGGGCTCTCGACCTTCCAGAGGATTTCGGCGGATTTCGAAGGAGTAGCACTCAGTCCAACGGAACATATGGCGACGAGCGTCGTCGCCGCGAGCGCTGCGTAACGCATTTGACCTCTCCCGCGCACCCCATCGGGGGGAATGATAAACTGTTCGTCGCTGGAGACGAGAGGAAAGTTCACGTTTCGTTAAGCAAAATCATATGTCATTGAAACAACACGATTTTTCCTGAATGCTGCACCCGGTGCAAAACCCGTGGGGGTTGGAGATGAGCATGAATCTGGCAAGAACGACCACCGGCGCCTTGTCCGCAGCCCTGCTGCTGGCCGGGTGCGTCGACTCCGCCGCCCCGCTGATGACCGGGGCGCGGCCCATTTTCGGACCGGACGTCAAAGTCCATCTCTATGTCCTCGGCGAGAACTACGCGACCGGACCGGATGTGGGCATCTACCGCTGGGACGGCAGCGAATATCGTGCCGTCAACAAGCCGAGCTTCGAGGTTGCGGCCTTCACGGCGGTCCCGCTCGCCGGCAACGACCTGATCATCCAGAGCCGCAGCACGCGGCCGCAGATCAAGGGCGTCGAATACGCGATCGCCCGCAAGCTCGCCGACGCGGTCTACATCGTGAGCGCGCTCGACGAGGCGGAGGCCGACGCGGCGACGCGCGCCAAGCTCTGCGCCGCGGGCGGCTCGGACAGCTGCCGGGTCACGACCCAGGAAGGCCTGCTCGCCTTCGCGCGGGCGGCCGCCGCCAAGCCCGAGCTCAAGGGCTCGCTCGCGGTCCTGGTCGGCGAAAACAAGCCCTGACGCATGAAGGCGCGCCGCGAGCTGCCCGACCTCGCCAGCCTCGCGCGCGGCGTCCGCGCCGGCGAGCGCGCCGTGCTCGCGCGCGCGATCACGCTGATCGAGTCGAAGCGCGCCGATCACCAGAAGGCCGCCCGCGCGCTGGTGCAGGACCTCCTGCCCCACACGGGCCGCGCCGTGCGCGTCGGCATCACGGGCGCGCCCGGCGTCGGCAAGTCGGCGACCGTCGACGCGCTCGGCACCTATCTCACGGGCGCCGGCCACCGCGTCGCGGTGCTCGCGGTCGATCCCTCCTCGGCGCGCACCGGCGGCTCGATCCTCGCCGACAAGACGCGCATGGCGCGGCTCGCCGCCGACGACAACGCCTTCATCCGCCCCTCGCCGTCCGCCGGCACGCTCGGCGGCGTTGCGGCAAAGACGCGCGAGACCATGCTCGCCTGCGAGGCGGCCGGCTTCGACGCCATTTTGGTCGAGACGGTCGGAATCGGCCAGTCGGAGACGGCGGTCGCCGACATGACGGACTTCTTTCTCGCGCTGATGCTGCCGGGCGCCGGCGACGAGCTGCAGGGCCTCAAGAAGGGCCTGGTCGAGCTCGCCGACATGATCGCCGTCAACAAGGCCGACGGCGACAATCTCGCGCGCGCGCGAGCCGCGGCGGCCGAATATCGCGCCGCGCTGCATATCCTCACGCCCCGCTCGCCCAACTGGGCGCCGCCGGTCATGACCTATTCGGCGCTCACGGGCGATGGCATCGAGCAATTATGGGCGCATGTCATCGCCCACCGCGACAAGCTGACTGCGACCGGCGAGCTTGCGGCGCGCCGGCGCGAGCAGCAGGTGAAGTGGATGTGGACCATGCTCGACGAGTTCTGGCGCGCGCGCATCGCCTCGGAGGCGAAGCTCAAGGCGAAGCTGCCGCGCATCGAGGCGGCGGTCGCGGCGGGCGAGCTTTCGCCCGCGAGCGCCGTCGACGAGCTGGTCGCCGCTTTGGGGATGGCGTGATCAAGACATGACCAAGGTTCTCATCACCGGCTTCGGCCGCTTTCCGGGCGCGCCCGCCAATCCGACCACGCCGCTGGTGGCACGCCTCGCCGGCGCCGGGCGCCGGCACGGCCTCGATTGCGTCGCGCACGTGTTCGCGACGCGCTACGCGGCGGTCGACCGCGAGCTGCCGGCGCTGATCGCCGCGCATCGGCCGGACGCGATTGTGATGTTCGGCCTCGCGGGCCGCCGCCGGCAGGTCTGCATCGAGACGCTTGCGCGCAACCGGATGTCTCTCGTCTTTCCCGACGCCGGCGGCGTCGTGCCGCCGCGCGCGCCAATCGCGGCCGGTGCGCCGGCGAGCCTGCGCGGCCGTGCTGTCTTTTCCCGGCTGCTCGCCGCCGCGCGCGCGACCCGCGTCAGCACGCGGCTGTCGCGCGATGCCGGCAAGTACCTGTGCAACTACATCTACTGGCGCGCGCTCGAGGCCGCCGCAAAGCCCGACGGACCGCGCCGCGCCGTCTTTGTGCATGTTCCGGCGCTCGGCAAGGGATTTCGCCCGCGCGGGCGCACCAAGCGGCACCGCTTCACGCCCGACGAGCTCTTCCGCGCCGGAATGGCCATCCTGCGCGCCCTCAGCCGCCGTTAACCGCAACGGGACGAAATCGGCGCAGCCGCGTGCGCCGACGATATATTGCCGTCATTGCGAGCGAAGCGAAGCAATCCCGAGCCGTGGCACGCGATTGCTTCGGCGTGCTTCGCACGCCTCGCAATGACGAGAATTGCGCCATCATGACCATCGACCGTCGCACCCTGCTGACCGGCCTTGCCGCGGCCGCGCTGCCCTCATCGGCGCGCGCCGCCGCGCCGATCTCGGCCTTCGGCCTCGACGCCGCGCAATTCGGCGTGCGCCCCGGCAGCCCAGACGACCAGACGCGCGCGCTGCAACGCGCGATCGACCAGGCGACCGCCACCCACGCGCCGCTCGCGCTCGCGCCCGGCACCTATCGCGTCGGCGATCTCATGCTGCCGGCCGGCGCGCAGATCCGCGGCATCCGCGGCGCGACGCGCATCGTCTCGACCGGCGGGCGCCCGGTGTTCGCGGCGGCGCGAGCCGACGGCGTGACGCTCCGCGGGCTGAGCATCGACGGCGTGCGTGCGCGGCTGCCCGAGCGGCTCGGGCTGATCTCGCTGATGAACGGCCGCGGGGCGCGGATCGAGGATTGCGAGCTCGATGCCGCGGGCGGGCACGGCATCTATCTCGAGAACGTCGCCGGCGAGATCCTCGGCTGCACGATCGCGGATGCGGCCGACGTCGCCATCATCTCGTTCGACGCCGACGGGCTCACGATCGCGCGCAATAGCGTGCGCGCCGCCGGCAACAACGGCATCCAGATCCTGCGCGGTATCGCGGGAGAAGATGCCACCATGGTGATCGACAACCGCATCGAGGACGTCCGCAACGTCTCCGGCGGTTCGGGCCAGTTCGGCAACGGCATCAACGTGTTCCGCGCCCATCATGTGATCGTGAGCCGCAACCGCATCGATCGCTGCGCCTTCTCGGCGGTGCGCGGCAATTCGGCGAACGACATCGAGATCGTCGGCAACTCGTGCAGCAATCTCGGCGAGGTCGCGCTCTATTCCGAGTTCAGCTTCGAGGGCGCCGTGATCGCCAACAACACGGTCGACGGCGCGCTGATCGGCGTCTCGGTCGCCAACTTCAACAAGGGCGGCCGCATGGCGGTCGTGCAGGGCAACATCCTGCGCAACCTCGCGCGCCATCCCGGGCAGAGCGAGGCCGAGAACGGCATCGGCATCTATGTCGAGGCCGACACCGCGGTGACCGGCAACGTGGTCGAAAACGCGGAATTTGCCGGCATCATGGCGGGCTGGGGCCCGTATCTGCGCGACGTGACCGTCACGGGCAACGTGGTGCGCGCGGCACCGATCGGCGTCGGCGTGTCGGTCGTGCCGGGCGCCGGCGGCGCGGTGATCGCCGACAACATGATCGCCAGTGCCCGCCGCGGCGCGATCCTCGGCATGGACCATCTCGAGGTCGTGAGCGAGGATCTCGCGAAGACCGGCGCGGCGCGCTACGCGCAGCTCGCGATCAGCGGCAATCGGGTGAATTGATCGACGCCCTTTGCCGCGCCGGCGGACCGGAGAAGTTGCCGAAAAAATACAGGCGATCTGCAATGGAAAATCGACGCCGTCTGCAATGCAACCCCTTGCAAGGACCAGAGAAAAGCCGCCGGCGCAAGAACAATGGGTAACAATGGCAAAACAATGCGAAGAACAATGAGAAACAATAGAAAATACAGCGGCAGGGATGGGCGAAGCCAAGCGCAGCGGAGCGCGCCCACGCGCGGGCACGGCGCTCCGCACCTTTGCCTACCCAACTCATCAATACGATCTGAAGTTTTAGAACCGAATTCGATGCAACCGTTTTCGGATTCGCGCCGAACAAACCCACTCCGAACGGATGTCCCTGTCAGCGCTGTGCTTTCAGCCGGCGTGCTGCGCAAGCTGTTACGATCGCAACCAGTCGCGTAGTTTCATGTCTCACCACCGGGGTGCAGTCCAGTCGCTGCCCCTGTAAAATACAGGCGATTTACAGGGCGCCGATGTGCGCAAATACAGGAAAAACTATTGAAATAGCAAAGGAAAACGGGCGAGCGCTGAACAGGCGAATAACAGGAGCGGAAACAGGAAGAACAGGGCAATTAACAGGACGATCCCTCCTGTTTCGGGTGGGCGCGTCCCCCAGCTTCCGATTTCCACCCTCACGACAATCGGCAAGCGCGCGCAACGTCCCTTGCGGCGATCTTGCGCGCTTGCAAAGCAAAGCGCGCCCGAAGCGGTGGAGCTGCGGACGCGCGAACGTCACTCTGCACTTACTGCCATGCCACGCTCGCGCCGAGAATGCAAGCGGAATTCGTCCTGCAACGTGTCGGCGGATAGACTGCGCCAGCGCCATCATGAGGTGGTCTTACCGTCGCGATCGGTCGTACCACGTGGTCGTTCTTTTTCATCTTGGGTGCGCTCGGCCTCACGATGCACGTCCATTACGACCCAACGAACACTGAGAAAAATTCAAGCCGAGACACCACCCGCGCGCCGCCTTGTTTGCGGGCCGGCGGCCGGTCGATATAGTGCGCACACAAGAACTTTCGGGAGCGTCCATGCAGGTCAGCGCGAGCACGGAGGGCCCTGCCCTCCACGGCGGCAGCATCATCCGCGAGATCACGGCGAGCGGCATCGAGTTCGTCGTCTCGGTGCCGGACATCACCACGAGCGAGGGCCTGCTGCGGCCGCTCGCCCAGGCAAGCGCGCCGAAGCTGATCCGCATCTGCAAGGAGGACGAGGGCGTCGGCATCTGCGCCGGCCTCGCCTATACGGGCAAGCGCGCGCTGCTGTTGATCCAGCAGACCGGCATGCTCGATTCGATCAACGCGATCCGCGGCGTCGCGGTCGAGTATGCGCTGCCGATCTGCATGATGGTCGGCCTGCTCGAGAAGGAGCCCGGCGTGCCGCCGCGCCAATCGAAGCGCTACGGCGTGCGCATCGTCGAGCCGATCCTCGACGCCATGGGCATCCCGTATCACGAGATCGAGACCGACGCCGATCTCGGCAAGATCAAGCCGGCGATCGCGGAGGCTTACGCGGCCTCGCATCCGACCGTGCTGCTGATCGGACGGAGGCCCGCATGATGAAGCGCGACGAGTGCCTGAAAGCGCTGGCACGGCACGTGACCGATGCCGACATCGTGCTGCCGGTCTACTCGACGGCGTTCGACTGGATCGACATCCGCCCGCATCCGCTCAACTACCTCTCGCACGGCGCCATGGGGCTCGCGTCCTCGCACGGTCTGGGCCTCGCGCTCGGCCGGCCGGACAGGCGCGTCATCGTGCTCGACGGTGACGGCTCGCTGCTGATGAACCTCGGCAGCCTGGTCACGATCGGCGAGATCGCGCCGAAGAATCTGTTCCATTTCGTGTGCGAGAACGGCACCTACGAGGCGAATGGCGGCCATCCGATCCCCGGCCGCGGCACGGTCGATTTCGCCGGCTTCGCGCGCTCCGCCGGGTACCGCGCGGTACACGAGTTCTCCGACCTGAAGATCTTCGAGCAGCGGATCGGCGCGCTGCTCGCCGAGCCCGGCCCGGTGTTCGTCGATCTCAAGGTGGTGCCGAGCGGTCCGCAGGAGCGCGACTACAGCCGGCTGCACGGGCCGCATGTGCGCAAGGCGTTCCGCGAGGCACTGGCGGTCGGGCGGTAGTTGCGCTGGTCCTGCCGACGAGACGCCGATGAGGCCCAGCTTAGAACGACAGCTGCGCGTCGACGCCGGCGTATGGTGCACGCAACCCGGCCTTGTCTTCTTCCAGCAATCCCGCCATCTCGAGCGCGCGGACATCACCATGCACACGTTTGTAGTCGCGCCCAAGCGCGCGTGCCACGGCCGCAATGGACAGGTTAGGTCGGCGGCGGACCAACCGTACAAGTTCAAGGCGCTTCGGCGACAATGTCGTCAAGAGGCCTTCCAGACTCTCGAAGGATAGGTGTTCCTCCTGGACTCGCTCGCCACGCTCTGCTCGGTGCCATGCATCGACGAACCGTTCCACTGCGGGCGAAGCGACCGCAATCGGACCCGTCACGATGCGTGCAGCTCCGCCGCCGGCACCAGCCCCCCTACCGTCGTCCCCCGCCAATTCTTCAGCTCCGGCCGCACGAAGCGCGCGAGGAACGCCCGATCCGCGTCGCCGAGCCGCAAGAACCGCGCGATCACCGCCGCCATCACGGCCTCGGCGCACCGCCCCTGCCCGTCGTCGCACTTGATCGCGATGCCGTAGCCGAGCTCCGGCAGCGCGCCGCAATAGACGCCCTCGGCGCCGCCCTTGACGAAGACGCGTTGCGCGAAATGTCCCATGATCTCGCTGGAGAACCGCCCCGTCCCGGAGACGAACCACGGCTTGGCGGCGCAAGCCGCGCGCAGGCGCTGCGCGGCGGCGGCGCGTTTCTCGCCCAGTCCGCGCCCGGTCGCGAAGCGCGCAAAGGCATGCGCGAGCGCGTCGAGCGGCACCGCCCAGGTCGGCACCGAGCAGCCGTCGATGGCGCGGCGCTCGTCCGGGATCGCGGCGCCGGTCATGCTCTCCAAGACCGCCTTGACCTCGCGCTGCACCGGATGGCTCGGCTCGACATAGCCGTGCGGGTCGGCGCCCATCATGCAGGCCGCGCACAGGAAGCCCGAATGCTTGCCCGAGCAGTTGTTGTGCAGCGCCGACGCCGTGCCGCCCGAGCGCGCGAGCGCCAGGGTCGACGGCTGGTGCGCGGGCCAATGCGTCCCGCATTCGAGCGCGGACGCATCGAGGCCGGCCGCGCGCAGCGTGCGCTCGGCGGTCGCCACATGCGCGGGCTCGCCGCCATGCGACGCGCAGGCGAGCGCCAATTGCGCGTCATCGAGGCCGTAGCGCTCCGCCCCGCCCGACTCCATCAGCACCAGCGCCTGCAGCGCCTTGACGGCGGAGCGGGGAAACACCGGAACCGCGACGTCGCCCAGCGCGAGCACGCGCGCGCCGTCGGCGTCGACCACCGCGACGCTGCCGCGATGGCGGCTTTCCACCAGGTTGCCGCGGGTGACTTCGACCAGGATCGGGTTGGACATGCTGGGATCGCTCTTGAGCGGTTGCGCCGCAACCGGGTTCTCGCCACATTGCGAGTCGACAAGCGCTTCACTTCGCACGCCATGGCCATCCGCCTCAAGACGCTCCGAACGATCCTGCTGGTCGTGTTCGCGCTGCCGATCGCGGCGAGCGCGGCGCTGTATGCGGTCGAGGACCATCCGCGCAGCTGGCGCGACGCCAACTGGTCGAGCACCCATCTGCTGCCGCCGGCCGCAAGCGACGCGCGGGCGCGCGTGATGGTGTTCGCGGCGCGCGCGGGCGGCTGGAAGAGCATCTTTGCGGTCCACACCTGGATCGTGGTGAAGCCCGCGAATGCGAGCGAATACACGCGCTACGACGTGATGGGCTTCGGTCAGCCGGTGCGGATCAACCTGCACGCGCCGGACGCCTTTTGGTTCGGCGACCGGCCGCAGCTCGTCGCCGACGTGCGCGGCCCGCGCGCCGCCACCGCGATCCCCAAGATCGAGGCGGCGGTCAAGGCCTATCCGTATGCGCGCTACGGCGCCTATCGGGTGTGGCCGGGCCCCAACAGCAACACGTTCACGGCGACGATCCTGCGTGCGGCGCCCGAGCTCGATATCGCCATGCCGTCCGAGGCGGTCGGGCGCGATTTTCGCGCCGACGGCTCGGTCTTCGGCCTCACCGCCAGTCATACGGGCGTCGAGATGAGCATCTACGGCCTGCTCGGAGCGAAGCTCGGCTGGGTCGAAGGCGTGGAGGTCGATTTCATGGGTCTCGTGGCCGGCCTCGATCTGCGCCATCCGGCGCTGAAGATCCCGTGCTTCGGCCGCCTCGGCGTCGACCCGGTGCCGACCGCGATCGCGAACGCGCGATGAGCGGCGAGCGACTGTCGATCGTCATTCCGGTGTTGAACGAAGAGGCGGGCATCGCGGCCGCCCTTCAGTCGCTTGCGCCGCTGCGCGCGCGCGGCGCCGAAGTGATCGTCGCGGACGGCGGCAGTTCCGACCGCACCGTCGCGTTGGCGCGGCCGCGCTGCGACCGGCTGATCGTCGCGCCGCGCGGGCGCGCCCCGCAGATGAACGCCGGCGCGGCCGCGGCGCACGGTAACGTGCTGCTGTTTCTTCACGCCGACACGCAGCTTCCGGCGGACGCTGACCGGCTGATCCTCGATGGGCTTGCGCGCCGCGGGCGCGCCTGGGGCCGCTTCGACGTGCGCATCAGCGGGCAGCATCCGCTGTTTCCGCTGATCGCCGCGATGATGAACCTGCGCTCGCGCGCAACCGGCATCGCGACCGGCGACCAGGCGATTTTCGTCGACAAGAGCGCGTTCACGGCAGTCGGCGGCTATCCGGACATCGCACTGATGGAGGACATCGTGCTGTCGCGACGGCTCAAGCGGCTCGGTCGCCCGCTCTGCCTTGCGGCGCGGGCATTGACCTCGGGGCGGCGCTGGGAGAAACACGGCGTCGTGCGGACGATTCTCACCATGTGGCGGCTGCGGCTCGCATTCTTCCTCGGCGCCGCGCCCGACAAGCTCGCGGCTCGCTACGGCTATGTCCCTCGTTGAACCGGTCGCGGTCGCGATTCTCGCCAAGGCGCCGCTGCCGGGGCTGGCGAAGACGCGGCTTGCGCCTGCGCTCGGCGCCGACGGCGCCGCCGCGCTGCAGGGGCGGCTGATCGAGCGCGCGGTCGAGACGGCGCGCGCCGCCGACATCGGCCCGGTCACGCTGTGGGCGGCGCCCGACCAGGATCATCCGGCGTTCCAGGCGCTCGCGGCGCTGTTCGGGGTCGCGCTCGCGCGCCAGCCCGATGGCGACCTCGGCGCGCGCATGCTGGCGGCGATCGAAGCGGCGGGTGGTCCCGTCCTGGTGATCGGCACCGACTGCCCGGCGCTTGCCCCCGCGCATCTGCGCGCCGCCGCCGAGGCGCTCACGGCCGGCGTCGACGTGGTCGTCATTCCGGTCGAGGATGGCGGCTACGCGCTGATCGGCATGCGCGAGCCGCAGCCCCGGCTCTTCTCCGACATGCCGTGGAGCACCGCCGGCGTGATGGCGGAGACGCGCCGCCGGCTGGTGCGTCTCGCGCTCGTCTGGCGCGAGCCGGCGCGGTTGTGGGACGTCGACCTGCCGGCGGATGTGGAGCGCATGCGGCGCGAGGGTCTGGCCAGCCTGATGGGGTGAGCTTGGCGAATAGTGAGTAGCGAGCAGCGAGTAGGGTGGGCGAGCGCTCTTCGCGTTCGCCCACGCGGTTCGCGAGCGACCGTTGTGCGGCACGTGGCCGGCGGCGAAGGCGCCGTCGCCCACCCTACCCCACTCGCTACTCGCCATTCGCTATTCGCGGTGAATGCGCTATCTATTCGCCGCACGGATGGGCAACCTCGCATGTTCACGACGCCTCGGCTGATCCTGATTGCGCTCGGCGCGGCGATCAACTGCTCGATCGGCACGATCGTCTATCTGGTCAAGCTGCCGATCTATCTCGACTCGATCGGCACCATCCTGATCGCGCTCCTGCTCGCGCCCGACCGCATGGCGGCCTTCGTGTGCGCCTGGGCGGCCGGCTGGGTCGGCCTTGCGGTCAGCGGCCTGATCAACCCGTTCCTGCCCTGGTTCGCCATCACCGACGTGGCGATCGCGCTCGTTGCCGCGCTCCTCATCGTCCCGGCGGCCGCAACCTTCCGCGCCCGTCCGGCGCGCGGCGGGCCGTTTGCATTCCAGGTGGTGCTGTGCGGCGCCGTGACCGGCATCGTCTCGGCGATCGTCTCGGCTCCGGTCGTGGTCTATCTGTTCGGCGGCGTCACCGGCTCGGGCTCCGCCGTCGTGGTCGCGCTCTTCCTCAAGGACGGTCTCCACCTGATGAGCGCCGCCATCATGTCGGGGCTCACGGCCGATCCGCTCGACAAGGTGTTGCAGGTACTGCTCGCCGCCCTGCTCTATCGCGCCACCCCCGGCGAATTCATCACCTTGTTGCGCGCGCCCGAGCCCGGCGCCGCCGCATGACGCCGAACGGGGGCTTCGCGGTCGGTCTCATCCTGATCGCGCTCAGCGTGGTCGAACCGGGACCGCGCGGCGCGGCGGTGCTCGTCGCGCTCGCGCTCGCCTTCGCGATCATCGAGGTGCGTGCCGCAAGCCTGCTCGCGGCGCGGCGCGCCGCCCTGGTGGTACTGCCGCTCGCCCTGTTCATGGGCCTTGTCTGGGTCGGCATCGTCGGCGAGGCGCCCTACCAGATCGCCGCCGATGCGGTCGGCACGCGCGCGGCCGCGCTCGTCTACGTGGCAAAACTCTCCGGCCGCCTGTTCTTCATCGTCACGGTGATCCAGCTCGTCTTCCTGCGTTTCGCCGACTTGACGCCGCTGCAGCTGATCCGCGCGCTCGCATTGCCAGTGGCGGTCAAGCGCATGCTCGCCATCACGCTGTCGCTGATCGAGACATTGCGCCACGCCATCGACCGCGCCCACATCGCGCTGATTGCTTCCGGCACGCTCACGCGCGCGCCCTCGCTGCGCAACGCGCTGCACTCGTGGCGACTGATCCAGGCCGTGTGGCTCTCCGCCGTCACCATCATGCTCGGCCGCATGCGCGACAAGTGGCCGGTGGAAAACACGATGGCGCGCCTCGATGCGGCGCTAGCGCATGTCCCGGCACGAGTCTTCGCGGGCGACGACCGCATCTGGCTGCCGATCACGCTCGGCGCCGCCGCCGTCACCCTGCTCGCGGACCTCGTCGGGAAGCCCTGAATGACCCGCCGCGAGCTCATTTCCGGGCCGAATTTTTCCGGCCGCAGCGCCGCCCTGATGGCGCTGCTGCACGACGAATTCGCGGCAGAGTGCTTCTACATCGGCCCCTATTCGGAGGCGGCGCTGTCGGGCCTGACCAGCACGATCGCGGACGAGATCGACCTCTATCGCGCCAGGCCTGCGACCAAGTCCGCCGCCATGCCCGCGAGCCTCGGCCGCCCGGTTTTTCCCGCCTTCGACGTCGCGGCGTTTTCCCGGCGCGAGCCGCAGACGCTGTCGGGCGGCGAGCAGGTGCTGCTGGCGCTGCACGCCTTTTCGCTCAGCAGCTATCCGGCGCTCGCAATCGACACTGCGCTCGAGCAGCTCGATCCGCAAAACCGCGACGCCGCGCTCGACTATTTCGATCGGCGCAAGGGCCTCGCCGCCAACGTGGCAATGATCGACAACCGCCTGCCGCCGCCGCTGGTCGGCTGGACGTCGCGCGAGCGCTCGGCCGATACGCACGCGTTCGACTGCGATCCGCGCCGTCTCGTCGCCGACCTCGCGCCGCGCCAGGCGCCAGCCATCACGATCCGCGGCCTCACCTTCGGCTATCGTCACGGCAACACCATCTTCCGCGACGTCGACCTCGCGCTCGCGGGCGGCACCGCCTATCGGCTGGCCGGACCGAACGGCGCCGGCAAGACCACCCTGCTCAAGCTCCTGGTCGGCGTGCTGGCGCCGAATGCCGGCGAGCTGACGCTGGGCGACAAGCCCTATCGCCCATGGCGACACGGTAATCGCGCGATCGCGCTCGCGACGCAAAACCCGGACCATCAATGGAGCGGCGCGACGCTCGCCGACGACCTCGCGCGCCGGCGCGCCGCTTTTGCGCGCGCGGTCGATGCCGAATGCTTCGCCGAACCGCGCCTGGAAAAGCTCGCCGCGGCGCTCGGCGCGCATTCGCTCGACGTGCATCTCTATGAGCTGCCGCTCGCGGCCCGCAAGCGGCTAAGCTGGCTATGGCCGCTTGCCGGCGCCCTGCCCTGGGCCGTGCTCGACGAGCCCTCGCTCGGCCAGGACCTTGCCACCCGCGAGCAGCTCGCCGCTGCGATCGGGCAATTGACCGCGCTCGGCTACGGCGTCCTGTTCGTCACCCACGACGACGATTTCGCCGCGCGCATCCCGCATCGCGTGCTGGCGATCGGGGATGGGCGGGTCAAGGCGCTGTAGCGACCGCGATGGCATCACCCTCCCCTGAAGCGGGAGGGTCGGCGTAGCGAACGAAGCGAGCGGAGCCGGGGTGGGGTGGCGGAGGCTCAGCCACCCCACCCCGGATCGCATTTCGCTTCGCTCAATGCGATCCGACCCTCCCCTTTCAGGGGAGGGTAAAGGTCACCCCATCATCGCCATGCCGGGCCACATCTTCGCGGCGGTGCGCGCATATTGCAGCGGGCGCCTGACCTCGGCGCCGAGCGTGCGCGCGGCGTGCCAGGCCCAGTGCGGATCGTCGAGCACGGCGCGGGCGAGCGCCACCATGTCGGCCTTGCCGTCGGCGACGACGGCCTCGGCCTGCTTCGGCGTCACGATCAGGCCCACCGTGCGGGTGGCGATGCCGGTCTCGCGGCGCACGGCGGCCGCGATGTCGACGTTGTAGCCCGGCGTCGTCGGCGTGCGCGCATCGGACGTGGCGCCGCCGGACGAGATGTCGATATAGTCGAGGCCCGCCTCCTTGAGCATGCGGGAGATCGCGACCGCGTCGGCCGGCGTGAGGCCGCCGTCGAGCCAGTCGCTGCCGGTGATGCGCGCGCCGAGCGGCACGCCTTTCGGCACCACGGCGCGAACGGCGCGCGTGACCTCGAGCGGGAAGCGCATGCGGTTCTCCAGCGGTCCGCCGTGCTGGTCGTTGCGCTTGTTGGAGAACGGCGACATGAAGCTGTGCATCAGGTAGCCGTGCGCCATGTGCAGCTCGATCGCGTCGAAGCCGATGCGCAGCGAGCGCTGCGCGGCCGAGACGAAGGCCTCGCGGATGCGCGCCAGATCCTCCTCGGTCGCGGCGCGCGGCGTGTGCCAGCCGGGGCCGAACGGAATGGCGGACGGCCCGACCGTGTCCCACGGGTCGGCGCCCGGCGGCAGCGCGCCCCCGCCCTCCCACGGGCGCTGCGAGGAGGCCTTGCGGCCCGCATGGGCAAGCTGGATGCCGAACTTGGCCGTGCCGACACGATGGCAGTGGTCGATGACGCGGGTGAGCGCCGCCTCGCAGTGGTCCGAATAGATGCCCATGCAGCCATGGGTGATGCGGCCGTGCCGCTCCACGTGCGTCGCCTCGATGATGACGAGGCCGGCGCCGCAGTTCGCCAGCATGCCGAGATGGGAGACGTGCCAGTCGCTGGCGACGCCGTCGTCGGCGCTGTACTGGCACATGGGCGCGACGACGATGCGGTTGTCGAGGGTGAGATCGGCGAGCCGGATCGGCGAGAACAGGGCGGATGTCATGGCGTCTCTTTTGGATTGGAAGGGTTGGAAAAGGGCGCGGCGACCCGGGCGGCCGGCTGCCCAATCATAGGAAACGCAACCGCTCCCGTGCAAGGGAAGTTGTCCGCGCGGCCGCGCGGACATTTCATACGCCGAATATTTTCACGGGGTCGCGGGAAGCGCCCGTCGACCAGCGCGCGCACGCGGTCGTAGTCCCAGGTCGCAATCGTGATCGGCAATCGCGCCATGCGCCCTCGGCCAGGCTAGGCCAGCCGCATGATGGCGAGCGCCAGCGCCTGCGCGCGCGGCACGATCGAGTCGATCTCCAAATACTCGTCGGGCGAATGGGCGCGGCCGCCGATCGGGCCGACGCCGCAGATGGTCGGCGCCCCGACGCTCGCCGCAAAGCCGGAATCGGCGCAGCCGCCGGCGAATTCCTCGCGCACCGCCTGGCCGAGGTCGCGCGCGCAGGCGGCGTAGAGCTCGTAGAGGCGCTTGGAGTCGGCGGTCTGCACCAGCGGCTTGAACTCGCCGAGGATCTCCAGCGTCGCATGCGTGCCGGCGAGATGGCTGTGCGCGACGATGCCCTCGATCTTGGCGAGCGTGGCGTCGCGGTCGGCGCGGTGGATGTAGCGCAGGTCGACGCCCGCGGTCGCGCTCGGCGCCACCATGTTGATGACGACGCCGCCCGCCATGGTGCCGACATTGAGGCTCACGCCGCGCTCGCGATCGGTGAGCGCATGCAGCTCGATGATCTTGCGGGCGATCTCCTCGATCGCGCTGACGCCGTCGGCGAGGTTGTTGCCGGCATGCGCCGCCTTGCCGGTGACGTCGATGCGCATGAAGGCGCCGCCCTTGCGGCCGGTGACGACGCCGCCGTTCGGCCGGCCGGGCTCGGAATTGAACACGGCGCGGGCGCGCCGCGCCTCCTGCTCGATCAGCGCTTGAGAGGACGGCGAGCCGATCTCCTCGTCGGCGGTGAAAAGGCCGACCAGCGGCGCCGGCGCGCCCAAGGCCTTGAACGCCGCGAGCACGATCGCGTTCATGGCGATGCCCGCCTTCATGTCGCAGCAGCCCGGGCCGGAGGCGCGGCCATCGGCGATGCGGAACGGACGCCTGGCGGCCTCGCCCTTCTGGTAGACCGTGTCGCGATGGCCCATGAGGAGGACGGTGCCGTCGCCGCCGGCACCGACGGTCGCGCGGATGCCGTCGCCGTAGCGGTCGCTCGGCACCGTGTCGCTCGCGA
>Ga0335081_10000655_pt1 | contig 57504 bp, 59 predicted proteins | sample Lox_Sample_35_FD_206713 | JGI IMG/M metagenome (GOLD analysis project Ga0335081, IMG submission 206713) | Soil microbial communities from Loxahatchee National Wildlife Refuge, Florida, United States - Lox_Sample_3.5 | ecosystem: Environmental > Terrestrial > Soil > Wetlands | place: USA...
CCCGGAAAGGCGACGCAGCCGATCAGCAGCGCGACCGCGACCACCTGGGCGGTGATCGCGCCCGCGCAGGCGAACACCGCGATCTTGATCACGCCGAGCAGCAGCGAGACGATCGCGTCGGTGCCGATCACGGCGGCGCCGTCGAGGCCGGCGGCCGTCGGCGCCGCCGAGAGGATCATGCCAGTGCCGCTGGTGCCGCTGACTCTTGTGGCTGCGTGCCAATAAATTTGATACGATCATCATTAATAGAAGAGATAAGGGACATCGATGACGAAGCTGCTCGAAAAGGCAATTGCGAAGGCCCGCGAGCTTTCTGCGGAAGACCAGGACGCAGTCGCGGTCGCGGTTCTCGCAATGGCCGAGGAGACACCTATCGTGGCTCTCGACGAGGAGACGCGAGCTGCCATTCGCGAAGGATTGGCGCAGGCTCGGCGCGGTGATTTCGTGCCGGATGCGGAAATCGAAGCAATCTGGAAGCGGCACGGTCTATGAAGGTCCGCTACACGCCACGTGCGCGTAGCGATCTGCAATCGATCCTCCAATATATCGACGAACGCAATCCGCTCGGGGCACGCAACGTCAAGCGCGCAATGCAAAAGACAATCGAGCTCATCGGCGAGTTTCCGGAAGGTGGGCGGCGAGCGGGCGAACAGGACACGCGCGTGCTTCCCGCTGGTCGCTATCCATACCTGATTTATTGGAGCATTGAGGGCGGCGAGGCATGGATCGTGCACATCCGCCACGCACGCCGACGGCCGTGGAGGGGTGCCGACGATTAGCTTGATATCAATGAGGCAGACGAGGGCCTCTCAACGCCGCAGCGCGCCGATGATCATCAGCGCCCCGCCGATCATCACCACGGCATCGAGCAGCGCCGCATGGATATGGATCGGCATCCGCGCGACCAGCGCGCGGGCGAGGAACGCCCCCGGAAAGGCGACGCAGCCGATCAGCAGCGCGACCGCGACCACCTGGGCGGTGATCGCGCCCGCGCAGGCGAACACCGCGATCTTGATCACGCCGAGCAGCAGCGAGACGATCGCGTCGGTCCCGATCACGGCGGCGCCGTCGAGGCCGGCCGCCATCAGCATCGCCAACAGGATGATGCCGGCGCCGGTGGTGCCGCCCATCAGCACGCCCCAGGCGGCCGATGCGACGACGAGCCCCCGGTCGTCGAGACGAAAGCCGCGCGCGCGCAATGTACGCCGCAGCGGCACCGAGAGCGCCAGCATGCTGCCGATCAGCAGCATGACGCCGACGCTCGTGAGCAGCGTGTAGCCGTAGGCGCCGAGCACGCAGCCCGGCAGCGCGGCGGCGAGCACGATCATGGCGCGCCGCCAGTCGATCGCGGCGCCGAACGCGGTCGCGCGGCTGCCGTTCGTCATCATCGCCGAGATCGCGATGATCGGCACGTAGGGCGTCGCGCCGACGATCGGCACCACGACGAGCGGCATCAGCGCGCCGGTGCCGTAGCCCGCGACCCCGCCGATCAGCGAGGTGAGCACGCCCATGGCGGCGATGAGCAAAAGCTGGGGCAGCGAGATGTCGGCGAGCGCCGCGAGCACCGCGGACGCCGTCACGAAGGTTCTCCGGGCGTGGCGGCGACCGCCGCGTCGGCAAGCGCGGCGAGCGCTCTCTTGTCGGTCGGAAAGCCGGCCGCGATCCACGCCTCCTCGGCGGCGGCGAGCACCGCGCCGAGGCGCGGGCCCTTCTCGATGCCACGCTTGGTGAAATCCTTTGCCCTGAGCGGGAAGGTCGGCGCGGTCCACTGCCTCGGCAAGGTCGCGAGATTTGTCCACGCCTCGTCCGCGGCACCGGCCGGCGAGCGCGCCCAGGCGACCAGCACGCGGTCGAGGTAGCGGTCGGGCCCGAGCCGGTAGATCAATTCGCGCGCCGCCGCCTCGCCTTGCGCGGGATCGATCGGCTTCCAGCCCTCGCCGATCGAGGCGAGCCGCGCATGCTCCGAGTTGGTGAGCCGCAGCCGCTGCCACAGCCGCTCGGCGTCCTCGACCACCGCGACGCCGAGCGCGCCGAGCCGGCGCACCGGATCGCCCTCGACGCCGATCGCCATCTCGACCTTGCAGGTATTCTCGAAGCTCGCGAGCAGCGGCACGCCGCCGAGCACCATCTCGAGCAGGCCCGCCTCCGTCATCACGGCGAGCGTCGGCGTCGCATGCGCGGCGCGCAAGAGCTTGATCAGCTCCATGCGCACGCGCTCGCGCGACAGCTGACCCAGCCCCTCGCGCCCGTCGATGCAGGCCTTGAGCCCGTCGGGATCCGGCGCGCCGTGCCCATAGGTCGCGTGGAAGCGGAAGAAGCGCAGGATGCGCAGATAGTCTTCGGCGATGCGCTTTTCCGGCTTGCCGATGAAGCGCACGCGGCGCGCGTCGATGTCGGCGAGCCCGCCCACATAGTCGAAGACCTCGCCGGCGCGATTGACCGACAGCGCGTTCATGGTGAAGTCGCGCCGCTCGGCGTCCGCCTTCCAGTCGCGGCCGAACGCGACCTTGGCCTTGCGTCCGTAGGTCTCGACGTCGGCCCGCAGCGTCGTCACCTCGAACGGCTCGCCCTCGACGATCACCGTGACGGTGCCATGGTCGATGCCGGTCGGCACCGCCTTGAAGCCGGCGGCGCGCGCGCGCTCGATCACGGTGTCGGGCACGGCGGTCGTCGCGATGTCGACCTCGTCGGGTGCCCGCCCGAACAGGGCGTCGCGCACCGCGCCGCCGACGACGCGCGCCTCCTCGCCGGCATGATCGAGCACGGCGAGCACCTGCGCGAGCGCGCCCGCGGCGAGCCAAGCGGAATCCGGCAGGCGGCGGTTCACTTCATCGTCCCCGGAACGAGCCGACCGTTCTCGAGATGCGCCGGGACATAGGTCGAGTGCGCCGGCGCGCCGCTGTATTGCGCGATAATGACGAAGCCGACGGCGGTGAGCAGGACCGCCGCGACGGCAAGCGACGCCAGCACCCGCATCGACCATTCCTCGGGATGCAGGATGCCTTCGCGCACCGCCCACAGGAACAACGCGTAGGCGACGAACGGCGCGAGAAAAAGCGCGACCTCGATCGAAAAGAGGCGGATCACGTCGGAACCTCCATTCCGCCCGCGATGCGCGACGGAACCGGAATCGCATTTGTTTTGCGCATGTTCTTATCGGCGAACCGGCATCCACTTCGCCGGAACATGCGCTGGCGGCCGGGACTCATACATCAGGAGCCGTACACCCGCTCATATAAATTGCGCAGGATGCCGGCGGTGACGCCCCAGATGTACCGCTCCTGATAGGGCATTGCGTAGTACTGCCGCTGGATGCCTTTCCAGTCGCGCGAATGGCGCTGGTGATTCTCGGGACCCATGAGGAAATCGAGCGGCACCTCGAAGGCGTCGGCGACCTCCGATGCATTGAGGGTGAGCGTGTAGGTGGACGCGACGCGCGCGACCACCGGCAGGATGCGAAAGCCCGAGAAGGTGAGATAGAGATCGAGATAGCCGATGGGCTCGATCAGCGCGGCGTCGAGGCCGATTTCCTCTTTCGCCTCGCGCAGGGCCGCCGCGAGCGGACCCGCATCCGTCCGGTCGATCTTGCCGCCCGGGAACGCGATCTGTCCCGCGTGGCTCGAGAGTTCCGAGGTGCGCATCGTGAGGATGACGCCGGGCTCCGCGCGGTCGACCACCGGCACCAGGACCGCGGCGGGCCTCGTCGCCGCAACGCCGGCGCGCTCCCACATCGAGGGATCGAGATCGAGGTCGCCGCGCGTCACTGGCACGTTCGGGTCGGTGAGCCCGGCCGGCACGTCGAGGGTCAGCCGCGCGCGGGCCCGCTCGAAGAACGCATGCGTGACGACCGGGGCGGTGGCGGCCTCGATTGGCTGATCGGTCATTTCAGTCCCGCAATCCCGCGATGCTGTCCGCCGGCGCCATGATGAAGAAGGCGTCGCCGGACGCGATCCCGAACATGCGCTCGCCCGCGACGTCGCGCTCCTCGCCGAGCTCGACGAGATCATAGAACAGCGCGCGCGTCACCTTGGCCCACAGGTTGCGCCGCACGTGCAGGAATGGTTTCAGGCCGCCCGTCGCCGGCTCGGGCTCGAAGCGCAGCGGGTTGTCGCGGCCGGCGGTCACCCAATCGTCCACATTGGTGCGAAACCGCAGCACCCGGCCCGCTGGCGGACCTGCCGCTGCGTCAGCGTGGTCGACCGCAAGCTCGACCGCGAGAAACGGCGTTTCGTCGACCGTGATGCCGCATTTCTCCACAGGCGTGACGAGAAAATAATGATCGCCCTCACGTTTGAGCACCGAGGCGAAGAGCTTCACCAGCGCAGGCCGGCCGATCGGCGTTTTTTGATAGAACCAAGTACCGTCAGCGCCGATCCGCATGTCGATCTCGCCGCAATAGGGCGGATTCCACAGGTGCACCGGCGGAGGGCCGCGCACGCCCGCCTGTTTGAGCGCGCCGGTTATGCCTTCCAATTGGGCGCTCTGCCCTTCCTTCGCCATTGTTGGCCTCAAACTTGCGTTCCTGACATCCGCTCGCGCGATCGTGAGGGCGTTGATCGGCCTCGCATGCCGCGAAAATAGCGTAAACTCGGAGCGGATGCGGAAGACCCAGGGCGATGGGATGGGGCGGAAGGCCTGAAGGCGGGTACGGTTGTGCTTGGTCGCAGCCGGCGCATGATGGCTTATGTGTATGAAACATGACGGTAATTCAACGAGGAGCGGGTGATGGCAGCGGCCGGGAGTGAGACCACCGAGAAGCTCGAAGACATGATCGTGCGGGCGGCCGAATCAACCACCGTGCACGTGCAGGCCGCCCGCAACGCAATCGGCGCGGTGATCTTCGGCCAGGACAAGGTGGTCGAGCACGCGCTCATCACGGTGCTCTCCGGCGGTCATGGGCTCCTGGTCGGCGTGCCGGGCCTCGCCAAGACCAAGCTGGTCGACACCATGGGCACGGTGCTCGGGCTCGAGGCGCGCCGCGTGCAGTTCACCCCCGACCTGATGCCGCCGGACATTCTCGGCGCCGAGGTATTGGAGGAGAACCCGGGCGGCAAGCGCAGCTTCCGCTTCATCTCCGGGCCGATCTTCGCCCAGCTCTTGATGGCCGACGAGATCAATCGCGCGAGCCCGCGCACCCAGTCGGCCCTGCTGCAGGCGATGCAGGAGCAGCACGTCACGGTCGCGGGCGTGCGCTACGACCTGCCCAAGCCGTTCCACGTGCTGGCGACCCAGAACCCGATCGAGCAGGAGGGCACCTACCCGCTGCCCGAGGCGCAGCTCGACCGCTTCCTGATGGAGATCGACGTCGACTATCCCGACCGCGATGCCGAGCGCCGCATCCTGTTCGACACCACCGGCGCGGAAGAGACCAAGCCGAAGCCGGCGATGACCGCCGACGAATTGATGGCGGCGCAGCGCCTGGTGCGCCGCCTGCCGGTCGGCGAATCGGTCGTCAATGCGATCCTCGCGCTGGTGCGCTCGGCGCGCCCGGGCCCGGAAGCGGGCGAGCTCGGCAAGCTGATCGCCTGGGGCCCCTCGCCGCGCGCGAGCCAGTCGCTGATGCTCGCGGTGCGCGCCCGCGCGCTCATCGATGGCCGCTACGCGCCCTCGGTCGACGACGTGATGGCGCTCGCCGAGCCGGTGCTCAAGCATCGCATGGCCTTGACCTTCGCGGCGCGCGCCGACGGCGAGACGATCCCCGCCGTGATCGGCCGCCTGAAGGCGAGAATCGGCTAGGAATGGCAAAGACCGCCGCAGCCCCCGAAGAAACCCAGGCGATCGCGCATGCGGTCGGCGGCGGCCGCACGCTCGCCGCCACCATGCCGCGACTGATCCTCGAGGCGCGCCGGGTGGCGGCGACCATCATCCACGGGCTGCACGGCCGCCGCCGCGCCGGGCCGGGCGAGAACTTCTGGCAATACCGCCGCTTCATGTCGGGCGAGCCGGCCGCACGCGTCGACTGGCGCCACTCGGCGCGCGACGATCATCTCTACGTGCGCGAGCAGGAATGGGAAGCCGCGCATACGGTGTGGATCTGGCCCGACCGCTCGGCGTCGATGTCGTTCAAGTCGGCGCTCGCCCTCGACGGCAAGCTCGAGCGCACGCTGGTGATCGCCTTTGCGCTCGCCGAGGTGCTGATCGAAGGCGGCGAGCGGGTCGGCATCCCCGGCCTCATGCGCCCGACCGCGAGCCGCAACGTGATCGAGCGCATGGCCGAGGCGATGCTGCATGACGCGACCGCGCGCACCAGCCTGCCGGCCTCGTTTGCGCCCTCGCCGCGCGCCGAGATCGTGCTCTTGTCCGACCTGTGGAGCCCGATCGCCGACGTGCAGCGCATGATCGCGCAGTTATCCGCCGCCCACGCGCACGGCCACGTGGTGCAGATCGTCGACCCGGCGGAAGAGACGTTTCCATTCGCCGGCCGCGTCGAGTTCGTCGAGCCGGAAGGCGCCGGCGCGATCACGGCCGGCCGCGCCGAGACCTGGCGCGAGGACTACCAGGCGCGCATCGAGCGTCACCGCGCCGCCATCCGCGCCGAGACCGATCATCTCGGCTGGAGCTTCATCATCCACCGCACCGACCGGCACGCGAGCGACCTCCTGCTCGCGCTGCATGCGCGGCTCGGCGGCACCGGCGGCGGCTTCGACTTCGAGCGCTGGCGCGGCGCCGACGTGAGCGACGCCGCGGAGGCACCGGCATGATTCCCGGCCTGCCGCTCGCCTTCGCCCAGCCGCTCGTCTTGTTCGCGCTTCTCGGCCTGCCGGTGCTGTGGTGGCTGCTGCGCCTCGTGCCGCCGCGGCCGCGCCGCATCGCCTTCCCGCCGACGCGCCTCCTGTTCGACATCGCGCCGAAGGAGGAAACGCCGGCGCGCACGCCGTGGTGGCTCACGCTGCTGCGCCTCCTGCTCGCGACGCTGATCGTTCTCGCCGCCGCCGGGCCGTTGTGGAATCCGCCGGTTGCGAGCGGCAGCAACAGCCTGCCCATGGCGCTCCTGATCGACGACACCTGGTCGGCCGCCGCGACCTGGCCGGTGCGGCTCGGCACCGCCGAGGACTTGATCGCCCGCGCCGAGCAGGACAACCGCCCGGTCGCGCTCATTCCGCTGTCGGAGACGCAGCGCGACGTATCGCTCGAAACGCCCGCCGCCGCGCGCGTGCGGCTGCGCGAGCTTGCGCCGAAACCCTACACGATCGATCGCACCGAGGCGCTGCCGGAGATCCAGACGCTGCTCGGGCGCACCAAGGACATCGAGCTGGTCTGGCTCACCGACGGCATCGACTTGGGGCACGCCAAGGATTTCGTCGATGCGCTGGCGCGGCTCGCCGGCAGCCGGCCGGTCACCGTGGTGATCGGCGGCGTGCGCGGCGCGCATGCGCTCACCGCCGCCGACAACGCGGCCGGCGTGCTGAGCGTCAAGATCCTGCGCGCCTATACGGGAACGCAGGACGCGGGGATGGTGCGCGCGCTCGACCTCAAGGGGCTGCCGCTCGGCGCGGCGCCTTACACCTTCAAGAGCGACGCGCGCGAGGCCGAGGCGCAGTTCGACCTGCCGGTCGAGATCCGCAACGACATCGCGCGGCTCGAGATCGACGGCGAGCGCTCGGCCGGCGCCGTGCAGCTGCTCGACAAGCGCTGGCGGCGGCGCACGATCGGCATCGTGTCGGGCTCGACGGCCGATACGGCCGAGCCCCTGCTCGCCTCGAACTACTATCTCACGCGCGCGCTCGCGCCGTTCGCCGACGTGCGGCTCGGCGAGCGCGGCTCGCCGTCGGTCGCGATCGTGCGCTTCGCCGAGCAGAAGATCCCGATGATCATCCTCGCCGACGTCGGCACCATCGCGCCCGCGGAGCGTGCCAGGCTGGCGAAATGGGTCGACGACGGCGGCGTGCTGGTGCGCTTCGCCGGCCCGCGCCTGGCGGCCGCCGACGACGACCTGGTGCCGGTCAAGCTGCGGCGCGGCGGCCGCATCCTCGGCGGGAGTCTCAGCTGGGAAAAGCCGCAGCCGCTCGGCGGCTTCTCGCGCGAAAGCCCGTTCGTCGGCATGCCGGTGCCGACCGACGTGACGGTGACGCGCCAGGTGCTGGCCGAGCCCGACATCGGCCTCGGCGATCACACCTGGGCGACGCTCGCCGACGGCACGCCGCTCGTCACCGCGGCGCGGCGCGACAAGGGCCTGATCGTGCTCTTCCACGTGACCGCCGACACGCGCTGGTCCGACCTGCCGCTGTCGGGCGCCTTCGTCGACATGCTGCGCAAGATCGTCAATCTCGCCGGCACCACGGCGACGAGCGAAACGGCCGCCGCGGAGGGCGCCCGCGAGGTGCTGCCGCCGAGCCGCGTGCTCGACGGGTTCGGCATTTTCGTCTCGCCGCCGCCGACCGCGCGGCCGGTGCCGGCGAACTACACGGGCCCCGCCAAGTCGGACAACCCGCCCGGCTTCTACGGCCCGCCCGAGGCGCTGCTCGCCGTCAACACGCTCACGCCGGCGGAGCGCCTGACGCCGATCGACGTCTCGCCGCTGCATGCGCGCATCGAAAGCTATCGCCTGGCCGAGCCGCAGGATCTGCGCGGGCCGATCTTCGGCACCGCGCTCGCGCTGCTGCTCGCCGACGCCATGGTGGTGTTCTGGCTCGCCGGCGGCATCTACCGCCTGCTGCGGCGCCATCGCGTCGCCGCCGTGCTGGCGCTCGGCGTCGCGCTCGCGGCCTTCGCGCGCATCGGCCCCTCCGCCGCCGACGAGGCGGCCGACAAGTTCGCCATGAAGGCAACGCTCGAGACGCATCTCGCCTATGTGATCACCGGCGACAGCGAAGCCGACAATATCAGCCGGTCCGGGCTCGAGGGCCTCACCCTCTATCTCGCGCAGCGCACCGCGCTCGAAGCAGGCCAGCCCATGGGGCTCGACCTCGACCGCGACGAGCTCGCCTTCTTCCCGCTGATCTACTGGCCGATCTCGCCCACTGCGCCGAAGCCGACCGCCAAGGCGCTCGCCCGCATCGACGCCTACATGAAACAGGGCGGCACCGTGCTGTTCGACACGCGCGACGCCGTGCTGGCGCCGCCCGGACCGGGCGGCGAGAACCGCACCCCCGGCATGGCCGCGCTGCGGCAAATCCTCGGCTCGCTCGACATTCCCGAGCTCGAGCCGGTGCCGAAGGATCACGTGCTCACCAAGACGTTCTATCTGCTGCGCGACTTCCCCGGCCGCTTCACCACCGGCCAGCTCTGGGTCGAGGCGCTGCCGAACGCCGACCAGAACGAGGACGACGACACCAAGCATCCGGCGCGCGGCGGCGACGGCGTCTCCTCGATCATCATCACGTCGAACGACCTCGCCGGCGCCTGGGCGCTGCGGCCCGACGGCCAGCCGATGCTGCCGCTGGTGCCGGGCGAGCCGCGCCAGCGCGACTTCGCGTTCCGCGCCGGCGTCAACATCGTGATGTACACGCTCACCGGCAACTACAAGGCCGACCAGGTGCACGTCCCCGCCCTGCTCGAGCGGCTCGGCCAATAGGAGCGCGAGTTGGAATACGGTATCGCCTTCTCGCCACTCGTGCCCGCCGCGGCGCTGTGGGCCGCCATCGCGGTCACGGCCGCCATGGCGCTGCTGCTGTTCGTCAGCCGCACGCGCGGCGCGCTGCTGCGGGCGGGCGCGCTCGCGCTGATGGTGCTGGCGCTCGCCAACCCGTCGGTCACGCGCGAGGACCGCGATCCGCTCACCTCGGTCGCGGTCATCGTCGTCGACAAGAGCCCGAGCCAGAGCTTCGGCGACCGCACCCGGCAGACCGAGGAGGTGCGCGACGCGCTGGTCAAGCGCCTGCAGGGCATCAAGGGGCTCGAGCTGCGCGTGGTCGAGGCCGGCCAGGCGGACGGCGAGACCGACGGCACGCGGCTCTTTCACGCGCTGTCGGCGACGCTCGCCGACGTGCCGCCCGAGCGCATCGCCGGCGCCTTCATGATCACCGACGGCCGCGTGCACGACGTGCCGGCCGACGCCGCCGCGCTCGGCTTTGCGGCGCCGCTGCACGCGCTCATCACCGGCGTGCCGAACGAGCACGACCGCCGCGTCGTGCTGGTGTCGGCGCCGCGCTTCGGCATCGTCGGGCAGCAGCAGACCATCACGTTCCGCGTCGAGGACTCGGGCGTGCCGCCGGGCGGCAGCGCCGACGTCAAGATCAGCCGCGACGGCGAGCTCATCGACCAGCGCACCGTGCGGGCGGGCGAGAACTCGGAGGTGCAGATCCAGATCCCGCATTCCGGCCAGAACATCGTCGAGATCGAGGCCTCGCCGCTGCCCGGCGGCGAGCTGACCACGGTCAACAACCGCGCCGTGGTGTCGATCGACGGCGTGCGCGACAAGCTGCGCGTGCTGCTCGTCTCCGGCGAGCCGCATGCGGGCGAGCGCACCTGGCGCAACCTGCTCAAGTCCGACCCCAATGTCGACCTCGTGCATTTCACCATCCTGCGGCCGCCCGAGAAGCAGGACGGCACGCCGATCAACGAGCTCTCGCTGATCGCGTTTCCGACGCGCGAGCTGTTCACCAACCATCCGACCGGCAAGCTCGACGATTTCCAGCTGATCATCTTCGACCGCTATGCGCGCCAGGGCGTGCTGCCGGTCATCTATTTCGAGAACATCGCCAAATACGTGCGCGACGGCGGCGCCGTGCTGGTGGCGGCCGGGCCCGACTATGCGAGCCAGACCAGCATCTGGCGCACGCCGCTCAACCAGATCCTGCCGGCCGAGCCGACCGGCAATCTCACCCAGCAGCCGTTCCACGCGCGGCTGACCGACGCCGGCCGCCGCCATCCGGTAACGCGCGGACTCGAAGGCGGCGGCGACGACCCGCCGCACTGGAGCCGCTGGTTCCGGCTGGTCGATACGAGGAACCCGAGCGGCACCGCGGTGATGAGCGGCCCCGACGACAAGCCGCTGCTGCTGCTCTCGCGCGAGGGCAAGGGCCGCGTCGCGCTGCTCTTGTCCGATCACATCTGGCTGTGGGCGCGCGGCTACGAGGGCGGCGGACCGCAGGTCGACCTGCTGCGCCGCCTGTCGCACTGGCTGATGCAGCAGCCCGACCTCGAGGAGGAAGCGCTGCGCCTGGTCGTGCACGGCAAGGATCTGACCGTCGAGCGCCAGACCATGGCCGACACGGTCGACCCGGTGACGCTGACGTCGCCGTCGGGCGCGACGCGCACGCTCACGCTCGATGCCGGCGAGCCCGGCCTGTGGCACACGACCGTGCAGGCGAACGAGCTCGGCCTGTGGCGCGCGACCGACGGCAAGCTCACCGCGCTGGTCAATGTCGGCCCCGCCAATCCGCGCGAGTTCGCCGAGGTGACCTCGACGCCCGACGTGCTCGCGCCCATCGCCAATGCGACCGGCGGCGACGCGCGCCGCATCGCCGACGCCTCCGGCGCGCTCGACATGCCGCGCATCCTCGCGGTGCGCTCGAGCGACACCTTCAAGGGCGACGACTGGCTCGGCGTGAAGATGCGCGACGCGAGCGTCGTGCGCGGCATCGGCGTGCTGCCGATGTTCGCCGGCCTGCTCGGCCTGCTCTTGCTGATCGGCAGCCTGGCGGCGACCTGGGCGCGCGAGGGGCGGTAAGACCAACCCGCACCAGTGCAAGCGCGCGATACGGGGAGCGTCATTGCGCCCGCGAGCATGGGCGGCGCGCGACGCTTCCAATAGTTGCATTATTGCTATATGCTATCGAGCACTCAGGACGAGGTGGAAAGTTCAAAACGGGAGGAAGCCATGACGCGTGCGGCCACGAACACTTGCGCCTTCGCGCTGCTGATCGCCCTCGTGGGGATTGCATCTGCTCCCCCGGCGCGCGCCGCCAAATGCCCGCAGTTTCTCGCCAAGTACTGCGTGGTGACGGCGTCCGGGCACCGCATGACGGCGTGGACCAACCCGTGCTTCGCCAAGCAGAAGCATTGGCGCATCCTCTATCGGGGCGCGTGCCACCGCTAGGCTGGCGCGCTGCCGTCATCGTCCGGCCGGATCGGACCGGACACGCCGTCGAACGCGCCGGGCACGAGCTCGGCGACCAGCAACCGCTGCGGATCGACCGGCCCCGGCATCGCGGCGCGGCCCTTTGGCACGCGCGTGAAGCCGGCGCGGCCGTAGTAGGGCTCGTCGCCGACCAGCACGACCAGGCGGTGGCCTTTGGCGCGCGCCTCGTCGAGCGCGCGCTTGATCAGCGCGAGCCCGATGCCGCGCGCGCGGAACGGCGGCTCGACCGTGAGCGGCCCGAGCAGCAGCGCCGGCGTCTCGCCGATGCGGATCGGCGTCAGGCGCACCGAGCCGACCAGCAGCGTGCCGATCCGCGCCGTGAACGAGAGCGCGAGCGAATGCGGCCCGCCTTCGCGCAGCCGATAGGCGGTCTTGGCGTAGCGCCCGGGACCGAAGGTGCGCTCGTTCAGCCGCTCGATCGCGTCGGCGTCGCGGGCGGTCTCGTGCCCGATGGTGAAGGAAGGATCGTTCATGCCCGGTTAGCCGATTAGCACCTTGGCGCCATCGAGGTCCATTGCCCTTGCGAGCTCACCACCGCTCGCTCACCGGCGCGCCGAGCAGCACCTCGGCGATGCGCGCGCGGGTGCCGGCGGTGGTGTCGCCGGGCAGCTCGTCGAGAGCGAAGAAGCGCGCCGCCGCGATCTCGCGATTGGGCGCGGGCAGCGCGCTCTGGCGGAAGGCCTCGACCACGAAGCAGGCGACGTGGTCGCGCCGCGACACGCGCGCATTGAAGAACATGCCGTGCAGCAGCGGCGGCGCGGTCAGCTCGATATTGCCCTCCTCGCCGAGCTCGCGCGCGAGCGCGGTCAACAGCGTCTCGCCCGGCTCGACGCCGCCGCCCGGCAGATGCCATCCCCTCACATAAGTGTGATTGACGAGAAAGAGACGCCGCGTCTCGTCGATCACCAGCGCGCGCACGCCGAGCGTGAGCCCGCGCGCGAATCGCCAGTAGACATGCAAGCCGCGCCGCAGCGCGGTTTCAAAGGCGTCGCGCATGGTCGCTCCTCGCACCTCGTGGATGGCAGCGGTCGACAACGCGCGCGAATGTCGCACCCGCGATCATCGCATGGCTGGCTTGTCGACATGGGTTTTGTCATCGCGTCTGGTCTGCGTTATCAGCCTCATCGCGTCGTCGTAGCACAAGACGACTCGAACGGATTTGCGAAAAGCGGCCGGGGTGCATCCCCCCACAAATGGCCCCGGCGCTTACGGCGCCCCCGGCGTGCCGGGGGCGCCGTTGTTTTAGGTTGCCATTGGCCCCCGGCTTGCCCGGGGGCGCCGTTGTTTTAGGTTGCCATTGGCCCCCGGCTTGCCCGGGGCGCCGTTGTTTTAGGTTGCCATTGGCCCCCGGCTTGCCCGGGGGCGCCGTTGTTTTTTGGCGATGCGATCGGCGCCGCAAATCCTTGCCGTCATGCCTCGCATTTTTGCGCGCGGCACTGCAATATGGCGCGGACAAGCCATTGGGATACCGCGATGAAGCGCTTTGCCGACCTGAGCGAGCAGGAAGTCCTCGCCCTTGCGATCACCAACGAGGAGGAGGATTCGCGCATCTACCAGGGCTTCGCCGACGGCCTGCGCGCGCAGTATCCGAGCTCGGCGAAGATGTTCGAGGAGATGGGGCAGGAGGAGGTCAAGCACCGCGGCATGCTCTACGAGCTCTACCGCGAAAAATTCGGCGAATATCTGCCGCTGATCCGCCGCCAGGACGTGAAGGGCTTCGTGCGCCACCGGCCGCTGTGGCTGGTGCGCCCGCTCGGCCTCGACGAAGTGCGCAAGTATGCCGCCGCGATGGAATACGAGACCGCGCGCTTCTATCGCAAGGCCGCCGAATCGGCGCGCGACGCGTCGGTGCGCGAGCTGTTGGTGCGGCTCGCCGAGGCGGAAGACAAGCACGAGACTCTCGCCGAGCAGCTGGACAAGACGATCCTCACGCCCAGCGCGCGCGAGAAGGAGGACGAGACCGCGCGGCGCATGTTCGTGCTGCAATACGTGCAGCCCGGCCTCGCCGGGCTGATGGACGGCTCGGTGTCGACGCTCGCGCCGCTGTTCGCCGCCGCCTTCGCGACGCATCAGACCACGCCGACCTTCCTGGTCGGCCTCGCGGCCGCGGTCGGCGCCGGCATCTCGATGGGATTCGCCGAGGCGCTCTCCGACGACGGCTCGCTCACCGGCCGCGGCTCGCCCTGGCTGCGCGGCAGCGTGTGCGGCGCGATGACGGCGGTCGGCGGCCTCGGCCATACATTGCCGTATCTCATTCCGAGCTTCCTCACCGCGACCATATTCGCCTTCGTCGTGGTCGCGATCGAGCTCGCGGTGATCTCCTACATCCGCTTCCGCTACATGGATACGCCGTTCCTGCAGGCGGCGTTCCAGGTGGTGGTCGGCGGCGTGCTGGTGTTCGCGGCGGGCATCCTGATCGGCAGCTCGTAAGGGGGCGAACGGCGAGCAGCGAGTAGACCAAGCCGCTACTCGCCATTCGCTATTCGCTATTCGCCATTCGCCCATGTTCGTTCTTGCCCATCTCTCCGACCCGCATCTCGCGCCGCTGCCGAGGCCGCGGCTTGCCGAGCTCGCCAACAAGCGCATGCTCGGCTTTCTGCATTGGCGAAAGACCCGGCAGCGGATCCACCGCGCCGAGCAGGTCGACCTCCTGGTGCGCGACCTGCACGCGCAGGCGCCCGACCACATCGCGGTGACCGGCGATCTCGTCAATATCGGCCTCGACGCGGAATTCGCCCCGGCACGCGCCTGGCTGCACACGCTGGGCGCACCGCATGACGTCACGCTGGTGCCGGGCAATCACGACGCCTATGTGCGCCAGTCGCTCGCCGCGCACGCGACCTATTGGCGGGAGTTCATGCGCGACGACGCGGCGAATTCGTCCGAGCTGCGCTTTCCCTTCGTGCGCCGGCGCGGGCCGCTGGCGCTGATCGGCCTTTCCAGCGCGGTGCCGACCGCGCCGTTTCTCGCCACCGGCCGGCTCGGCGCCGAGCAGATCGCCCGCCTCGACGCGCTGCTCGCGAGCCTTGCGGATTGCTGCCGCGTCGTGCTGATCCACCATCCGCCCGGCCGCGCGCGCGGCGGCCGCTTCAAGGCGCTGACCGACGCGCCCGCGCTGCGCGCCGTGCTGGCGCGGCGCGGCGCCGAGCTGGTTTTGCATGGCCACGATCACGTCCACGCGCTCGACTGGCTGGCGGGACCGAATGGCCCGATCCCGGCGGTCGGCGTGCCGTCGGCCTCGGCCACGCCGCTCGACGGGCATCGTGTCGCGCCCGCCGCCTACAATCTCTATCGGATCGAGGGCGCGCCCGGCGCCTGGCGCCGCGAGGCGGTGACGCGCGGCTTCCGCGCCGGCGACGGCCAAGTGGTCGAGCTGGCGCGGCGCGAGCTTTAGTCCTTCAGCACCGTCGTCACGATCAGCGTGATGGTGCCGATCACCGCCGCGACCCCGAGCAGCAGCCCGTAGAGGAAGGCGCGGATCGCCCGCCAGCGCGCGCGCCGGCGCGAGCGCGCGTCGCGCACCGGGTCGAGCAGCAGCGGCCGGTCGTCGGCGGCGAGCGCGCGTTCGCGCTCGATGATGCGGCGGGCGACGTATTTGGTGACGCCCCCGACGATCTCGCCGATCTCCGACGACTCGGCGAGGATTTTTCGCCCATAGCGGCTGTCCTGCACGAAGCGATAGGTGCGCTTGTCGCGCCCCATGTCGACATGCGCGACCACGTCGATCCACAGCCGCGGCGGGTCGCCGCGCGCGATGCCGCGGTCGAACAGCTCGATGTTGTCGGGGATTTCCGCAAACAGCGGATCGAGCGCCTCGTTGAGGATTTCCAGCCGCGCGATCTCCGCGTCGCGCAAATCGACGATGACGCCGGTGCGCTCGGCCGATTCGAGCCGCGCCTCGCGCAAAGCGTCGCGCAGCCGCCGCGGCGGCTTCTCATCCGTGCTCGGCGCCGGCGCAGGCGCCGGCTTCTTACGTCCCCACATCCCTGACCCTACCGCTCAACCCACCCTGACCCCATGCGGGCGCTCCCCGATACCTCCGGGTGTCCCAGCAAGTCACGATACTACATCGGGCGGACGGGTATGCAATCGTTGCGGCGCGCGCGACCGGCGGCACATCCGCGCCGGATCAGGCCTTTGCGCTCGGCCGGCCGGATACGTCCTGGTGCCAGCGCGCGAGGTTGCCGAGCTGCGGCGCGCACTCGATATTCGCCAGAATCTTCGCGATGTCGATCGCCACCAGCGCCGTGATGTCGGCAATGGTGAAGCGATCGCCCGCGACGAAGGCATGGCCGTCAAGCTCGCGATCCATGCGTTCGAGCCGCTGCCGGACGAGCCCGCGCTGCATCTCCCCGTACTCGGGAAATTGCTTGAAGAGCTTGGCAAAGATCGGGTTGGTGTTCTGCGCGGTGCGTGCGACCGGCCCGAACAGCTCCAGCTCCATCCGCCGGTTCCAGCGCTCGATCTCGGCCTGCTCGCGCGGATTGCGCCCGAGCAGGTTGGGCTCCGGATGCAGGCCTTCGAGATAACGGCAGATCGCGACCGACTCGGAGAGACAGGTGCCGTCGTCGAGCTCGAGCACCGGCACGGCGCCCGATGAATTCTTGGCGAGAAATTCGGGCGTGCGGCTCGCGCCCGCCCGAATATCGACGTCGACCAGGGTGAGCGGGATCGATTTCTCCGCCGCAAAGATGCGCACGCGGCGCGGACTGGGCGCGATCGGGTGGTTGTAAAGCTTCATGGGGCTCGCACGTCGATCCGTCGAGCCCGCCTGCGGGCTCGCATGGACTTGCGAGCATGCCACGGCGCCGCCGCTCACGCCATCACGGCGAACGAGCGCTCACTTCATCCACAGCCACGGCGTCCATGCCGCCGGCTTCCAGCGCTTGCTCGGGCTCTGATCGCGCATGATGCGGTCCGCACGGCTGGTCCGGCGGTGCTTGACCAGCGCGCGGAAGAACGAGAACTCGGCGAAGTCGGCAAACCGCTCCGGGCGCGCCCAAACGAAACGCTTGTGTGGCGTGGTCAACATGCGCCGTTCCGCTGCAGGCCGGGGCCGATCCGCGCAGCCGCGGACGGGCCGAGGCTGCGCGCATGATCGCGCGCAGACTTTAACGCTCCTTCAATGCTGTCGCTCGAATGCTAGTGTCCCGATTCCGACGTTCGTATCACTTTGCAGCACTCTCTGAACGAACGTCGGAATCGAAAGGACACTAGCCACTTTATTGATTCTAGTGCGGCTTTTGGATTTGACGTTCCTATGCGGACTCGCGGCAGAGGGATAGGAACGTCAAATCCGCCGCACTAGGCGTCGATTGCTTTGGCGTATCTCCGCCGGACCCACGTCAGCGGTAACCTGATCCGCCGCATTTGCATGCCGGGCCGCAAGCGTGCTGACTGGTGACTCCCTGATTCGCCCGCACGGGTGGCGAACACCGATGAGCGACCTGACCGTTTCGACCCCAGCGACCGGCCCACGCGACTGGCTCGCCGCGCTCAATCCCGAGCAGCGGCGCGCGGTGGAGCACGACGGCGCGCAACCGTTGCTCATCATCGCGGGCGCTGGTTCCGGCAAGACCAACACGCTCGCGCACCGCGTCGCGCATCTGATCGTGCACGGCGCCGACCCGCGGCGCATCCTGCTGCTGACCTTCTCGCGCCGCGCCGCCGCCGAGATGACGCGCCGGGTCGAGCGCATCACCGCGCAGGCGCTGCGCGAGCGCGCCGCGCTCGCGCCGGGCGGGCTCGCCTGGTCGGGCACCTTCCACGCGATCGGCGCGCGGCTGCTGCGCGAATACGCGCCGGCGATCGGCCTCGACCGCGCCTTCACGATCCACGACCGCGAGGATTCGGCCGACCTCGTCAACCTGATCCGCCACGACCTCGGCTTCTCCAAGACCGACCGGCGCTTCCCGGCCAAAGGAACGTGCCTCTCCATCTATTCGCGCGCCGTCAATGCCGAGTGCCCGCTCGAGGACGTGCTCGGCGCCGCGTTTCCCTGGTGCGGCGGCTGGGAGGACGAGCTGCGCAGCCTGTTCGCCGCCTATGTGGAGGCGAAGCAGCGCCAGCACGTGCTCGACTACGACGACCTGCTGCTCTACTGGGCGCACATGATGGCGGAGCCGGCCATTGCGGCCGAGATCGCGGCGCGCTTCGACCATGTGCTGGTCGACGAATATCAGGACACCAATCGGCTGCAGGCGTCGATCCTGCTCGCCCTCAAGCCGAAGGGCGACCGCATGACGGTGGTCGGCGACGACGCGCAGTCGATCTACTCGTTCCGCGCCGCGACGGTGCGCAACATCCTCGACTTCCCGCATCACTTCTCGCCGGCGGCCGAGGTCGTCACGCTCACGCGCAACTACCGCTCGACCCAGCCGATCCTCGCCGCCGCCAATGCGGTGATCGAGCTCGCCAGCGAACGCTATGCCAAGAACCTGTGGTCGGAGCGCGCCTCCGCCGAGCTGCCGGCGCTGGTGAGCGTGCGCGACGAGGCCGACCAGGCGCACTACGTGGTCGAGCAGGTGCTGGCGCAGCGCGAGGCCGGCATCGTGCTCAAGGCGCAGGCCGTGCTGTTTCGCGCCTCGCATCACAGCGCGCCGCTCGAGATCGAGCTCGCGCGCCGCAACATCCCGTTCGTGAAGTTCGGCGGCCTCAAGTTCCTCGAGGCCGCCCACGTCAAGGACGTGGTTGCGTTCCTGCGCTGGGTCGAGAACCCGCGCGACCGCGTCGCCGGCTTCCGCGTCGTCCATCTCTTGCCCGGCGCCGGTCCCGCGACCGCCGCCAAGCTGCTCGACCGCATCGCCGAGGCCGCCGATCCGCTTGCCGCGATGGCGAGCTTCAAGCCGCCGGCCGCCTGCGCGGCGGATTGGCCGGACTTCCTGCGCACCTTCGAGCTCGCGCGCCACAAGGCGGCGGGCTGGCCGGCCGAGCTCGACCTCATCCGCAACTGGTATACGCCGCATCTCGACCGCATCTACGAGGACGCGGTGATGCGCGAGCAGGATCTCGCCCAGCTCGCGCAGATCGCCGCCACCTTTCCCAGCCGCGAGCGCTTCCTCACCGAGCTCACCCTCGACCCGCCGGGCGCCACCAGCGACGAGGCCGGCGCGCCGCTGCTCGACGAGGATTTTCTCATCCTCTCGACCATCCACTCGGCCAAGGGCCAGGAATGGAAATCGGTGTTCGTGCTCAACTGCGTCGACGGCTGCATCCCGTCCGATCTCGCAACCGGCGCCGAGCACGAGATCGAGGAGGAACGCCGCCTGCTCTACGTCGCGATGACCCGCGCCAAGGACCATCTCCATCTCGTCGTGCCGCAGCGCTTCTACGTCCAGCAGCAGCGCCAGAATGCCGACCGGCACATGTACGCGACGGTGACCCGCTTCATCCCGGCCGCGATCCGCCACCATTTCGCGAGCCGCGCCTGGCCGCCGGCCCGCGCCGCGGCGGCGCCGAGCGCGGCGGCGCGCCCGCCGGTCGACATCGGCGCACGGCTGCGGCGGATGTGGCGGTAGGGGGCAACGGCGCCTTCGCCGTTGCCCACGCGTCATTGTCTTCGATCGTAATCTTCGATCAATTCAACCGTTGCGGCGGAGACTCGCGCTCGTCCTCCATCATCGCGATCGGGCTTGCCTGGTGATGGACCATGCGCCACGTCGCGCCGATGCGGCGATAGAGATTGGTCGCGGCGAGCGCCGCGCCCTCGACGATCTCGACGCACAGCACCCGGCCCTCGTCGCCGGCGACGATCGCGGTGTCGTCCTGGTGCGCGATGCGCACCCGGTTCTGGCTCGACAGGATGCTGCGGTAGGACTCGATCACGTCGTCGCGGCCGATCAAGGCCGGCCAGCCGGGATGCACGCAGGAGACGCCGTCCTGCGCCCAGATGCGGGTCATGGCGGAGAAATCGCCGGTCGAGAACGCCCGGTAGTAGGCCGCATTGGCGGCCAGGATCGCATCGTCGTCGGTCATCGCTCGCTCGCCTCGAGGGGCGCCCGCCCGGCGGGCCGGTGCCATCTTGCCGTGCCGCGTCGACGCTCCGCAGCCGCGGCGCGGGACGGCGCCGCCGGCCCGCCTACCCGGCCGACGGTTTCTCGGTGGCCTTGCTGACGATCGCGTTCTGGACGAGCTCGATGGCGTAGACCCACGTGGCGCGCACGGCCAGCGCGTATTGAAAAAGAAGTCCAAGCCAATAGAACGGCGCCCTGGTCCACGGCATCGTGAAGCACGCCGCGATACCGAGCAGCAGCAGCATGATGAAGCTGATCGCCGCATAGTCGCGGGTGAACAGGAAGTTGCGACCCGCCTGCTTGACGGCCGGGAGGTCCTCGACGGTCCGATAGATCGTGTACCAAGTGGACTCCTGCTGTGCGGCGTCGCTGGGAAGCTCGGTCAGGCCCAGCTTTTGCGCCAGGTTTTCGATTTTCTTGATGCGCTCGTCGCGCAAGATGTAGACCGAGAACGCACGCGTTGCCGGGAACTGGTTCGTCCATCTCCCGAAGACCAGGAAGTTCTTCTGCTGGCCGTCGAGCAGACCGTTCACGACGCGGACCATCGCGAGCCCGATGCCGGCCGGCAGCAGCAACGCCCACGCTTGCGCCCATGTGGAAAGCGCCTTCGCGTCGAAGCTGCAGAGGAAGGCAAAGACCGCGAGATTGAGACCCGACAGCGCCAAGAGGCCCGGCAGGTTCAATTCGTTGAGCGATTGGCTTTCTTTCTTCTCTGCCTCGTCCGCCATTGGCAACCCCGCCCGGATTTCTGCCGCACGGTACAACGTGCGGGAGAGCGCGGCAAACCGACGCGATGCCGCGGGCGGCGGGGGCTACACGCACCGCCCGCCGTCCACCTCGACGATATTGCCGGTGATGAAGGCGGCCTCGTCGGAGGCGAGGAACAGCGCCATGTTGGCGATGTCCTGCGGCTGGGCAAGCCGCCCGAGCGGCACCGTCGCCTGGAACTTCTCGCGCTGGCCGGGCGCGGGGCCGAGGAAGGTCGGCAACAGCGGCGTTTCGGTCGCGACCGGCGCGATCGCGCAGACGCGGATCCTGTCGGGCGCAAGCTCGACCGCGAGCGTCTGGGTGAGCGTGTGCACCGCGCCCTTGGTCGCGTTGTAGGCGGAGAGCCCCGGGCGCGGCCGCAAGCCCGCGGTCGAGCCGATATTGATCATCACGCCGCCGCCCTGGCGGCGAAACACCGGCACCATCGCCTGGCTGAACATGAACAGGCCTTTGACGTTGACGGCGAACACGCGGTCGAAATCCGCCGCGCTGATCTCGGTCACCGGCATGTTGACGTGGGCGACGCCCGCATTGTTGACCAGGATGTCGACGCGGTCGTGGGCCGACAGCGTCGCGCGGATCGCCGCGTCGATCTCGGCCGGCTTCGTCACGTCGCAGGCGAGCGCGAGCGCCGTATTGCCGATCCCGCGCGCGACCTTGCGTGCCGCATCCGCCTCGATATCGAGCACCGCGACGCGGGCGCCTTCGCGCGCGTAAGTCTCGGCGATCGAGGCGCCCATGCCGGAACCGGCGCCGGTGACAATCGCGACCTTGTCGGCAAGACGCATCGGAAGACCCTCATCGGGCGCGGCTCTTGGATTGCGCAAATCCATACGGGATATGCGCTCGAGGCGCGCAGGGATTTCGCAATCTAGAGCCCGGCCGATACGGATGAAAGGCCGCCCGGCGCGCGCCTCAGGTCTCGATGTTGAGCTCCCACTGATGCACCTGGGCGGGAACGCCCTGCACTTTCAGCTCCTGCGCCCACAGGTCGATGAATTTCTCCAGATCGCGGCGGAACTGGATCAGCGCCGTATTGCAGGCGAGCGCGGTCGGCCCCCTGAACGACAGATCCGCCTCGATGCCGGCGAGCGGGATGAACGGTTCATACGGCGTCGAATAGATGAAGGTGAACAGGAAATTGGTCAGCGATCCCATCGTGCCCGTATTGGGCAGATAGGCAAGAAGCCGCGCGCCGTCGATCGCCTCGTCCGGCCGCGGGATCTGCGGGTTCTGCAGGCAGGGCGGGAAATTGGCGATGAACGTCAGGGCCGGATTGGCCGCCTGGTTCAGGCGAGAGGAGCCATGCGCGGTGACGCGAAAGATCAGGCTGGTGAGCACGCGCTTGAGCGCCGCCTTGGTGTCCATCGCGGGCAGGCCCTGGATGTTGCCCTGCGCCGGATCGCCCGAGGCCGCGATCCAGGCGCGCAATTTCGCATCGTCGGCAACGTCCCGGTCGCTCGCGTAATTCGCGTCGATCACGGCACCGACATAGCGTTCGGCCGCGTCCCACAGCGCGAGCAGGTTGCGCACCACCGGATACTGGTCCCACGGCTCGGCTTGCGTGAAATCCTCCTGGCGCAGGCCGAGCGTCTCGAGCGCGGTCTTCGGATCGTCGGCGAAGAACGGCCGCCCGGCCGCGAACGCGTCCATCATGCGCAGGAACTGCGCGCTGGTGTCGAGCGAGGTCGGCGGCGCGATCTGCCAGGCGAGCAGGAGGAACTGATCGAAGGCGATCAGGTATCTCGACTGGCGGCCGAAAAGCTGCCGCACGATGTGGCGCGCGCCGAGCGTCTGGAACATCGTCATCTGCATGGTCGCAGTCGGGATGTGCCAGTGCCAGACGTGGCCGAGCCAGATGCCCCACACCGTGATCGAGGTCTTTGCCGCCTGCAGCGCGTAGAGCCAGGCCGGATCCGTCTTGACGAAATGCTGCAGGCCGGCGCCGTTCTCGCCCGACACGCGGACCGCGAAGGGCACGAGCGCGCCGGCGTCCCGCTTGAGGAAGGTCAATGTCGCCGGCGTGAAGCGGGGGAATCCGGCGACGCTCGCCACCGGGAAGCGGGCGAAGAACGTCATGTCGATGACGAAGAGCCCGCCCGCCGCGTGCAGCGCCTGCATCTCGTCGCTCCACGCCGCGCCGAGTTCCGACTTGAACTGGTCGGCGCGCGCGCCGGAGACTTTTTCCAGGATGATCAGGTTGTAGGGGAGGCCGTACTTGGCGATGGTCGGCCAGAACTGCGCCGTCGCGACCTCCTTGTCGGTGAGCGTGCTCGACCACAGCGGCAGCAGCGGGGCGGCACTCTGCTCGACGCCGCCGAACGTCGTCCAGGCCATGGCGAACTGCCCGGGCTCGGTCGCCGAGAGCTTGGTGTAGGAGCTGTCGCCATTTGCGCCGAACATGAACGTGTAGCCGTCGGCGGTGCGGCCGCCGATGGTGAACAGCTTCGACAGCCCGGCGAGCGCCTGCGCCATCTGCTGGCGCCGCAAGGCGAGCCGCACGACCGTGCCGGGCAGCTCGGACACGTGGAACGGAATCGCCGGGATGCTTTTCAGGTTGCCGAGTCCGATCAGCGACAGCGGCAGGCGATGCATCCAGAAAATGAACCAGGCGAGCAGCACCAGCAGCGCCACCAGCACGACGAGCAGGAGCAGCGCCCAGAGCGAGCCGGAAAGCGCCGCGCCGACCAGGGCTGCGAGCAGCGCCACCAGCTTGATCGCCAGCCACACGACGGCGACGACGATGCCGATGACGAGCGCGATCGTCAGGACCGCGCCGAGCGCGATCAGCACGATGATGAGCGTCGCATGTTGCATGACGGCAGCTCGGCAGTGATCGTGCGCTGGGCGCCCGGTCGCTCCGCGCGCGAACGGCCGAAGCGAAATCCGCCCTCTTCTACCAAATCGGCGCCGGGGCGCCTAGACGCAACGGTTGCACAGACGCAAGAGTTGCACACTGTGCGCTTGCGCTCAGGCCCCGAGGCCGTAGCGCCGGCCCCAGCCGAGGCCGTCCTCGGTGCGGCCGCGCGGCTTGTACTCGCAGCCGATCCAGCCCGCATAGCCGAGGCGGTCGATCGCGTCGAATATGGCGGGATAGTTCACCTCGCCCTCGTCCGGCTCGGCGCGCGACGGCACCGCCGCGATCTGCACGTGGCCGATGACGGGGAGGAATTTCTCCAGGCGCTTGATGAGGTCGCCGCAGATGATCTGCACGTGATAGAGATCGAACTGGATCTTCACGTTCGGCCGGCCGATCTGCGCGATCAGGTCGGCCGCCTGCTCGACGCGGCCGACGAAGTAGCTCGGCCGGTCGCGCGGATTGAGCGGCTCGATCAGCACCGTGATGTTCTTCGCCGCCGCGCGATCGGCGGCACGCGTGTAGTTGTCGACAAAGACGCGCTCCGCCGCCGGCCGCAGCTCCGGCGCGACCACGCCCGCCATGGTGTGGATCGCGCGGCCGCCGATCGCCGCCACGTAGTCGAGCGCCTTTTGAAACACCTCGGCGAACTCGCGCTCGCGTCCCGGCACCGCGCCGAGCCCGGATTCGCCGCCGTGCGGCCGCGGCTGCGTGTTGATGCCGAGCTGGGTGAGCCCATGGCGGCTCAGCTCGGCGCGCACGTCGGTCGGCGCGAGGTCGTAGGGGAACTGCAGCTCGACCGCCTTGAAGCCGGCCGCCGCCGCGGCGCCGAAGCGTTCCATCATCGGCCGCTCGGTGAACATGTAGGCAAGATTGGCGGCGAAGCGCGGCATGGATCCCCTCGGCTCCCTTCAGCGTTGGCGCTGTCGCGCGCGATTTGCCTTACCTATCGATGACCGCGCCCCGGCCCGCAAGATCCCCGGATCGGCGTCGTTCGCTCCAATCTCATGGGACAGGAGCCGCGGTTCTGCCCACTGCCCACGCATGATGGGCAAGTTATCGGCGATCACCACGGGCCGTTTAGCCTCCAACATCCCACCATATATTGCCTAATATATTGATTTATTTATTGGAAAGTTCGGGGCTATTGCCCATAATCTTGCCCACTAATTGAGTGGGACATTTTGTGGTTGACCCGGCTATCAACCGGAGCTTCGATATTCGCGATCCTGCATGCGACCGGGCGCCAAAAAGGCCAAAGATCCGAACGCGGCGGGATCGGTGAGGGATCCGATGAACGCCCAGCAACTGCTCCAGGAAATCTCCGACTACTGCCGCCAGACCGGGCTTGCCGAATCGACCTTCGGCCGGCGCGCCGTCAACGACGGCAAGCTCGCGAACCGCCTGCGCAACGGCGGCCGCATCACCACCGACACGCTCGATCGCATCCGCGCCTTCATGGCCGACCACCGCTCCGACATCATGGGGCGGCCGGCCCTGATCCCGCGCGCGCCCGACGCAAGCCCCCCGATCCAGACCATGCCATCGTTTCCGACGGCGCTGCCGCCCGCAATCCATCGCATCGGGCTTGCCGCCAAGCCCGGCGAGGGCGATCCGCAGCGCAATTTCCGCTTCTTCGACAATCGGCAGAAATATCTGTTGTTCGTGAACACCTGCAGCGAGAAGTGGGTCGTCGCCCACCGCGTCTCGCTGGAGCTCGCCAACATCCATCCGCGCCCGCCGGCGGTGCGCGTGTTCGACGCCGGCGTCGGCGACGGCAGCGTGCTCACCCGGGTGATGCGCGCGATGCACGACCGTTTCCCGACCATGCCGTTCTACATGGTCGGCAAGGAGATCAGCCTGGAAGACATCCGCCTCACCTTGCAGAAGGTCGCCGACCGCTTCGTCGAGCATCCCGCGACCGCGCTGGTGCTCACCAACCTCGCCTATGCGGACGCGCCCTGGCTGCACGTCAAGTCGCTCTCGGCCGCCTCGAGCCTCGTGTGGCACGAGGTGGCGCTCGCCGGCACGACCGCGCACCGCTTCGAGCAGCAGATCACCGAGCTCGAGCCGTTCCTCGCCGAGAACTGGAAGGCGGGCGTGAGCCAGAAGACCGGCAATCCGGTGTACGAGCGGCCGGTGGTGCTGGTGATCTATCGCGACGACCACAAGTTCCTGCTCGACCCGATCCTGCCGCGGCCGGGCGGCACCCAGGCGGGCTACGATCTCGTCATCGCGTCGCAGCCCTATCGCGCCCGCGCCTCGCTCGAGTTCAAGGCGAAGCGGGTGATCGCGCCGCTCGCCCGCGCGCTCGGCGCCGGCGGCCGCCTGATCGCGATCCACTCGCACGGCAACGATCCGGGCCACGAGATCATCCAGAAGGTGTGGCCGGACGACAATCCGTTCATCCATGACCGCCACCAGATCATGAAGGCCGTGAAGCAGGAGCTGGGGCCGTCCGGGCGCGAGCTCAATTTCAACGCCTACGCCGACAACCGCTCCATCTTCCGCTACGACATGCACACGCTGCCCTCGGAGGTCTCCGAGTCGATCGGCACCTCGACGCTGTTCGCGGCCTGGAACGCCGCGATCTACGTCGCGCAGGTCGAGGACGACCGGCTCGAGACCGTGCACGGCGCACAGCGCTATCTCGACGCGACGCGCGAGGTGCTGCGCCAGCACGGCGGCCTATGGTTTTTCGACGAGTCCTACGTCATCTCGCGGCGGCGCGAATGAGCCCGCTCACCGCCGCCCGCGCCGCGAAGGCTCCCGCCATGGCCGCCCCGCCGCTCGTCCCGACCGCGGAGCCGAACGAGACGGCGCCGATCGCCGATTTCGTGCGGACCGCGAGCTTCGAGGCGACGCGGCCGTCCGACAAGGAAGTCGACGCGTTCGCGGCCTCCGCCGCGGCCGGAACGCCCGTCTATGTGAGCGCGGTGCCGACGCGCCCGCCTGCCGAGCAGGTCGCGATTGCGCGGCGCCTCGCGGCGCGCGGCTTCGAGCCGGTGCCGCATCTCGCGGCGCGCAATTTTGCCAGCACGGCCGAGCTCGACGACTATCTGGCGCGCCTGATCGAGGAGGCCGGCGTGCGCCGCCTCCTCGTCATCGGCGGCGATCGCGACGCGCCGGCCGGCCACTTCCATCACGCGATCGAGGTGATCGAGAGCGGCCTGCCGCAGAATCGCGGCATCCGCGAGATCGGCATCGCGGGCTATCCGGAAGGCCATCCGCGCGTGGCGGCGAGCGAGATCGACCGCGCGCTCGCGGCAAAGATCGAGGCCGCGGCCGCGACCGGGCTCGGCGTGCACATCGTCACGCAATTCGCCTTCTCGCCCGCGCCGATCCTCGCCTTCATCGCGCGCCTGCGCGACACCGGCATCGAGCAGCCGATCCGGGTCGGCATGGCGGGGCCGGCTTCGGTGGCGACGCTCCTGCGCTTCGCCACGATCTGCGGCGTCGCGGCTTCTGCGCGCGCGCTCGCCCGCAATGCCGGGCTTGCCAAGCACCTGTTCGGCGCGACCGCGCCCGATGCCGTCATCCGCGCGCTCGCGGCCGCACGCACGGCGGGCCGGCTCGGCGACATCGCGCCGCACTTCTTCACCTTCGGCGGCCTCGGCGCCGCCGCGCGCTGGGCCGCCGCCATTGCGGCCGGCCGCGTCGCGCTCGATCGGGCGGGCGGATTTCGGGTCGAGGGGCCGTAGCGGACCTCGTGCCCGGGACGCGAGGCTGCGCGAAGCGGTGCAGCGCATCCGGGGCAACAGGCTTTCGCTTGCGTCCGGCCCGCTTGCCCCTAGAGTCATCGCCCTCGCCTTGCTTGCATCAACGAGGCCATGATGGGCGTTCGCTATTTCGGCGCGGCGGTGCCGCGCATCGAGGACCCGGAGCTCGTGTCCGGACGCGCGCGCTTTCTCGACGACATCGCGCTGCCCGGCATGGTGCATGCGGCCTTCGTGCGCGCCGCGCCGGCGCATGCGCGCATCAAGGGCATCGATGCGTCGGCGGCGGCCGCCCTGCCGGGCGTGATCGCGGTGCTCACCGCCGCCGAGCTCGGCGTTGCCGGCCGGGCGACGCCGCAATTTGCCCCCTCGCCGCTGATCGCGCAGAACCGCACCCAGCACGTGCTCGCGTCGGACGCCGTGCACTACGCCGGCGAGGCGATCGCGATCGTGGTCGCTGAGAGCCGCGCCATTGCCGAGGACGGCGCGAGCCTCGTCGCCGTCGACTACGCGCCGCTCGCCGCCGTCGCCGACCTCGCCACCGCGCTCGATGCCGGTGCCGCCAGGGCGCACGACGGCGCGCCGGACAACCGCGCCGCAACGCTGCGGGCGAAGTTCGGCGACATCGACGCGGCCTTTGCCCGCGCGAGCCACGTCTTTCGCGAGCGCATCACCCAGCACCGCGGCGGCTGCCACGCCATGGAGTGCCGCGGCGTGATCGGCGCCGAGGACCCGATCACGCGGGCGCTCGTGGTGTGGAGCTCGACGCAGGCGCCCTACATGGTGCGCCGCTCGCTCGCCCAGTTCATCGGCTGCGACGAAAGCCGGATTCGCGTGATCGCGCCGCAGGTCGGCGGCGGTTTTGGGCCGAAGGCGGGCGTCTATCCGGAAGAATTTGCCATCGCGCTCGCCGCGCTGAAGCTCCGCCGTCCGGTCAAATGGGTCGAGGACCGCCGCGAGCATTTCCTGTCGACGACGCAGCAGCGCGACCAAATCTGGGAGTTCGACGTCGCGGCCGACGCGAATGGCCGCATGCTCGGCATCCGCGGCCGCTGCCTGCACGACAACGGCGCTTATCTGCCCTATGGGCTGATCCTGCCGTTCACCAGCCTCGGGCCGTTTCCCGGGCCCTACGCCCTCGAGGCGCTCGACGTCTCGCTCGACGTGGTCTTCACCAACAAGGTGCCGACCACGCCGATCCGCGGCGCCGGCCGCCCGCACGCCGCCTTCGTGCTCGAGCGGCTCGCCGACCGCGTCGCGCGCGAACTGAAGCTCGACCGTGCCGAGGTGCGGCGGCGCAGCTTCGTGCGCAGAGAGCAGTTTCCCTACGCGACCGGCGCCAAGGCGCGCGACGGCTCGCCCGTCACCTATGACAGCGGCGACTATCATCGCTGCCTCGAGGCCGCGATGGAGCGCGTGCGCGATTTTCCCGCGCGCCAGGCGGCGGCGCGCGCGCAAGGAAGATACCTCGGCCTCGGCATCGCGAGCTACGTGGAGGACACCGGCATCGGCCCCTATGAGGGCGCGCAGGTCGCGGTCGAGCCGAACGGCCATGTGGTGATCACCACCGGTGCCGCATCGCAAGGCCAGGGGCAGGCGACGATCTTCGCGCAGATCGCCGCCGACATTCTCGATGTGCCGATCGAGCACGTGAGCGTCATCTCGGCCGACACCGCGCAATTCCCGCGCGGCATCGGCACCATCGGCAGCCGTATCGCGGTGCGCGGCGGCTCCTCGGTGCACATCGCGGCGACGCGCGTCAAGGAGAAGGCGCTTCATGTGGCGGCCGAGATGCTCGAGGCGGGCGAGGCGGATCTCACGCTCGACAACGGCCGCGTGCGCGTCGCCGGCACCGACCGCGCGGTCGGCTTGGGCGACGTCGCGATGCGGCTCGCGGGATTCTCCGGTGCGCCGCCGCCGAAGGACGTCGAGCCCGGCCTCTCGGCCGAAGGCTATTTCCAGGGCGGCGGGCTTGCGTACGCGAACGGGACGAATGTGTGCGAGGTCGAGGTCGATGCCGCGACCGGCGAGGTGAGGATCCTGCGCTACGTCGTCGCGCACGACTGCGGCCGGCTGATCAATCCGCTCCTGGTCGACGGCCAGATCTGCGGCGGCGTGGTGCACGGCGTCGGCAATGCGCTGCACGAGCACATGGTGTTCGACGCCGATGCGCAGCCGATGACCACCAACTACGGCGACTATCTGCTGCCGGTCGCGACCGACCTGCCGCCGATCGAGGTGATCCACCTGGAGACGCCCTCGCCGCTCAATCCGATCGGCGTCAAGGGCGCGGGCGAAGGCGGCACGATTCCGGCGACCGCGTGCGTGATCTCGGCGATCGAGGATGCGCTCAGCTCCCTCGGCGTGACGCTCGCCGAGCACCCGGTGTCGCCGCAGCGGCTGGTCGAGCTGATCGCGACGGCGCGCAAGCCGCAGGCCGCGTAGCCTCGGCACGCCGCCGCAGGCGCCGGTCGCGGCGCCGACATTCAGGTCCTCGTGTTGATCCAGATCAATGCGGCGCGTGCACTTGTTCGGGTGAACTGTCCCGGAATGGGAGAGTCCGATGCAAAGCCGCAATCCTCGCCCTGCTTCGTTCGACGGTCTGCTGGACTGCCGATTGGCCATGCTGGGCATTGACCTCGGCGCGATCGCAAGCTGCGATGCCGAAACCGTGGAAGCGATCAAACGAAACTGCAAGCGCTGCGACGTTCGCGAAGCCTGCCGGCTGGACCTCAAGCGCGATCCCAACGACCCCGTATGGGAGAGCTATTGTCCGAACACGGCGACGCTGATCGCGCTGACCGATTCCTGAGCGCTGCGTAGCACAGGAACGCGTGTCCCGGATTTCGCCTTCGGCTCGTCCGGGCTGCTCGGCCAAAATCGGATAAATCCGGCTTGCCCCCTCCCCGACCCTGCCCGCCAGCGGGGGAGGGGGAAGAAAGTCACTCGATCCCCACCATCTTCTTCGCCGCGGGCGTCAGCTCGAGGATGTGCATCCCCGTGTTGGCGCGATCGACGATGTAGATGTAGCCGCGGTCGTCGGTCTCCACGTTGTTGGTCTGGATCGCGACCTTGCAGCGGTCCTGGCCACTCACCTTGATGCAGCGCTTGTCGGTCGCCGTGGTGATCGCCGGAATGAAGTAGCCGATCTCCTTGGGGTGGTAGGGATCGCGCACGTCGACGGCGCGCACGCCGGCATTGAAATAGGCGAGAAAGGCGACCTTCTTGTAGAACACCGGCGCCATGCTCTCGTTCGAGGAGTGCGTGCCGAAGCGGCCGCCGCGCGCGCAGAAATGCCCGCTCGCCTCCGGCACCTGGAAGTTCGAGATCACCATCGGATGCGCCTCGATGGTGACGTCGACGAACCACGCCATCTGCCGCGGCTCCTCGCATTCGTTGCGGATCTGCTCGTCGACGATCATGACGATGTCGCGGGTCGAGCCCTCCTTGTCCTTGGCGAATTCCGCGATCGGCATCTTCAGCATCGGAAACACCGTGTGCGCGCCGTTCCACGGCGTCATGACGAGCTCGCCGACCACCGGATAGCGCAGGTTGTCGGGGGTCGGCGCCTTCGGCCCGTGCAGCAGCTTGTCGCGATCGACGATCTGCAGCACGCCGCCCTTGTTGGTGCCGTAGCCGAAATAGACCCGGTTGGCCTGCGGCCCGAGCGAGATCGGGCCGTGCAGTTGCTCGGGGATCGGGCCGGTCGCGCCCGGCTGCTGGCCGGGCCGGCCGAAGTCGCGGATCTTCACCGGATGCGCCGGGTCGCTCAGGTCGTAGATCGCGGTCATGCGCTTGACCCGCCAGCCCGGCACGCCGGAGACGAGGTAGGCGATGCCGGTGTCGCATTCCCACCAGCTCTTGTGCGTGTCGGTGAACCCGTCGATGCGCGCGAGCAGCACCGGATTGGCCGGGTCGGTGACGTCGTAGATTTCGTGCGCCTGGCCGCCGAAGACACGCAGCAGATAGACCTTGTTGGGATCGCCGAGCGGCAGCGTCTTGCCGTCGCACACGCGCACCATCTGCGCGCCGCCCTGCTCGTAGGTCCCGGGCAGACCCGGGATGTGCTTGAGATATCTCGGATGCGCCGGGTCGGTCACGTCGACGATCGAGGTGCCGTTGTATTCCTGCCGGCCGGTGAGCGGATTGAGCGGCTTCGGCACGTCCGGCGTGCCGCCGTGGTGGCCGACATAGGCGATGTAGCGGTTGCCTTGCTTGTGGATGAGCGGCTGATAGGCGCTGCGCGCCTGCAGGTCGTTGTAGCCGACGAGGCGCATGTTGTTCGCCTCGGGCGGATCGCCGATCTTCTGCTGCTGCGCGAGCGCCGGCGCGGCCGCAACAAGCAACATCGAGGCGAACAAGGCGCGGATCATTCCAGTTCCTCCCAAGCAAGGGACCGCTGACCGCCGATCCCGAAGAGAACGCAGGTGCGTAGCCCGGATGAAGCGTAGCGAAATCCGGGGCCGCCGTCCCCGCATTCCGCTTTCGCTCCATGCGGGCTACAGCGCCGCCTGCAAAATCTCCCGCGCGTCGTCCGCCGAGATCGCACGCGGCTCCGTGATGGCGAGCGCCACGACCTGAGTGACCGCATCGTCGATCTTGTCCTCGCTGAAGCCGACATCGCGCAGGCGCTGCGGGATCGGGAAGCCTTTCACCATTTGCGCCAGCGCCTCGGCCGGATCGGCCGCGCCGAGCGCATCCGCGAGCCTTGCGCGCGCGTCGGGTGCGGCGGCGAGATTGAAGCGCGCCACATGCGGCAGGACGATCGCGTGCGTCTGCGCATGCGGCAGGCCGTAGCCGCCGAGCACGTGGGCGAGCTTGTGATGCAGGCCGGTGCCGCCGGTGAGCACGGCGCCGGCGAGCCAAGCCGCGACCAGGCACTCGGCGCGCGCTTCCGCGTCGCCGCCATTGGCGACGGCGCGCGGCAGATGCGCGCCGAAGCGGCGCATCGCCTCGGTCGCGTAGGCGACGGTCACCGGCGTGCGCTCCGGCGCCCACAAGCCCTCGACGCAATGCGCGATCGCATTCATCGCGCTCGCCGCCGTCACGGCGGCGGGCAGCGCGTAGGTCAGCTCGGGGTCATAGATGATCGTGCGCGGCAGCACCTTCGTGTCGCGGCCGGTGGTCTTGCGCTCGCCCTCGCTGGTGCCCCAGATCGGCGTCGCCTCCGAGCCCGAATAGGTGGTCGGCAGCGCGATGACCGGCAGGGCGGTGTCGCGCGCGATGATTTTTGCCAGCCCGATCGCCGAGCCGCCGCCCGCCGCGACGAGGCCGTCGGCGCGCGCCGCCTGCGCCGCCGCAAGCCCCGCGTCCGCCACCGCGCGGGGCACATGGATCACGGCCTGCGCGTGCACGCCGGCCGCACGGCCGCCCAGCAATCCCGCAACACGGGCACCGAGCCGCGCGCCGCTGCCCGGCGTCGCGATCACCAGCGCGCGGGTGACAGCAAGCCGCGCCGCCTCGTCGCTGATCCGGGCGATACGGCCGGCGCCGAAGACGACGCGCTGCGCCGGAGCGTCATGGATGAACGAGACCGTCATTGCGAGCGAAGCGAAATGTCGTAGGGTGGGCAAAGGCGCGTCGCATGACCGGTCCGCGTGGGCAAAATCGCCGAAGCGCCTTTGCCCACGCGGTCAGGTGGTGCAGGCGATTTTGCCCACCCTACGTCGTGGCGCCTCAATGGCGCGCCTCAATGCCCTTCGCGCCAGATGCCGAGCGCCTCTTGCGCGGGCCGGTCGGAGATCGAAAACAGCACCGACTCCTTGCTCGCGCTGTGCGAGTAGCGCTGCCACGGCGGCACCACGAACACGTCGTTCGGGCCCCACTCCAGCGTCTTGTCGCCGACCTTGGTCGCGCCCTTGCCCTCGACGCAGACAAACACGGTGCCGTCGGTCGCGCGATAGGGCTCGCCCTTGAAGCCCTGCGGCAGCAGCGCGAGGTTCGCGCCCATGGTGGGCAGCACCGGACCGCCGGTAACCGGATTGACGTAGCGCACCCGCGCGCCGTGCCGCTTGTCGATGTCGCCGGCCTTCTTCATGCGCTCGATGATCGGTCGCGTGCGCGCATAGGTGTAGTTGATCACCGGGCTCGCGCCGCGCCGCTCCGGCACGCTGTCCGGCAGCACGCCCGAGCCGTAGAAGGAAAGCGAGTCGCCGTCGTGGCGTGAAGTGGCCTGCGTCGCCTCGTCGAAATGCTCGGCGAACGAGGTCTCGAAGAAGTTGACCATCGGGAAGTCGAGCACGTCGAGCCACAACATCGGCTCTTTGGAGTCGTTGCCGTGGTCGTGCGGCGCCCAGTTCGACGTGATGACGAAGTCGCCCGGATGCATGATCGTCTTCTCGCCCTCGACCGCCGTGTAGGCGCCCTCGCCATCGAGCACGAAGCGGATCGCCGAGGAGACGTGGCGGTGCGCCGGCGCGATCTCGCCCGGCAGGATCATCTGGATGCCGGCGAACATCGAGTTGGTGATCTTCGACTGGCCGCGCATGGCCGGGTTCTCGAGGACGAGCACGCGCCGCTCGGCCTCCTCGGCGGTGATCAGCGGGCCCGATTCGAGCACCAGCGCCTTGACGTCCTGGAAGCGCCAGATCGCCGGCGCGCAGTGGGTGACCGGCTCCTTGGTGACGACCGACTTCATCACCTTCCACAAGGGCGCCATGTCGTACTTGGAGATGCGCTCGTAATAGGCCTCGCGCATCGCCTCGATATTGTGCTTGGCGTCGGGCTTGGCTTCAGGCTTGCCTGGGGTTGTCTTTTTCGCCGTCGCGACCGCCATGAGATCCTCCATTGGGCCCGGAATCCGGAAATGGTTTCGTTGGCGACAATATAGCGGACTCGGCCCCCCGGAAACAGGGCGTGACAACCCCGCGCGGCGGCCATGCGCGGGCCGGATAACCCGGTCGTCAGGTGTTGCTCGCCCCGCCGTCGACCGCCAGCGTCTGCCCGGTGATGAAATCGGACTCGGGCGAGGCGAGAAAGATCAGCGTGCCCACCAGGTCCCCGGGCACCTCGTCGCGCTTGAGCGCGCGGCGGGCGATGGCGGGCTCGCGCGCCGACTTCAGGTGGCCGGGATTGTGCTCGACCACGCTGTCGCTGATGGTGAAGCCGGGCGCCAGCGTGTTGACGCAGATATTGTGGAGCCCAAGCTCGCGCGACAGCGCGCGGGTGAACGAGGTGACGGCGCCTTTCGAGGTGACGTAGTGCAGCATGTGCGGGATGCCGCGCGCCGCCGTGCCGGAGCCGATATTGATGATCTTGCCGGAACGTTGCGCGATCATGTGCGGCGCGACGTGCTTCGCCATGAGAAAGAGGCCGCGCACATTGACCGCCATCACGCGATCCCACAGGGCGACGTCGATCTCGGCGAAGGGCTGCTCCTGCAGCGGCGCGAACAGCGCAGCGTTGTTGACGAGAATGTCGATCTTGCCGAACCGCGCCAGCGTCGCGGCAACGAGCTCTTTCACCGATCCCTCGTCGCTCACGTCGACCGTCGCGCTGGTGACCGAATTGGCGCCATGCTGCTTGGCGATCTCCGCCGCAAGCTCGCTGCCGTCGGCGATGTCGGCGATCATCACCCGCGCGCCCTCGCGGGCGAGCGCCAAAGAATAGTGCCGGCCGATCCCCTTTGCCCCGCCCGTCACGATCGCGACGCGGCCATCCAGTCTTGCCATCGGTCAAGTGTCTCCGATACGTCTCGTCGGAAACTGTCATTGCGAGCCACCCGCCTTCGCTCGCTCCGCGAGCTTCGGACGGGTTAGAGTCCGCCGTAGCGCGTAGGCGGAAGCGAAGCAATCCCCGCCGCACGCGATTGCTTCGGCGGGCTGCGCCCGCCTCGCAATGACGCCGCGAATTGACGAGGGAGCCCATGCCGACAGACACGCCCACAGACACCCCTCTTCTCGACCGCCTCGCCATCCGCGAGCTCATCGACAACTGGGCGATGTGGCGCGACACCGGCCGCTGGCACGACTTCGCCACGCTCTGGCATCCGGAAGGCATCATGATGGCGACCTGGTTCCAGGGCGGTTTCGAAGAGTTCATCAAGGTGAGCCAGCAGGGTTTTGCCCGCGGCGCCCGCACGTCGCATTTCCAGGGCGGCACCAGCATCGACCTCGAAGGCAACCGCGCGATCGCCCAGACCAAGATGCAGATCGCCCAGCGCGGCCCGATCGAGGGCGTCCTCTGCGACGTGGTCTGCTCCGGCCGCTTTTACGATTTCCTCGAGAAACGCGCGAACCGTTGGGGCATCGTGCTGCGCCAGCCGATCTACGAGCGCGACCGCATCAATCCGGTCGACCCCGCCGCGACCGTGCGGCTCGATCCGGCCCTGCTCGCGCGCTTTCCCGAAGGCTATCGCCACCTTGCCTATCTGCAGAGCAAGAACGGCCAGACCGTGAAGATGGATATGCCGGGGTTGGTCGGGCCGGAACTAGACGCGCTCTATCGGCGCGGCGAACGATGGCTGAAGGGAGAGGATCTGTGAGCCCATCCGCGCCCGTCATGTCGACGCCACGCGCAAGCTGATATGGTCGACGGGATCGCAGCACCGGACCGACGCGCATGCCCGACTTGAGCGACAACTGGTCGAAGCGGCGCCAAGCCGCGGCGCAGCGCGTCTCCGCGATCCTCTACGGCGTGATCGCGATCATGACGGCCGAGCTTTCCGTGCGCGGCGGCGAATTCGGCTACGTCGAGACGGCGATCGGCGCGATGTTGGTCGGCTTCGCCATCACGGTGACGCGCATGTTCGTCGAAGTGGTCAAGAAGGAGACCGAAATCGGCGCCCACCTGCCGCTCGCCAAGGCGGGCGCGATCATCGCCGATTCGCTGCTCGTCATGGCCTTTCCCGTCGCGACCGCCCTGCTCATCGTCGTCGCCGCGCTGACCACCGAAGGCCCGGCAAGGCTGCTCGATTCGGTGCTCTATCTCGGCATCGCGGCCGTGTTCGTCACCGGCTTCCTGTCCAGCTACATTCTCGATCGCGCGATGCGACCCGCGCTGCTGCGCGGCCTCGTCTGGGTCCTGCTGAGCCTCGCGCTCGTCGCCGCAAAGAAGCTCGCCTGAGGCGGCGTTGCGGCCGGGCCGCGCGCGGTCCATGATGCAGGCACTGTCCGACGCCGGGACTGGACCATGACGAACCGAAGCGCAAAGAACCGCGCCGAGCGCGCACGAACGAGCACGCTCGTCGGCGGTCTAACGCTCGCGCTGATGACCTTCGCGACGGCCGGCGCCGCCGCAGCGCAGACCGCAGGCTTCCCCGACCGTCCGATCAAGATGATCGTCGGCTTTTCCGCCGGCGGGGGCACTGACGTCGCCGCGCGCCTCGTCGCGCAGGCGATGTCGGCGACCCTGCACCAATCGGTCGTGGTCGAGAACCGGCCGGGCGCGAGCGGGATGCTGGCGACCGCCGACGTCGCCCGCGCGGCGCCCGACGGCTACACGCTGCTGATGGGCAGCCAGACGACGCTCGCGGTGGCGCCCGCGCTCTATCGCAAGTTTTCGATCGACGCGGCGCGCGACTTCGCCGGCGTCGCGCGCGCCGGCGCCTCGCCGCTGGTGCTCATCGTCAACCCCAAGTTCCCGGCGCATTCGGTGCGCGAGCTGATCGCGCTCGCCAAGGAAAAGCCCGGCACGCTCAACTTCGCGTCGGGCGGGGTTGGCACGACGCCGCACATGGCGGGCGAGCTGTTTTCCCAGCTCGCCGGCATCAAGCTCGTGCACGTCGCCTATCGCGGCGAGGCGCCGGCGATCAACGACGTGCTCGCCGGCCAGATCCCGATGATGTTCACCAATCTCTCGGCGGCGATCGGCAACATCAAGGCGGGCTCGTTGCGCGCGCTTGCGGTCACCGGCGCGCAGCGCTCGCCCTCGGCGCCCGACATCCCGACGCTCGCGGAAGCGGCGATCCCGGGCTTCGCGGTCGAGACCTGGTTCGCGCTGGTCGCCCCGGCGCGCACCCCGCGCGCGATCGTGGCGCGGCTCAATGCCGAGGTGCAGCACGGGCTCGCGGCGCCCGATATCGCACACCGCTTCGCCGACCTCGGCATGTCGGTCGGCAGCGGCTCGCCGGAAGAGCTCGACGCCTACATCAAGTCGGAAATCGAGAAGTGGGGTCAGGTGATCAAGGGCGCCAATATCCGCGCGCCGGAGTGATGAAACGACCTTTCTGTGACGGGCGTCACGCGTTCGCCATGACGTTGCGGATGACCGTGCGCCGCCGGCCGCGTACCATCGGCGCGCGAATTCAGCCACGGAGCGCCGCCATGCCGCGACATTCGACCCTGCCTGCGACCTTGCCCAAGATGTTGCTTGCCGTCCTCGCGCCCGCGATCGCAAGTCTCGCGCCCGCTTTGGCGCAACAGCAGCCGCCGCCGCGGCCTTGCGCCGCAATCCGCCAGGTCTGCCTGCAGGCGGGCTTCGTCAGGAACGGCGCGCGCGCCGGCGAAGGTCTGGTGATCGACTGCATCCGGCCGATCATGCAGGGCATGCCGCAGCGGGTGCGGGCCAGCAAGCCGCTGCCCGCCCTCGATCCGGCGCTGATCGAAGCCTGCCGCGCGCAGAATCCCAACTTCGGCATGGGCAACGCGCAGGCGCCGCAGGCGATGCCGCCGCGCACCGCGCCGGGATTGGCGCCGGGACAGGCGCCGCAATATGCTCCGGGTCCGTCGCCGCAGGCCGCGCCAGGTCCGGCGCCGCAGAACATGCCGCCGCCCGGGCCCGCGGCGGCGCCGGGACAAGCGCCGCAGGAACCGCCGGCGCCGCACTAGGTTCATTGATTGGCGCATGTCCCCGACGGGACATGCGCTGTCGGCACGCACGATCCGTCTGCACCAATGCCAATCGCGGCCGCACCACGACCGCGATTTTTCTTTTGCGCCTGCGCGCCGCGACGGCGCACGCCGCGCCTTCGCGCGCGCCGTGACGCGCGTCACAGAAAACGCGAATGTCGCATGCTGCCGCGCCGATCGACGAACGCATCGCCGCGCGCCTCCGACGAACGGTTGGGTAGAGAACCCGAACGCTGATCCCGAACCTGAACCCAAACCTCGAAGGAGATGACCATGTCCCGCCTGTCCCGCACGTCCCTCTTCGCCATCGCGGCGACCGCCGCCATCGCGATCTCGGCCCTCACGCCCACCAATGCGTCCGCCTGGGGACGCGGCGTTGGCTTCCACGCCGGCTTCCGCGGCTTCCACTTCGGCTACCACGGCGGCTTCTATCGCCACTTCCCGTATCGCTTCGGTCACTGGGGCTTCGGCCGCTATCACTTTGGCTACGGCTATCGCTGGTGGCCGCGCTACGGCTGCTGGCGCTTCGGCTGGTGCTATCCTCACCCGCGCCCGATCGTCTACGGCGCGCTCGGCGCCGGCGCGGTGGCAGCCACGGTGCCGGCCGCGGCTCCGGTGGCGACGCCGCCCGCGCAACCGAACTGTCTCGTCAAGCAGTACCTGCCGAACGGCGCGGTCGAATTCGCCGACGTGTGCACGCAGGAGCAGGCGGTCGCGATGCCGAACGGCGCGCCGAACGCGATGCCGATGCAGCCGCCCGGCCAGCCCGGCCTCGGCCCGCAGTGAAGAGACCGCACGCCGCATGGCGTCCGGCACGCAACCAGGGCCCCGGCGGTTCATCCCGCCGGGGTCTGTCTTTTTGCGCGGCGCTTGCGCATCATCCGCCATCGCAAGTCCGCCAAGCGAATCGGCAGGGACCGACGAATGGCCCGCGACACCTTGTTTTCCGTGCTGCCGCCCGCGCTCGCCGAGGGCCTGATCGCCCAGGCGAGCACGGTCGAGCTGGCGCCGGACCAGACGCTGTTTCGCTGCGGCGACGCCTGCGACGGCTGCTATCACGTGATCGACGGGCTGTTGAAGGTCGCGGTCGAGCTGCCGTCGCGGCGCGAGCGCATTCTCGCGATCCTCGGCGCCGGCGGCTTCATCGGCGAGCTGTCGCTGATGGACGGCGCGCCGCGCTCCGCCACCGTGATTGCGATCAAGCGCGCCAAGCTCTACTTCATCAGCCGCGCCGCGTTCGAGGCATTCGGCGCGGCGCATCCGGAGATCTACCGTCACATCGCCGACCTCCTGGCGCGCCGCCTGCGCGACAACAGCGCGACGCTCGCCATGAGCTCGCTGTCGATCAAGGCGCGCGCCGCGCGCGCGCTGTTGAGCCTGGCGGCGGCGTTCGGCAAGGACGTCGGCTCCGGCCGCATCCTCATTCGCCAGAAGGTCAGCCAGGGCGACCTCGCCGCCATGGCGGGCGTCGCGCGCGAGAACTTGAGCCGCATCCTGCAGGACTGGATGGAGGAGAAGCTGGTCAGTCGGCTCGCCGGCTATTATTGCCTTGAGCGCAAGGACGCGCTGGAGCGCGTCGCCGACGCATGATCGGCGGCCGCCGCCACGCTATGCGGCCGACGCCAGTGCCTTATTTGCCCCATCATCATGCTGGACAGCCGCCGGGCGGCGATGGAAATATCCCGCGGGGCTATTCGGGCGGCTCCGCAACCCGGGGCCCTGGTCCCCGCGAGCGGCCGACGAGCGAACATGAAACGCAAGATTTCAGCGCTTCTTGCCGCCGACATCGTCAAATACAGCCGGCTCGTCGCCGATGCCGAAGAGGAGACCGTGCGCCGCCTCGCCGCCTATCGCGCGGTATTCGAGGAGGTGACGGCGCGCCACGGCGGCCGCATCGTCAACATGGTGGGCGACGCGGTGCTCGCCGAATTCCCGAGTTCGGTCGACGCGGTGCGCTGCGCCCTCGACGTGCAGGGGACGACGCGGAAGCGCAACGAGGCGTATCCGCCGGAGCGGCACATGCAGATCCGCATCGGCATCACGCTCGCCGACATCATGGACCAGGACGGAGAGCTGTTCGGCGACGGCGTCAATATCGCGGCGCGGCTGGAAAGCCTTGCGCCGGCGGGCGCCATCTGCGTGTCGCAGACCGTGCGCGAGCAGGTCGCCGGCAAGATCGCGGGAGCGTTTCACGACATCGGCGAGCAGCGGGTGAAGAACCTGCCCAACCCGATCCGCGCCTACATCATCGCGCAGCCCGGCGCCGACGCCGTCCCGTCGCGGAAGATGCTGTCGCGGCGCCGCGGCCGCCTGCTCGCCGCCGCGGTGGTCATCGCCGCGGCCGGCGCGGCCTCGATCGTCGCGGCCGTGCAGTTGCGCGGCGCGCGACCGATGCCGGCGGCGCCGGCGCAAGCCGCGGCGGCGCCGCAGCTCGCGTCCGCGCCGGCCGCATCGCGCTTCGACGAGGCCAAGGTGCGCACCTTGGCGAAGAGCCAGTCGATCCCGCTGCCGCCCCGCCTGCGCGTCCTGATGCCGGACGCGGCGGTCCCGGCCGCCGTCGCGGGCTATCTCGGCGCCTGGGGCGGCGAAAAGCGCTGGAACAACCGTGGCCGCCAGGCGATCCTCGTGGTCGAGAGCGTCGACGACGCCGGCACCGCGATCGGCATCTATGCCCACGGCGTGCCGCTCGTGCCCAATGCGGCGACGCAGAACTCGGCCCGCTTCGTGCCGTTCGCCGCGACCGTCACCGACAAGGGCTTGCACTTCGTCTGGGGAGCGTCGACCTACACGTTCCTGTTGATGCCCGACGGCTCCATGTGGGGACACCTGGAGGCGACCAACGAACGCGGCCATTTCGACCTGTCGATCCTGCTGCAGCGGATCGAGTAGCGCATGTTCCGGCGTGGACGCCGGTTCGCCGACAAGAACATGCGCCAAATAAGGAAAGCTAGAGCATGCTCCGATTCCGAAGGAACGGAATATGCTCTAGCCGGGCCGGCGCCGCAGCCAACTCACTTGCGCTCAATGATGCCCGGTCTCCGACCACGGCATCACCAGCCGCTCGACCACGACCACCGCCGCGAACAGCACGATGCCGAGCACGCTCAGCCACACCAGCGCCGCCCAGGCGAGCGGGCTGTCGAGCTGCGAGTTGGCGGACAAGAGCAGGTTGCCGAGGCCGTTGAGCGAGCCGACGAATTCGCCGATCACCGCGCCGATCACGGCGAGCGTCACCGCGACCTTGGCGCCGGCGAAGATCGAGGGCAGCGCGGCCGGAAACTGCACTTTGACGAAGATCTGCAGCCGCGAGGCGCGCAGCGAGCGGGCGAGCTCGATGAGGCCCGCGGGGGTCGCGCGCATGCCGGTCGCCGTGTCGACCACGATCGGAAAGAACGCCACCAGGAACGCGATCACCAGCTTCGACTGCAGACCCAGGCCGAACCACACCAGGATGATCGGCGCGACCGCGACCTTGGGGATCGACTGCGTCGCGATGAGGATCGGGTAGAGCGTGAGGTTCAGCACGCGCGAGCTTGCGACGCACACCGCGACCGGAATGCCGACGGCGACCGCGAGGGCAAAGCCGAGCACGCTTTCGAGGAAGGTCGGCCACGTCTCGCGCATGAGGATGGCCCAGTTGGCGACCGCCGCGTGCGCGATGTCGGTCGGGCTCGGCAGCACGATGCGGTTGATGCCGAACGCCGACACGTAGACCTGCCAGGCGACGAGAATCGCCGCGATGCCGATGAGCGGGTAGAGCGCGGTCCTGAGGTCGCGCAGACTCATCGCGTGATCCCGAGCGCGCGGCCGGCCCGATGCTCGAGCTCGGTGAACGCGGCCGAGTAGCGCAGCTCGGCCGCGCGCGGATAGGCGAGCGCGACCGGAATGAAGTCGGCGACCACGGCCGGGCGCCGGCTGAACACGACCACGACGTCGGAGATGTAGACCGCCTCGCCGATGCTGTGGGTCACGAACATCACGGTCGCGCCGGTCTTGGCGCGGATGTCGAGCAGCAGGTCCTGCATCTCCATGCGGGTAAGCTCGTCGAGCGCGCCGAACGGCTCGTCCATCAAGAGGAGCTTGGGCTGGTGGATCAACGCGCGGCAGAGCGCGACGCGCTGCTGCATCCCGCCCGAGAGCTGCGACGGGTAGGACGGCTCGAAGCCGGCGAGGCCGACCAGCGCCAGCAGCTCCTTGGCGCGAGCGACCGCCCGGGCGTCGCGCCGGCCGAGGATCTCCATCGGGAAGAGCACGTTGTTGAGCACCGTGCGCCACGGCATCAGGTTGGCCTGCTGAAAGACGATGCCGAAGTCCGGATGCGGCTCGGTGACGTCGCGGCCGTTGATCTGCACGGTGCCGCCGCTCGCCGACATCAACCCGGCGACGATCTTGAGGAACGTGGTCTTGCCGCAGCCGCTCGGGCCGAGCAGCGTCGCGAGCTGCCCGGCCGCGAGATCGAACGTGATGTCCTCGATGGCGACGAGCGGCGCCTCGCCGGCGCGCGCGAACGACTGGTGCACGCCCTTGAAATGACCGAACGCGGGCATCCCGGCTAAGGCAGGATCGGCGGCGTCGGCAGGAAGCCGGTGGCATAGACGTCCGACGCGGCCGGCGCCTGGCCGGGCAGGCCGACATACTTCGCCATGAAGTCCACGGCGCTCTTCATTTTCGCCGGATCGAACCAGCCGAGCCCGTTCTTCTTCGTGTCCGGCGTCACCGCGAGATCGGCGATGATCTTGATCTCCGCCATGATTCCCTCGGGCTTGAGCGTCGGGATGTACTTGATCTCGTCGGCCGCCGCCCGGTCGGGATGGGCGAGCGTGAATTTCCATCCCTTGAGCGCGGCGCGCACGAAGCGCTTCACCACGTCCGGGTTCTTGGCGAGATAATCGTCGGTCGCCGCGATCCCGTTCGAGTAGAGATCGAGGCCGTGATCGGCGAGGAGAAAGGTGCGCAGCTCCGCGTGGGAGCTCTTCGCGCCGGCTTCGAGCCCGGGCTTCGCCATGACGAAGAACTCGATCGCCGGAATCTGCCCCGACAACAGCGCCGCGGCGCGCGCCGGCGGGGCCACGTTGCTGATCTTGAGCTTGGCCGGATCGAGGCCGTGCTGCGCCATGAAGCCCTGGAAGATCTTGGGCGTGAAGCTGCCCGCGCCGCTGCCGAGATTGAGGCCCTCGAGCTGCTTCGGTTCGGTGACATTGGCGCCGGTGCTCAGGCTGAAGATCGCGTAGGGCGGCCGCTGGTAGTTGACGGCGACCATCTTGAGCCGCGAGCCGTTGGCGCGCGCGATCACCACGCTCGGCACGTCGACGAAGGCGATATTGGCGGTGCCGGCCTCGACCGCCTGGATGGTCTGCGCCGTGCCCTGCGACGGAATGATGGAGACGTCGAGGCCTTCCTGCGCGAAGTATCCTTCGGCCAGCGCCGCGTACCACGGCGCATGCCGGCCGAGCGGGATGAAATCGAGCGAGAGCACGACCTTGGTCCGCGCCGGCGCGGACGGCTGCGCCGCGCCGGTCCCGGGCATGCCGGCGGCGAGCGCCGCCGCGCACAGCCCGCCCGCGATTGATCTCGTCCATCTCGTCATCGCCTGCGCTCCCCGCATGGTCGCCCGCCGTTAGATGCCGTCATGGTGCCACCAGGCGAATCGACACGTCAACAGATTTTCGAAAATTTATTTGCTTGTCGATTTTATCTCGGATATTCCGTGAAGCACGCCCGCGCCGGGCGCGCCCTGCCGCCGGAGGCCCGATTGCCGCCATCGCCCGCGATCGCCGAGAAGGCGCCGACGCTCAACGCGTCGGTGCTGGCGCTGATGCGCGCCGACATCATCGCGTGCCGGCTGATGCCGAACGCGCGGCTGCGGGTCGAGACGCTGCGCGAGCGCTACCGCACGGGGACGAGCCCGATCCGCGAGGCGCTGATGCGGCTCGAGGCCGAGGGCCTGGTCGAGCTCGAGCAGAACAAGGGCTTCCGCGTCGCCGAGGTCTCGCTCGAGAACCTCGCCGACCTGATGCGCACGCGCATCGAGATCGAGACCATCGCGCTGCGCTGGTCGCTCCAGAAGGGCGGCGTCGACTGGGAGGCCGACCTGCTGAGCGCGTTCCATCGTCTCTCGCGCCAGACCAAGATCGAGGCGGGCAAGCCGGAGGCGATCAGCGAGGCGTGGAGCCGCGAGCACGCCGCGTTCCACACCGCGCTCGTCGCGGCGTGCGGCGCGCCGACCCTCCTCACCATCCGGGCACGATTGTTCGAGCAGGCCGACCGCTACGTCGCGCTCTCCATCATGTCGGACGGGCCGCTGCGCGACGACGTCGGCGAGCACAAGCAGCTGATGCGGGCGGCGCTCGGCCGCGACGTCGACAAGATGCTCGAGCTCAACCGTGCCCACATCACCCGCACGCTCGACAAGGTCGCGGCCTCGCTCGCGGCGGCAAAGCGCGGCGCGCGCGCGGCGGCGCGGAGGACGGCGAAATGACCGCGCACGGGCCGGCGGCGTGAGCGATCGCATCACCACGGAGGGCGCCCGCGTCGTTGCCGCCGACCGGCTTGCCGCGTTCGTCGCCGCGCTCTTCGCCGCCGCCGGCGTGTCGCCGGCGGCCGCCGCGCGCGTCGCCGCGGGACTCGTCGATGCCGACATCGAGGGGCTGAGCTCGCACGGCGTCATGCTCGTCGACATGTACGTCGAGCGCCTGCGGCGGGGCTCGGTGTCGGCGCGCGAGGCCGGCTCGATCGTGTCCGAGCGCGACGGCGCCGTCGTGCTCGACGCCGGCCATGCGCTCGGGCAGCTTACCGGACATCAGGCCATGGCGATCGCGATCGACAAGGCGAGGACCTTCGCGGCCGGCATCGTCGCGGTCCGCCATGGTTTCCATTTCGGCACCGCCGGACGCTACGCCCTGCAGGCGAGCGGCGCCGACTGCATCGGCATCGCGATGTGCAACACGCGGCCGCTGATGCCGGCGCCGGGCGGCGGCGAGCGCGTCGTCGGCAACAATCCGATCGCCATCGCGATTCCGAGCGCCGGCCACATTCCGATCGTGCTCGACATGGCGACCAGCGAAGCCGCGATGGGCAAGATCCGCATGGCCGAGAAGAATGGCCAGTCCATTCCGCCCACCTGGGCCGTGACCGCCGCCGGCGCGCCCACCACCAGCCCGGCCGAGGCCATCGCCGGGATGCTGCTGCCGGCGGGCGGCGCCAAGGGTTTTGGGCTGTCCTTCATGATCGACCTATTGTGCGGGTTGCTGTCGCAGGGCGCGACCGGCGGCGAGGTGCGCCCGCTCTACGGCGATTTCGCCGTGCCGTACGACTGCTCGCACCTGTTCATCGCGATCGACGTCGCGCATTTCGGCGACCCGGCCGCGTTTCGTGAGCACGCCGCCGCCGCGGCCGAGCGCGTGCGCGCGGGCCGCCGCGCACCCGGCGTCGCGCAGGTGTTCACGCCGGGGGAACCCGAATGGCGCCGGCGTGAGCGTGCCGCCGGCCGCCTCAAGCTGGAGCCCGCGGTCGTTGCCATGCTGCAGCGCTACGCCGGCGAGCTCGGCGTCGACGCGAGCCTGCTCGATCCATCGACGGGCGACGAACCTCGAGAACAGCCGAAGGACAAGCGCCATGCCTAAAACACAGATCACCAGCCCCAAGCTGCGCCAGCCGAACGGCGTGTTCTCTCACGCCACCATGATCGAGGCGACCGGCCGCTTCGTGTTCATCTCCGGCATGACGGCGCGGCGGCCCGACGGCAGCATCGCCGGCGTCGGCGACATCACCGAGCAGACCCGTCAGGTGTGCGAGAACGTCAAGGCCGCGGTCGAGGCCGCCGGCGGCGGCATGGACGACATCTGCCGCGTCGACGTCTATGTGCGCAACATGGAGCACTTCGAGGCGATCCACAAAGTGCGCGCGCAGTATTTCAAGCCGCCGCTGCCGGCCTCGACCATGGTCGAGGTGACCAAGATGACCTCGCCGGACTACCTGATCGAGATCAGCGCCATCGCGGTCCTGCCGAGAGGATAAGACATGCCCCGTCACCCTGAGGTGCGAGCGAAGCGAGCCTCGAAGGGCCTGTGCCGCTTGCTCGCTTCCGGCATCGCAGCGGCGCTTCGAGGCTCGCTCACTGCGCTCGCTCGCACCTCGGGGTGACGGGAATGAGTGAACTGGCATACACCACGAGGTCATGACGATGAATCTTCCGCAAGGCGCTCCCGATCTGGCCGAGATCCTGATCCAGTCGGACCAGGTTCCGTGGCGCGAGAAGTCGCTCAAGGGCATCCACGAGAAGATGTTGTGGCGCAACGAGGAGACCGGCGCCTCGATCGCGCTCATCAAGTTCGACAAGGGCGCCGGCATCCCGCAGCCGCACCTGCACGCCGCCAACCAGTTCATGTTCTGCCTGAGCGGCAGGTACGAGTACACGGCGACCAAGACGGTGCTCACCGCGGGCTGCTTCTACTGCAACCCGAAGGGCAACGTGCACGGCCCCGCGATCGCGCACGAGGACACCGTGGTGATCGAGATCTATGACGGCCCGCACTATCCGCAGAAGCCGTCCTGGTACACGGACGAGCGCGACGCGCGTTGAGCGGCGCGCCTACTTCCCCTTCACCATGCGGATGAACTTCTCGAAGCCGGCGAGCTGCGCCTTGACCATGTCGATCGCGGTCTGGTCCTTCAATTCGAGCGTCGCGGCATCGAACTTCTGCGCCGCGAAGCTCACGATCACCTCGGGGCGGCCGAACCACAGCACGTCGACCGAGGTGAGCGACTGGCGCAGGTGATATTGGGCGCGCGCGCCGCCGAGCAGGCCGCCGGCCGCCGACTGCACCGCGGCCGGCTTGCCGGCGAACGGCTGGTTCTTCAGGCGCGAGGCCCAGTCGATCGCGTTCTTGAGCCCGCCCGGGATCGACCAGTTGTATTCGGGCGTCACGATCAGCAGCGCGTCGGCGGCGCGGATCGCGTCCGCCCAGGCGGTCGCCGCCGGCGGAAAGCCGCCCGACTCCTGGTCGTCATGGTTGTAGATCGGCATGTGCGCGAAGGACGGCGCATCGCTGAACGTCATTCCGGCCGGCGCGAGCTTCGGCGCCATGCGAGCGAGCGCCGCGTTGTACGAGTTCTTGCGCAGCGAGCCGCAGATGGTGAGGATTTTCAATTGATCGGTCATGCCCGAGCCCCAAGGTTTTTTCCACCGTCATGGCCGGGCTTGTCCCGGCCATCCACGTCTTGCCCCTTTGCACGGCGCTAAAGACGTGGATGCCCGGCACAAAGCCGGGCATGACGACCACTAGCAGAATGCACCGCGGCTGGCGAGCGCGCCCGGAGCGCCCTCGCTCCTGCTGCGCGATCCCGGCCTTCTCGCGCAGCGCGCTCCACTTGGCGATCTCGTTGATGACGTGCGCGCGCCGCTCCTCAGGCGTCGAGGCTTTCGCCGTCGCGCCGACCGTGAGGAGTTATTTTTCGTCTTCGATCGGATTGCGCAGCACGCCGATGCCCTCGATCTCGATCTCGCACACGTCGCCGTTCTTCATCCATACCGGATTTGGCTTGCGCGCATGGCCGACGCCGGACGGGGTGCCGGTGAAGATGATGTCGCCCGGCTCGAGCGTGAGCCCCTGCGTGACGTAGACCAGCATCTCGCGCACCGGGAACATCATGTTGTCGGTGTTGTCCGACTGCATGACCTTGCCGTTGAGCCGGCTCTCGATCTTCAGCCCCTTGCCGGCGGCCGGCAGCTCGTCGGCCGTGACCATCCAGGGGCCGAAGCCGCCGGTGCGGTCGAAGTTCTTGCCCATGTCCCACTGCGTGGTCTTGCGCTGGAATTCGCGCACCGAGCCTTCATTGGAGCATGACCATCCCGCGATACATGATGTCGCATTGTCCAACGTGAGGTGCTTCGCGCGCTTGCCGACGATCAGCATCAGCTCGGCCTCGTAGTCGAGCGTCTCCGAGACCTTGGGCCGGACGATCGGGCTCTCGTGCGGCACCATCGAGGTGAGGCAGCGCATGAAGATGGTGGGAAACTTCGGAATGTTGTCGCGCTGCGAGCCTTCCTTGACGTGCTCCAGGTAGTTGAGCCCGAGGCAGATGATCTTGCCGGGACGTCCGACCGGCAGCGCGTACTTGATCCCCTTGAGCGGCCGGTGCGCCGCGGCAGGCGCCCGCTTCGCCAGATCCTTCACCGACGAAAGATCGCCGTTGGTCGACGCCAAGAGCGCGCCGAGATCGCCCGGCACCTTGGCGTCGGCCGCCTGCAGGTCGACGACCTGATCGCCCTCGACCACGCCGAGATGCGGGCCGCCCTGAGCTTCGAACGCGACGATTTTCATGATTTTTCTCTTTTCAGGTGGGGAAACCGTAGGGTGGGCATTGCGTGCCTCGATCTCGCGACGCGCGCATGCGGTGCGGGCGCAATGCCCACGCGGATGGGTGCGCGCTTGTACGCGTGGGCAAAATCGCCGGCAAGCCCGGTGCGCGCGGATGGTCCTCGCATGCGATTTTGCCCACCCTACGCGCTACGCACCGCGCATCATTTCACCGCCCCCAGCACGTGGCTCGCGATCTCGCCGCGCGTGCCGACCCACACGTCGTCGCGCCACATCACCTTGCGGGCGACCGACTCGAACGCCCAGGCGCCGGACGGGCGGCCGTAGCAGTGGGCGTGCGCGGTCACGTCGATCATCAGCGCCTCGTCCTCGACCGCGAGCACGTGGCCGAGCAGGTTGTCGAATTCCTCGACGAACTGGCGCGGCGAGCGGCCGAACCGCATGGCATGCGGCAGGTCGTTGATCTCCATGGTCAGCGGGATCGCGACGATGCGGCCGCCGTCGAACTGCTGCACATAGGGGCGGTCGTCGTCGAACACGTCGCCGTGCCACTGGTAGCCGGCCTTGATGAGCAGCTCGGCGCTGTTGCGCGCGGGCGTGCCGCGCGGGCTGATCCAGCCGGTCGGCTGCACGCCGGCGATCGCGGCGAGGACCTCGGTGGTCTTGATGATGTCCGCCTCGACCGCGTCGGGCGCGAGCGCCGCCGGCACGATCTCCTGCGCGTAGGCGTGCGCCACGATCTCGTGGCCGGCCGCCGCGATCGCCTTGACGGTCGTCGGCGCCCGCTCGGCGAGCACGCCGCTCACCATCACGCTCGCCTTGAGCTTGACCCGGTCGAGCGCCTTGAGCAGCCGCTCGATGCCGCGCACCGGTCCGTAATGGCCCCACGACAGCGCGTTGGTGTCGAAGGTGCCCGCCGGCAGCGGGTTACCCATCGGCCCGAGTCCCGGCGCCTTGCCGTCCGACCACGCCTCGTACGCGACGTTGAAGACGACCGCGACCAGCCGCCGCCCCGGCCAGCGGAAATCCGGCCCCAGCCGCGTCACGCGCGCGCCGCGCGCCACCGCGTCCTGCATGCTTCCTCCCGGCACTCGAAGTCACCTGCGCCCGGAGGGATTATAGGGGGTAGCCCGCATGGAGCGAAGCGGAATGCGGGGAAGAACCATCCCCACGAGAGGCCGCCCCCGGATTACGGCGCACCGATCTCGGCCTGCCCGAGATCGGCATATCTAATGCGCAGGTCGGGTAAAACCCGACCTGCGTGCGCCTCCATCCGGGCTACGAAGCCGCGAGCGCGTGCACGGAAAAATATCCTGCCGCGTCGGTCCACGCCGTGACGGGCGACCAGCCGGCTTGCGCGGCGAGCGCCTGGAAGGACTCGACCGTGTACTTGTAGCTGCTCTCGGTATGGATGGTCTCGCCCGCCGCGAAGTCGATCGCCCGCTCGCACACGCGCACGGTCTGCGCGGCACGGCTCTCGAGATGCATCTCGATCCGGCTCGCCGCCGGATTGAAGAAAGCGCGGTGGCGGAAGCGGCCGAGATCGAAGTCGGCACCGAGCTCGCGGTTCATCCGCCGCAGCAGGTTGAGGTTGAACGCCGCGGTCACGCCGGCCGCGTCGTTGTAGGCGGCATTGAGCACCGCTTCATCCTTCACGAGGTCGACGCCGACGATGAGATGCGCGCCGCGACCGAGCAGACGCGCGGCGTGAGCGAGGAATTTCTTCGCCTCGGCCGGCTCGAAATTGCCGATGGTCGAGCCGGGAAAGAAACCGACGCGCGGGCGCGTGCGGATCGCGCGCGGCAGCTCGAACGGCTTGGTGAAGTCGGCGGCGACCGGATGGATCTGCAGGCCGGGCAGGTCGCGCCTGAGGCGGGCGGCCTCGCTGTTGAGGAAACCCGCCGAGATGTCGACCGGCACATAGGCCGCGATGGCCGCGGCGCCGAGCACGATGCGCGCCTTGACGGTCGAGCCGCTGCCGAACTCGATCAGGGCGGCGCCCGGCGCGATCAGCCGCGCGATGTCATCGGCGCGCGCCTTCAGGATGCCGAGCTCGGTGCGGGTCGGATAGTATTCGGGCAGCGCCGTGATCTGCTCGAACAGCGCCGAGCCGTGGTCGTCGTAGAAATATTTCGCCGACAGCCATTTCGGCATGGTGTCGAGCCCCGCGATCGTGTCGCGGGCAAAATCGGAGAGCGGCGGCCGCGCACGCGCGGCGGTTCTGGCGAGCATACTCATGGGGGTTACGAGGCTCCGTGCGCGTCAGGCGGGGAAATCGGCGAGCCGCAGGCCGGTGAACTGCCAGCGCGCGGGCGGAGGGAAGAAATTGCGGTAGCTCGCGCGCGCATGCCCGCGCGGCGTCGCGCAGGAGCTGCCGCGCAGCACCATCTGGTTTACCATGAACTTGCCGTTGTATTCGCCGAGCGCCCCTTCGACCGGCCGGTAGCCCGGATAGGGCGCGTAGGCGCTGCGCGTCCACTGCCACACCACGCCGAAGGCGGCATCGAGCTCGTTGCCGCGCGCCGCCACCTCCCACTCGGCCTCGCTCGGCAGATGCTTGCCGGCCCAGCGCGCGAAGGCATCGGCCTCGTAATAGCTCACGTGGCAGACCGGCAGCGCCGGGTCGACCGGCACCAGACCCGCGAGCGTCATGACGAACCAGTCGCCATCGATGTCGCGCCAGTAGCCGGGCGCGCGCCAGCCTTCGGCTATGACCGTCGCCCAGCCGTCGGAGAGCCACAGCTCCGGCCGCTCGTAGCCACGGTCGGCGATGAAGGCGAGCCAATCGCCGTTGGTGACGAGCCCGCGCGCGATGCCGACCGGACCGACCAACGTGCGATGGGCCGGCTCCTCGTTGTCGAAGCAGAACCCCTTGTCCTGGTGGCCGACCGTGCGGATGCCTTCGGCGATCGGCACGAAGCCGCGCGTGTCCCCGGCGCCGATACCCGGCAGGCGCCAGGCCGCGTCGTAGACCGGGCTGTCGGGATTTTCCGCAAAGGCGTGCAGGATGTCGGTGAGGATCAGCTCCTGGTGCTGCTGCTCGTGATTGAGGCCGATCTCCAGCACCTTGAGCACGTCGGCGAGCTTGGCGGGAGGGGCATCCGCGACTAGCCGCTCGACCGCCGCGTCCACATAGGCGCGATAGGCCGCGACCTCGGCGACGTTCGGGCGCGTGATCAGGCCGCGCTTCGGCCGCGCGTGGCGCGGGCCGGCCGCGACATAATAGGAGTTGAACAGGAACGCGAAGCGTTCGTCGAACGGCCGGTAGCCGTCGACGTTCGGGACCAGCAGGAATTGCTCGAAGAACCACGTCGTATGGGCACGATGCCATTTGGTCGGGCTCGCGTCCGGCATGGACTGCACCACCTGGTCCTCGGCCGAGAGCGGCGCGGCGCGCCGCTCGGTCTCGGCGCGCACCTCGCGATAGGCCGCTATCGCCGCGAGGCGCGGGTCACGCGCGTCCGACGCAAGTCCGGCGGAAAGAGGAGCGGTTTGGGCCATGCGGCGCCCCCGGAGGAAATGCATTTTCGGGCGAGCGCGTGCCCCGCAACGCGGGCCAACAATCCACCCCGGAAATGCCACTTAAGTATCGACCCGAGAACCTGCAACCAAGCTGGCTCTTATTGGCGCATGTCCTTATCGGCGAACCGGAATCCACCCCCGATCGCGTCGGGGGCAGGCTTTCGCCGGGACATGCGGTAGGCGCGACGCGACTACAAGTCCAAATCAACTCTCTGTGTAGCCTGCCGGTTCCATCAGCCTATGGCCACTGCTCCGGGCGCGCAACCGGCGGGGCGCGCGTGGTCGCGAGCCACAGCTCGCGCGCGCCGACCGCGGTAAGCGCGAGCGTGAATGGTATGATGAAGTAGAGCAGCCGAAACAGCAGCAGGCCGGCCACCAGCTCCTCGCGGTTGAACTGGCCGAGGCCGACCAGCATCGCGGCATCGAACACGCCGAGCGAGCCGGGCGCGTGGCTCGCAAAGCCGAACAGGGTCGCGAACACGAAGATCACCGACAGCGCGACGAAGTCGATCGGCGGCTGCGCCGGGATCAAGAGCGAGATCGCGACCGAGCAGAAGAAGAGATCGGTGACGCCGATCAGGATCTGCACCAGGGTGAGCGGTCCGTTCGGCAGCGTCACCTGCCAGCGCTCGGCGCCGAAGATGCGCGGCTGGCGCCACACATAGATCAGGTAGCTCAGGATCACGCAGAGCGCCGCGATGCCGACCGTGCGGTTCGCCCATGCCGGCAGATGGTCGACCGCGCTCGCCGCCGCCGGCACGTAGGCAAGCCCGAGGCCGAGCACCGTGAGGTTGCCGAGCCAGAACGTGAGCCCGGTGACGAAGCAGAGCTTGGCGACGTCGAGCAGGCGCAGGCCGTAGAACGAGTAGATGCGATAGCGGATCGCGCCGCCGGTGAAGACGGTCGCGCCGATATTGTGGCCGATCGAGTAGCCGGTGAAGCTCGCCAGCGCCGCGATGCGATAGGGCACGTGGCGGGCGCCGATCGTGCGCAGCGCGAACCAGTCGTAGCAGGTGAGCGTGCAGTAGGAGGCCGCAATCGCCAGCGCCGCCGCGACGATCTCATGCAACGGCTTGCCGGCGAGCGCCGTCATCACCCGGTGCAGGTCGAGGTGGTGCAGCCGCCGCCACAGGATGGCGAGCGAGATGCCGATGATGCAGGCGCTCAGGATGAGCCCGATCCGGCTCCAGCGAGTGCGCGCAAAGACTGCGATCGCAGCGTTCCATACCTGGGCGAGCAATCGCAGTCCTCGTGGCCCTATGTTTTCGCGACTCGTCGCCGACGGTTCCACGCCCATACGACAGATTGACGACGGAGGTAAGGGGCTTATCCCCCGCCTGTCCACCACCGCGATGTCGCACCGTCACAAGATTGATATACGAATCAAGTACATATCATTGAAGCGCGATTGGCGAACATGGATCCGGAATGGTAACGACAGTCGAGTCTGGGCGACGTTTCCGCGCCCTGTTCATCTCCGATGTCCACCTCGGGACCCGTGGATGTCAGGCCGAGCGGCTGCTCGATTTCCTGCGCTACCACGACGCGGATACCATCTACCTGGTCGGCGACATCGTCGACGGGTGGGCGCTGCGCTCGAGCTGGTACTGGCCCTCCACCCACAACGACGTGGTGCAGAAGCTCCTGCGCAAGGCGCGCAAGGGCGCGCGGATGATCTACATCCCGGGCAACCACGACGAGTTCCTGCGCGACTTCTACGGCACCCATTTCGGCGGCGTCGAGGTGGTCGCGAACGCGCTGCATGTCGCGGCGGACGGGCGGCGCTACTTCGTCACCCACGGCGACCAGTTCGACCTGGTCGTGCGCTACGCGCGCTGGCTCGCGCTGCTCGGCGACCACGCCTATCGCTTCGCGCTCGTCCTCAACACCACCTTCAACGCGATCCGCCGCCAGCTCGGCCTGCCCTACTGGTCGCTGTCGCAGTGGGCGAAGCTCAAGGTCAAGAACGCCGTCAACTATATCGGCGAGTTCGAGACCGCGCTCGCGGGCGAGGCCCAACGCCATCACGCCGACGGCGTGATCTGCGGACACATCCACCACGCCGCCATGCGTCAATTCGGCGGCACGCAATACATCAATTGCGGCGACTGGGTGGAAAGCTGCAGCGCCGTGGTCGAGCATCCCGACGGCAGGTTCGAGATCATCCCCTGGATCGAGGACGCGCAGCGCACCCTGCGCAAGCCGGAGCTGGCGGAAGCGAAAGCGGCGTAATGCGTATACTGGTTGCAACGGATGCGTGGATTCCGCAGCTCAACGGCGTCGTGCGGACGCTGACCTCGCTTGCCGACGCGCTGCGCCGCCTCGGCGTCGAGGTCGCGTTCCTCACCCCCGAGGGCATGCGCACCGCGGCGCTGCCGGGCGCGCCCGACATCCGCTTGGCCCTGCCGAACCCGCGCCAGATCGCGGCGCGCATCGCCGCCTATGCGCCCGACGCCATCCATATCGCGACCGAAGGGCCGGTCGGCCTTGCGGCGCGCCGCTATTGCCGCCGCTGCCGCAAGCCGTTCACCACGAGCTTCCATACGCGGCTTGCCGAATACGTGGCGGCGCGCTGGTCGATCCCGGAGGGGCTCGCCTGGGGGTACCTTCGCTGGTTCCACAATGCCGGCCGCGGCGTCATGGCGTCGAGCGCCTCGCTCGCCGACGAGCTGACCCGGCGCGGCTTCAAGAACGTGCTGCGCTGGCCGCGCGGGGTCGACGCCCGCCTGTTCCGCCCGCGCGCCAAGGCGAGCCTCGGCCTGCTGCGCCCGATCTTCCTCACGGTCGGGCGGCTCGCGGCCGAGAAGAACGTCGCGGCGTTCCTCGCCCTCGATCTTCCCGGCACCAAGGTCGTGGTCGGCGAGGGACCGGCGCGCAACGATCTCGCCCGCCGCTACCCGAAGACGATCTTCCTCGGCGCCAACGACGGCGAGGAATTGGCCCGCATCTACGCCGCCGCCGACGTCTTTACCTTTCCGAGCCGGACCGACACCTACGGCCTGGTGCTGCTGGAAGCGCTCGCCTGCGGCACGCCGGTCGCGGGCTTCCCGGTGGCGGCGACGCGCGACGTTGTCGGCAATGCGCCGGTCGCGGTCCTGCACGAGGACCTGCGCACCGCCTGCCTCAAGGCGCTGGAATTGTCGCGCGACGCCTGCCGCAGCTTCGCCCAGACGATGACCTGGGAGGACAGCGCGCGCTGCTTCCTCGACAACATCGAGGGTGCCGGCGTAGTGCCCTCGACGACGCCGATCCTCGACGCGCTCAAGGCGGCGGCTGCGCGGAGAGAGCGCAAGACCGCGGCGCCGGCGATCGGGTGAGGGGCGCCGTCAGCGCCCCTTCGCTTTCCGCCAGATCGCGAAGTCCTGTTTCGTCTGCGGATCGGTCGGCGGATAAAGCCCCATGATCGAGCGGCCTTGGTCCGCCTTGGCGGCTTCGCGCCTCGCTACGTCGCAACCAAGGATCGAACCGTTTCGATCGGCATCAGCATCACGCGCTCGCCGAGTGGCGAGCGAACGAAACCGTGGCGTACGTAGAATGCAGCAGCCGCTTCGTCGATGGCGTGGGCAACGACACCGCGCGATCTCGGCCGCGTCGCGACAGCCGCCGTCGGTGACGACGCCGGCGACGCTTCATCAGCCGCATCGCCAGGATCGAGCCGGCCGAGGCGGCGCGCGCGTCCTTGCGGCTGTCGATGACGAAGACGGAACCCGGCGGGCAATCGTCGCCAACCGCTCGATCGATCTGGCCTCTTCGGCTCGCGATTGCTCGGTTGCGGTCGCCTGGATAAAATTGGCGCCCGCGCTGTCCCCCCCGCACTCTCCCCCAGGAGCAGGGCTTTGGAGAAAGACGAGCTCGAGCGCCTCGTCGGCGGCCGATTGCGGCTTGCGTTCGAGGATATCCTCGATCATCCGCACCTGCCGGCGGCCCGCGGCGCGTATTTGAATGCGTTTTTGGATGTATACGATGGCGACCCCTTCCTGGTTCGTCTACTGCTCGAAGCCGGCCGTTTCCTGGTCTTTCACACCGCCGCCGTGCTCGACGCGGCGCAAGATCTTTCCCGGCGCGAGACGTGGTTCACTGTCTCGGCGCTGAAGCAGGTGCTCGCGACGTTCGGGTTCGCCAGCGGCCGGCACGTGGATCACCTGGTGCGCCGGCTGCGTGACGTCGGATTTCTCACGCAGCTTGCCGCCCCCGCCGATCGCCGGGTGCAGCTTCTTTCCGCCACGGAACAGCTCTGGTCCCATCATTCCAAGTGGCTTGCCGCGCACTACGTGCCGCTGGCGACGCTTTTCCCTCACCATGACTACAGTCCGGTGCTTTCGCACGATCGCGCCTTCCATGTGCTGCACTGCAGGAGCTGTCCTGCGTTCATGCCCGTCAGCGCCCGCCTGATGATGACGCTTCCGGATACTATGCTGTTCTTCAATCATTCCGCCGGGCCGCTGATCCAGAACACCGTCCTCAAAGCCGCCATGGACTCGGGAAATCCTCATGGCGCAGTCCCCTACATGGACGCGACGGCTCGTTTCGGCGTGTCGCGGAGCCATGTGCACAGGCTGATGAAGTCTGCACAATCGGCCGGTCTCGTCCGCCTCGTCGGCCGCGGCGGACACCAAATCGAAATCCTGCCGCGGTTCTGGCGCAGTTACGACCGTGGCTTGGCCGTCGGCATGTATCTGCACGACGCCGTCAACCTGGTTGCCATGCGCGCGTGGGCGAAAGGCCGCAGCCATCAAGGCGCGCCGCCCGTCCCCCTGTCTGCGACGGCGTGACCGAGCCCAAAGCATCGTTAACCTGCGCTTCGGCGCTTGCGCAAAGCGTAAAACCCGGCCGCAAAAACGACCCCGAGCAGAATTGCGATGCCGACGTGGCGTGAGCCGACGGCAAAGATCAGGGCCATGGCGATCCCGAGCCCGATCGCCTGTTTGGCTGTGGTGTCCATGCACGACGTCCCCGCGGCTATGAGTTTCAGGCCCGGCATTCACCCCCGATGAATTTTGGCTTGGCCGGCGGACAGACGCACGCGCCGTGTCCGTCGTTCACCTTGCCGCCGGTGCACACGACAGGGCGAGGCGCTGCCGGCCGGCAGTTCGGCGGCGTGCCGATCTCACCGGGCGGGCAAGCGGCGCGCGGCGCCGGCTTGCAGTTCGGCGGCGTGCCGATCTCGCCGGGCGGGCAAGCGGCGCGCGGCGCGGGCCTGCAGTTCGGCGGCGTGCCGATCTGGCCGGGCGGACACGTCGGTGCCACTGCGGCGTGACAGTTCGGCGGCGTGCCAACTTGCCCAGGCGGACAAGTACGCGCCGCCGCAGGGTGACAGTTCGGCGGCGTCCCGACCTGGCCGGGCGGACACGTCGGCGCCACCGCGGGGTGACAGTTCGGCGGCGTGCCGACTTGCCCAGGCGGACACGTCGGTGCCACTGCGGCGTGACAGTTCGGCGGCGTGCCGACTTGCCCAGGCGGACACGTCGGTGCCACTGCGGCGTGACAGTTCGGCGGCGTGC
>Ga0335081_10000656_pt1 | contig 57432 bp, 54 predicted proteins | sample Lox_Sample_35_FD_206713 | JGI IMG/M metagenome (GOLD analysis project Ga0335081, IMG submission 206713) | Soil microbial communities from Loxahatchee National Wildlife Refuge, Florida, United States - Lox_Sample_3.5 | ecosystem: Environmental > Terrestrial > Soil > Wetlands | place: USA...
TTGCGCACTTCGCGTTCGCTCCGGCATACATCACCATCTCCTGGCTTTGCTGGGTCCCGAATCTCCTCGTCGCCGAGTGGCTCGTTCGCCGCCAGCGCGCCGCTCGCTCCGCGCCGTCTCTCGCGGGCGCAGGCTGACCTTACTCCTTTTCTCTCTTTTCCCTTTTCCATTTCGGCCCGTGCTACCATCCGCGCCGCCTCGAAAGAGGCTCCCCCGTGCCGACACCCCCCAGCAGCGGAAAACTCTCCGCCGCACTGCGGCGCGTGCTGATCCTGCTCACGCTCTCCGTCTTCCTCAACTACATCGACCGCGGCAGCCTCTCGATTGCTGCGCCGTTGGTGAAAGACGAGCTCGGCCTCTCTCCCTGGCAGCTCGGCCTCCTGCTCTCCTCCTTTTTCTGGACCTACACAGCGTTTCAAATTCCCGCCGGCTGGCTCGTTGACCGCTTCGACGTCGGCTGGGTCCTTGCGTTCGGCTTTTTTGTTTGGACTGGCGCGACCGCAATCACCGGGGCGATGCACGCCTTCGCGGCGCTACTCGTCGTGCGATTGATTCTCGGTTTCGGCGAGGCTGTCGCTTACCCGTCGTACTCGAAGATTCTTGCGCGCGATTTTTCGGCGCGCCACCGAGGCCTCGCAAACGGCGCCATCGCCGCCGGACAAACCTCCGGCCCCGCCGTCGGCACCTTCGTCGGCGGGATGCTGATGGCGCAATTCGGATGGCGCCCGTTTTTTATCGGACTCGGTCTCCTCAGCCTGCTCTGGCTCATCCCGTGGATCATCTGGCGCCCGCGCACGCACGTCCCGATTCGCCGCCGCTCCACCGAGCCTCTCCCCGGCCTACTCGAAATCCTCGTACAGCGTTCGTGCTGGGGCGCGTGCATCGGTCATTTTTCCGGCAATTACCTCATCTATTTTCTCCTCACCTGGATGCCGTTCTATCTCGTTCGCGAGCGCAACTTCTCCATGAACTCGATGGCCCGCATTGGCGGCGTCGCCTTTCTCCTGTGCGCGCTCTCCTCGCTCGTCTCCGGGCCGCTCACCGACCGCTGGATCGTCGCCGGCGCGTCGCCCACGCGTGTCCGCAAGACGATGCTCGTCGTCGGGCTCGCCGGCGCCGGCCTTCTCCTGGTTCTGTGCGTGATCGCCACGCCGGCTCTCTCCGTCGCCCTCTTGCTCGCCTCGAGCACCTTCTATGGCCTCTGCAATCCGCACATCTTCGCCTCCGCCCAAGCGCTCGCCGGACCCAACGTCGCCGGCAAATGGATGGGCCTCCAGAATTTCATCGGAAATTTTGCGGGCATCGTGGCGCCCGCGCTCACCGGCCTGCTTGTCCAGAAGACTTCGCACTTCTTCTGGGCCTTCGCCGTTACGGGCATCGTCACGCTGATCGGTTCGCTCTCGTGGATCTACGTGGTGGGCCCGATCGAGGAAGTCGCTTGGCGCGCCGCGAACGGCCGGACTTGAGCGCAGCAGCTCGCTCGTGCCGAAGGAGCAACGGTACACGCCCCCAAACCGTAACGGATGTTTCAGTTCTCGATCTTGGGATGCGCAACTTGCAAAATCGATTTTGTTAATTCAGGAGTCTGCAGAAATGAAGAGGGGGCCCCGTCGGGCCCCCTATTTGCTCTACCCCCAAGATTCCGGTCTCGGCGCGGCGAAACCGGCCCACCCCGGGATAAGAGACAGCCATCCCCACTAGAGTGCACGAACGTTGCCACGCTGCCCTTCGCCTGCGCCTCTACCAAGATCGCTGTAGGCAATCGACTTAGCCGCGCAAGGCGCTGACCGCCACGCCGCTCAGGCGACGCAGAATCCAATTTCTTAAAACTCGCGCGCGCTTTCCTACATTCTTTGGAAGATTGCGCTCTCCGCGCCCCGGGCACCGTCTCAGTCGGCCTTTGGACCGCGATAGTGCCGCCACGCAAACCATGCGGGCGTCCCTAGCAGCGCCAGCCAAAAGAGGATGGACGGCCCATACGCGAAGACGAAAAGCAACAGCGAGACGACGCCGTCCTCCAAGTTGCGAAACCCTTCGACCGCCGAGTTGCGGATCTGCCGTCCTGTCGACGACGCCCCCGCGTTCAGCTGCGCGCGATACTCCTCGTTGAGCTGAACCTTGACAGTCGCATAGCTGACTTCGTGCTCCATGCGAACGCGCTGTCCGTCCATGCTCTCGATCTCGCCGCGCACACGCTCCAGTTCCTGCTCGGCTTCGAGCACATCCGACAACTTCCCGGTGCGCGTCGCCAGCAGTTGCAGAATCCGCTGTTCGGTTGCGCGAGCCGCCTTCAGCCGCGCCGTCAGATCGATGTACTGGTCGGTGACTTCCTGGTTGCTCCGCGTCTCCTCTTCCACGTGACCAAGCTTCCGCAAATCTCCCACGAATTCATCCAATCGCTTCTCCGGCACGCGCAGTGTAGCCGAGACCGACCGCGCCTCTCCCGTTCGCGTTTCCGCCGTCATGTCTTGCACGTACCCGCCGCGCGCGGCGGTCAACGGTTGAATCGCGCCGCTCGCCTGCTCGTAATTCCCAGCCAGAATCGCGATCGACGCCGTCTGCACGATCATCGGCCCGCGAACCTCCGGTGCTTGGATGCCGCCGCCTTGTCCGCCGCCCGCGACACCCGGCTCGAGTTTCAACAAGGAACCAACCTCACGATTCGCGAGAGGACGTCCAGAGACCCCGCTTTCCGTACCGCCAAGGACGCCTCCGACGACTCCCTGCGCGCCGGAACCGTCCCCAGCGGCTCTGCGATTAGGCAGAGCCGATCCGGGAAGCGTCAGCTCAGGTTTGGATACATAGACCGGTGAACTGTACAGCCCGGTTGCGTAGTCGGTCTCCCGCAATGGCGTTTTCAGGCGACTGACCACGACGGTGGCCGATATGATCACAATGGCTACGGTTCCAAATACTGCAGCCCACCCAATCGGACTTTGCGGCACTAGCTTGCGTGCGAACCCGGCCAATCTGTGTCTCCGACCATCCCCCGTCTTTGCCGCATTTTCTGCCGACGTAGAAAGCAGCCGTGAAGAGCTTAAAGTTGCGGGGCATGGCTCGACCTGAAGATCCAGCATCCGCTCGGATACTTGCCTCAGGTGCGCCGCCACCGCCCGGCACTCCTCGCAATGTTCCAGATGGCCGGCCAGCGCCGACGCTTCTCTCGCTTCCAGTTCGCCGTCGAGATACGCCATCACCTCTTCCGGCTCGAATGCGTGTTGTGGTGAACGCTTCATCGCAATCCCTCGACGTCTCCTTGCACCGGCATCAATTTCTCTTTCAGCGCCATGCGTGCGCGGAACAACCGCGAGCGCACGGTATTCAGCGGCAGGCGCAAAACCCCGGCAATCTCCGAGTAGCTCAGTTGCTCGTACTCGCGCAGCATCAGAATCTCGCGATCCGTCTTTTCGAGTTGCTCGAGCGCCCGTCGCACCCACAATGCGGTATCGCGATCCGCCTCCGCCGCGGCGCGATCCATCTCATCCGACTGTTCGATCTCGCGTCCTGCCTTGCGCCGCTCTGCCGAAATCAGATTGATCGCGATGCCGTAGAGGTAGCTTCGAAACCCGGCGCGCGGCTCGTACCGCGCCACGTTCCGCACCAGCGCGAGAAAACACTCCTGCGCCAGCTCCTCCGCTCGCGCCGGATGTTCGAGCCGGCGCCGGAAGAAACCGTACAGCGGGTCGCGATAGCGCTCGAAGAGCTCGCGAAACGCCTCGCGCGACCCTTTCTGAAATTCGAGGATCAGGTGTTCGTCGCTGTTCATGGCTGCCAGGTGCCGCCCCAGCGCATCTACGCCCTCGGTTCCCTTACACACTTAGAATGTCGCGGGCGGGGAAAAAGTTCCCGGCGGGACACTGATTTTTGCAGTTGGCACTGTGGTATTCCGACGAGATTTATCTACGCGCCGATGGCGGTGCGCACGGCCCCCGCTAGCGCCTCGGTCCAGCGCCGCACGTCTTCGTCGCGCTCGGCTTCGACCATCACGCGCGCCAGCGGCTCGGTGCCTGAATAGCGCAGCACCACGCGCCCCGAATCGCCCAGCGCCCTGCCTGCCTCGACCAGCGCGCGCGCAACTTCCGGCAGCGATTCGAGCGGCGGCTTCGCCTTCACTCGCACGTTGACGATCTTCTGCGGGAAAATCTTCAAGTCCGCCACCAGCCCGTCGAGCGGCCCCTTCACCGCCACGATCGACGCCATTTTCACCGCCGTCAGCATCCCGTCTCCCGTCGTCGCGTCGTCCAGAAACAGGATGTGCCCTGACTGTTCGCCGCCCAGGTTCGCGCCGATGCGTTGCATCTCTTCGAGCACGTAGCGGTCGCCCACATCCGTCCGCGCCAGCTTCAGGCCGTCCTTATCGAACGCGCGCTCGAGCCCCAGATTCGCCATCGTCGTCCCGACGATCGTGTCGCCGTGCAGCTTGCCATGCGATTTCAAATATCGCCCGGCCACCAGCAGGACGCCGTCGCCGTTCACCAGCTTCCCTGACGCGCCCGCAAACACCGCGCGGTCCGCGTCGCCGTCGAACGCCACACCCAGCGCCGCGCCCGTTTCCATCACGCGCCTCTGCATCCCTTCCGGATGCAGCGACCCGCAACCCGCGTTGATGTTCCGCCCATCCGGCGCGTCGTTCATCGCCTCCACCGTCGCGCCCAGCGACCGGAAGAGCCGCGGCCCCAGCTTGCTCGCCGCGCCGTTCGCGCAGTCGAGCACGATTTTCATCCCCGCGAATTTCGCGCCCGGAACCGCCGCTTTGCGCAGCGCGTCCAGATAATCTTCGTGCAGCTTTTCGTCGCCTTCCAGAACCATCCCCGTCGCCACGGGCGTCGAGCCGTCGCTTGCCAGAATGAATTTCTCGAGCCCCGCCTCCACCGCATCCGGAAATTTCATTCCCGACGACGAAATCAGCTTCACGCCGTTGTCGTGATACGGATTGTGCGAAGCGGAAATCACCACGCCCGCCGAAAATCCCTCGCAGTGGACCAGCCACGCCACGCCCGGCGTCGTCAGCACCCCCGCCGACACCGGCTGCGCTCCCGCGGTTTCCAGGCCCCTCGCGATGCGCTCCGCGATGTGCGGTCCCGATTCGCGCGTGTCGCGCCCAATCAGCACGCGCGCCCTTCTCGGCGCCCTCTGCGCCTCCGCGGTGATCCCGCGTTTTTCTTTCGCTTTGCCCTCCGGTTTTTCCCCGTGTCGTCTGTGGTCCTGTTCCGTCTTTTCTTCTTGCCCTGATCCTTGCTTCCTTGCCTCCTGCCTCCTTGCCTCCTCGTTTTGTATTCGCAAATAATCTCCCAGCGCCAGCCCCACGCGCGTCAGCGTCGCGTCGTCGAGCGGGTATTCGCCCGGGATGCCGCGGATTCCGTCTGTGCCGAAGAGTTGCTTCGCCATTCGCTCAGCCCCGCGCCGATGCCGCAGGGCACCCGATTCTAGCATTGCCGTCCGGCTTCCGAACGCGGTTGCTCCCGAGTTTGAACGTAGGTTTAAACCTGGCGCCGCGGCATTTAGCGATTTGGAAGCCCCGGACTTTAGTCCGGGGAGGGTGGTCTTTCAGGCCACCCGAAAGAAGCCCTCAAAAAAAGCCCCCGGGGCTTCAGCCCCGGCGCACTTCGCTTTTCGCCTTCTCTGAAATTTCAAATCTCAAATTTCAAATCGCCCTTTTACCATCGCGCATCGGGGCATCTCGCTCGCACTGAGCGAAGCGAATGTGCCGGCTCATCTGCTTTTCGCCTTCTCTCAAATTCCAAATCGCCCTTTTGCCATCGCGCATCGGGGCGTCCCGCTTGCACTGAGCGAAGCGGATGTGCCGGCTCATTTGCCGCCTTTCCGAGGTTTAACCGTAGCGCCGCGGTCTTCAGCGCGGCAGCCTTATCCTGTCTGCCCCGAGTGGGTCTCCACGAGTGCAGCCGAAGGGCCCTTCAGCGCTTCTCTCCGCGCTTGTCATCCCGAACCCGGTCGCGTCGGGTTTCAGGGCCTGGCACTTGCAAACCTCAGTCGGCCAGGATAGGTACTGGTACTTGACATTTCGGTAATTTTGTGATATCCTGCGGCCGGAGGCTTACAATATGACCGCAGAACACACCCAAACACAACTCCACACACCCATCACCCAGGATTTCGCCGCACAGGAAACAAACGACTTACACCAAGACGACGCCCGTTCTCACCGGCACCTTAACCAGCACCGATCCGTCGCAATTCCCGGCACCGGCCAGCCCGTCGACAGCCGCCATCGCCGTAAGTGCTCTATTTGCCGTCACCCCGACCGCGAGGAAATCGAGCAGGAATTCGTCAACTGGCATGGTGTCTGGCACTTAGCCAAGCAATACCAAATCGACGACCACCGCTCCATCTACCGCCATGCCGCCGCCACCGGCCTCATCGAACGCCGCCGCGCCAACATGCGCTGGGCCCTCGACTCCATCCTCGAATGTGCCCCCGGCAAAGTCACTGCCGACAGCGTGATACGAGCCATCCGCGCCCACGCCTGCCTCACCGACGACAACCGCTGGGTCGAGCCCGCTTCCCGCGTCGAATTCTCCGTCGTCCCCTCTCGCGAATTCCAGGAGGGCGCCGTTTTAACGGTGCCGCCAACATCCGCAATCCCAGGGGTTCTAACCCCTGAAGCCCCGATCCTCGACATCGACCCCGATCCCACAGCCTAGGAACCCCACATGAACCCGATTCTTGCGCTGACAAGGGAGGGACAACCACGCCCCGAAGACCGCTCTGCGGTTCTAGCCACTCACTTGCCCCGAGGCAACCCGAGGGGCCACTACCCACTCGCCACTGTATTTCTAATATACAGTTACGCGATTAGAAATCGCCGTAAGTCATTGAAAACACTAGGCCGACACCATGTCTAATATACAGTTGCACGGCATCCGCGAACGCTCCGGCCCCTTAGGGGGTCGGAGCTTCAGCTCCGACATAACTGTCGCCGCCTCATCAGGGGTTTCAACCCCTGAAGCATTCCTTTTGCTTTCTCCAAGAACCGTTGCCAGCTCAACCGGGAACCCCGGCTCTTTCTTTCGGCTCCTGGGTGGGAGCCCCGGACTTTCAGTCCGGGGGGCACGGCGTTTCACCCTGACAACGGAAGGGTGAGCCGTGCGAACGAGCGCTCACGACTACAGGGGCTTTCGCGCCTTTTTGCGTCCCGGTGCTTTCTACCGGGAAGCCCCGGCTCTTTCCTCCGATCCGGTTTTCCTCCGTATGGGCGCCGCCTTTTGCGCCCGCCTTTGTAGCAAGATACAAGCGCTGGCTTGCCCCGAGCGCCCAGCGAGGGGCGTCTCGCCGGCTCTTTTCAATGAACTCAAGAATGGGACCGTCGAAGCAGGAACACACGACCACAACATCTGCGGCCCCGGGGGGAGTGTGTGATATGGTATCGCGAATGTCCTCCGAAGAAACGAAGGTTATCAGCGCCAGTTCCGTCAGCGGGCGCATCATTGCGGCCGGGATCGTGATCGCGTTCTGCTATTTCGCATCGTCGGTTCTCGTGACGCTGCTGGTGGCGGTGCTGATGGCCTACTTCCTCGATCCGTTGGTGAACTTGATGGAGCGCTTCCGCGTCCCTCGCGCGCTGGGCTCGCTCGTGGTCGTGTTGGTAACGATCGCGCTGCTCGTGGTATTGGGCTGGTCGCTCGTCGAGCGCGTCGACCAGTTCGGTGCGGACTGGCCGAACTACCGCAGGCCGCTGCGCGCGGCCACTGAAGCCGTGCAAAAGAAACTGGAAATGTTCGAGGCGCGCGTTTCCGAAATCGAGCCGGGGAACGCCGCAGCAGCCGGCCAGCGGGTTGTGGCGGTTGCGGAGTCGCACCCGTTTCGCAACGCCATTGTTTCGCGGCTCAGTTCCCTCTATTCATTTTTGCTGGCCGCTACGTTTGTTCCTTTTCTCGTGTTCTTCATGCTGGCCGCAAAACGCCAGGTGTGGCATGCGACGATGCAACTGTTTCCCGCGACAGAACGCACGAGCGTAAAGCAAACGCTCGCGGACGTGACGCAGGTGCTGCGCAGCTACGTGATCGGGACGGCGCTCGTCGGACTGATTCTTGTGGTGGCGAGCTGGCTGTTCTTCTGGGGAATCGGGCTCGAATTCCCGTTTCTGACGGCGCTGGTTTCCGGACTGTGCAACCTCATCCCGTATTTGGGCGTGGTCCTTTCGTGGATGCCGCCGCTGCTGATCGGCCTGAAGCAATTCCACACCGTTCCGCCGTTCATCGGCATTTTCACGATGCTCACCTTCTTCCACCTGGTGGCGGCGAATCTGCTGGTCCCGGCGCTGGTCGGCTGGCGCGTGCGGTTGAACGCGCTGGCGCTGACCGTCTCCCTGCTTTTCTGGGGCTGGCTGTGGGGCGCGATGGGGCTGATCCTCGCCATTCCCATCACGGCGGTGATCAAAGTGATTTGCGATCACGTGGAGGACTGGCAGCCGATCGGCCGCTGGCTCAGCGCGTGATTTTCAGCGCGTGAATCCGCGCGACGGAATCCGCCAGATCCTCGGCGCTCTGCGCATCCTGAAACATTCGAATCGCGGCAATTCCCGCGGCACCGGCTTCGACGCACTCGCGCGCATTTTTTTCGCTGACGCCTCCGATGGCAATCACGGGAATTTCAATCGCGCCGCAAACCTCAGCCAGCGTGGAGATTCCTTGCGGCGGGCCGAAGCCGCGTTTGGAAGGCGTGTCGAAAACGGGCCCGAAGAAGACGTAGCTCGCGCCGCCGCGCTCCGCTTCGCGGGCGTCGTCGATGCTGTGGCACGAGACGCCGATTTCGAAATCGGCGGGCGCGTTGCCGGCACGGCACCAGCGAATCACGTCCTTGGCGGACAGCGACTCACCGCCCAGATGCACGCCGGCGGCTCCCGCAGCAAGTGCGACGTCAAGCCGGTCGTTCACGTAGACGCGCGCGCCGCTAACCTGCGTAACGCTCTGGTTCGCTGACGCGACGGCATCGCGGGTCAAAGCGAGAAGCTCGCGCCCCGACAAATCCTTCTCGCGGATCTGGATCCAGTCGGCGCCTGCGCGGATCGCAAGCCGAATCTTGCCGCGGAGGTTCACAACGGAATCGGCGGACCCGAGCGCCTTCCGATCCGTCACGTAGCAGACGATTGGTTTATGTGCGGCTGACAACGGCGGACGTCCGGCGGCGGAAGGCTTCGAGGGCCAAAAGCACATTCATAATTCCCAATCCCGAAACCGCACCGCGAAAGAAGGGGTTCTTCAGCAGAAATCCGAGCGCCGGATACTGAAACAAGAAATAGTTCAGTTCCCAGTAGTCCGACCACGGCAAGAGAATCAGCACCAGCCCGAGCTCGAGCCAGATCAACAGAAGAATGACACGGAGGATGCGAGTCATCATCGGCTAGGGATTATGTGGGATTCTCCGCGGAGTGGCAACCTCGCCGGTCGAGTCCCGGCGGAACTATACGTGAGATTCGTGCTTCTGAAGCGCGGCGATGCGGTCCGCAACGTCGCGATAGTCGATGTTGACGGCGTAGACCTGCTGGAAACTGTCGAGCGCGGACTTCGCATCGCCTGCCGATTCGAGCGCCACGCCCAAATCGTACCGCAGCGCGAGCGTGCTTTCCTGGTCGACGCCCGGCGTCGCCAGCGCGCGTTCGTACCAGAGCGACGCGATCTTCGGCTCGCCCTTGTCCATGAACGTCAGCGCCAGCAGCGTCGCGCAATTCATCGAATACGCGAACGGCTTGCCGTTCTGAATCGCCTTGGCGACTTTCTGGAACTCGCCGATGGCTTCGTCGAGCAGGCCCATTTCGCGGTAGGCGATGCCGAGATTGTAGTGGGTCTCGAGATCTTCGTCTTCCTCGCCCAACTCGCCCAGTTCGCTGCGAAACTCCTGAAACACTTCGGCCAGCTGGTTCAGACTTTCGGCGGTCGGCGCGGGAACGGGCTCCTCCGCGGGGGGCGGAGGGGGAGGCGCATGCTTGGCGCTCCGTGTTGCGGGAGCGGCAGGGGCGGCCGGTTTCGCGGCGACGGGCACGGGCGGCGCCTGGGCCGCGGGTGCGTCCAATCCGTCTATTTCCGAAACCAGTTCACTGATGAAATCCTCGGTCGTGAGCGCACCGGCCTTTTTCTTCTTCGCCGGCTCAGGAGTCAACTCGAGCTCGAAATCCGCACTGCCCGCAGGCGCTGGTTGTTCTTCGGCCGCAGCAGGCTCATCCACCAATTCGATCACTGGTTCCGGCTCAGGAGCTGCCTCTTGAATCTCGATTGCCTGAGGCTCCGGTTCAGGTGCCGGTTCTACCGGCGCGGGGGCTTCCGAAGCTTCCGATTCTGCCTGGACGGGCGCGGGCTCAGGTTCGGAAGCGGTCGCTTCCTCCGCAGCGGGAGCCGACACTTCGCTGACTTCCTGGGCCATGGCTTCCCACTCGTCGGACAGATCGACTTCCTCAGTTGCGGCGACCGGTTGGGGCTCAGCCGCAGGCGGAGCTTCTGCATGCGGCGCGGCCGGGGCCGCTGCCACGGGAGCGACGGGAGCTTCCTCGACGGGCTCCGGTTCGACCGGTGCGGTCGAAATTTCGAATTCCGCGGTCGGCGCCTTGACGACCGGACGCGCGGGAATCGTTTGGACGTGCGTTTCAACCTCCGGCGCGATTTGCACCGAAGACTGAGGTTCCGCGGCGACAGGCGCTGCAGGGGCGGGAGCCGGCGGCGCCACGGGAAGATCTTCCTCGCTGATTCCCGCGACCTTCTGGAATCGTTGCCGCAACTCGGCGAAGCGGTCGGCATTGACCGTGTCGTTCCGCTCGCGGTGAATCTGTTCAAGTATCGAGGCGGTTTCAGCCGTGCGGCGCTCGTTGCCCGCTCCGAGGTACAAATCGAGCAAGCGCTCGAGCGTCGGCGTGTGACGCGGCGCGCGCTGCAGGACGTTCTCGAGGAGGTGCGTCGCCTTCTGCGTCAAACCGTAGCTCGAAAAGAGGTCGACGTCCGTCAGGGCCTGCGCCACGTACTTCTGCGTCTCTTCGTCGAGACCTTCCTCCGTACTGACCGGAGGCGCCTCGGGCTCCACCGTAGCCGACAGCTCCACCTTCGGTTCGGAGCTGAGCTGACTGAGCTCTTCTTTCTCCGCCGGCTCCGGTTCGACCGGTGCGGGCGCAGCGGCTTGCGGCTGTGCGGTTCCACTGGCGCGTGCGCGCAACTGGTTGAGCCTCTCGACCAGGCGCTCGTCGTTCTTGTTGCGGTCGACAAGCTCCTGGAGCAACTCCTCGGCGCGCGCAAAATTGCCCATGTTGGCGTAAGCGTCCGACAGCTGGCCCAAGGCCGAATTCACGCGGAAGGGATCGCTCGTCGTGCGGCAGAAATCCAGGACGATTTCGAGGGCTTCGATCTGGTCCGGCGAACGTTCCGCGCACGCAGTGAGCGACTTCAGGAACTTGTCCTGCTCGCCGGCCTCGATCATCGGCTCACGCAGTTCGCGCAATAAAGCAAGCGCGTCTTCGGTCTGCCCCTGCTCGATCAACGCGTCCGTCACTTTGTGAAGGTGGGCGCAGTGCGCGTGTCCGCGTGCGAGCTGCTTTCGCGCCCTATCGCCCGCCTTCTTGGCGTGGCCGGACGCGAGCTCCAGATCGATGATGAGGCTCGTTACGTCGCCGCCCGCTTCGGCTTCGGGGTGCGTCTCCAGGACGTGGATCGCCTCGTTGTTCTTCTTGAGAGCCGCCAGAATCTTCGCCTTCAGCAATATGGCAAGGGCGTTGCCGCCGTCGACTTCGAGCGCGCGATCCACCAGCTTGTGGGCTTCGTCGTTGTCGCCGCGCTCAAACAGGCGTTGGGCGTATGACAGGTACGTCTGGGCCGCTTCCTTCTTCTGGCCCATGACGTTGTAGAGCTCCGCAAGCCGCATCTGCACGCGCGGGTTTTCCGGCTCGACTTCGAGCAGGCGGTGGAGTACCTCGACGGCGCGCACCGAGCGGTTGGCTTTCAGGTGAGCTTCGGCAATCTGGAGGTATAGCGGCCGCGCTTCGCTGAGCACGCCCTGCTGAACGTAGAGGTCGGCGAGGCGCTCGAGCGGCGCCAGTTCCGCCGGCGCCAGCTTCGCAATTTTCTTGTAGATCGCGATGGCCTTGCTGTTGAAGCCGTCGCTCAGGTAAACCTGCGCGAGCCGCTCGAAGTATTCAACCGCCTGCGACATGTCCCCCTGGCGGGCGTAGAGGTCGCCCACCGTCATCAAGGTGGCCTGGTCCTTGGGATCCTGGCGGAGGATTTGCTGGTATTCGCCGATTGCCTGGGCGACTTTGCCCTGGTTGAGATACTTCAGCGCGCTTTCCAGCGCCTTGCTCTTATTGAAGGCCATGAAGGATTCTGTGTACCCGTTTACGCTCGGCGCCGGCTGCTCGCACGGCGACACGGCGGCTCAGTCTTGAAGGTTAGCATGCGCGAAAAACGGGGGTCTACGAACTGCGGGGACGCTGGTGACGAAGGGGATAACAGGGGGCCAGTACTATGCCGGAACGCCCCAGGGCGGGAACCCTTACCTGGGAATCTCAGGCGAGGTCCACGTGCTCGTCAAGCCATTCATCTCTCTTGACTTCGCCCGGCGGAATCAGAGGCAAGGGAGTCTGGGTCGCTCCCGTCGCCCAGCAGCGCGCTTCTCGCACCGGGGCATAAGAGAATCGGTGCAGCGGGCACGGGCCGTGGCGGCGGAGGGCTTCGAGGTGGTCCGGCGTTCCATAGCCCTTGTTCTGGGCCAGCCCGTACTGCGGATACAACTGGTCGAACTCCTCCATGCGGTGGTCGCGCTCGACCTTGGCCAGGATCGAAGCGGCGGCAATCGAAACGGAGCGCGCGTCACCGTGAATCAACGCCTTTTGTTCGATCGGGAGATCGAGTTCGATAGCATCGAGCAGCAGGTAATCGGGAAAGGGATGAAGCTGGGAGATGGCGGCGACCATCGCCTGGCGGCTTGCCTGGTAGATGTTCCAGGCGTCGATGCGGCTCGAATCGATTTCGGCCGTAGCCCACGCGAGGGCGTGTTCGCGGATGCGCTCTGCAAGCTCTCCGCGGCGCTCCGGCGGGAGCTTCTTCGAATCGTCGAGGCCGACGATTCGCCGCTTGGGATTCAGGATGACGGCCGCGGCGACGACAGGTCCGAAGAGAGAACCTCTGCCCGCTTCATCGAGTCCCGCGATGCGTTGCCATCCGCACTTGCGAGCCTCGCGCTCGTATCTGGAGCAGCACAGCCGTCCCATCGCGCGCGATTCTAACACACACCGCGCGCCGGAAATTCCGGTAGTCAGCACATCTTTCCGTTTTTATTCACCGCCGGAGAGTCGCGCGGCCTGAGCGAGAAGATAGTTGCGTTCCGGAAGGCTCCCTGTCTTGCCAGCCGCCGCGCGGTAGTGCCTGACAGCACCCTCGCGGTCTCCAGCGCGTTCGAGCAGATGTGCTCGAACGGCGTCCAGGCGGTGATGCTCCGCGAGGCGCGCGTCAGAGTCGAGCGCGTCCAGCAGCTCCAGACCTTTCGCCGGGCCGTGCACCATTGCCGCCGCGATCGCGTGATTCAACGCAACCATGGGATTGTCGGACATGCGTTTGAGCAAATCGTAGAGCGCCAGTATCTGCGGCCAGTCCGTGTCTTCGGCTCGCGGCGCTTCGTCGTGGAGGGCGGCGATGGCGGCTTGCAACTGATACGGGCCGACCGAACCTTTCGGGAGGGTGGACGACAGTAGCGCCAGCCCCTCCACGATCTGCTGCTTGTCCCACAGGGCGTGGTCTTGCTGCTCGAGTGGGATCAACTCGCCCTCGGCGGTGGTTCGAGCGAGGCGGCGAGCGTCGGTCAACAACATGAGCGCGAGCAATCCAGCAACCTCAGTGTCGTCCGGTTGCAGATCGCGGACGATCCGGGCCAGCCGTATGGCCTCATGCGAAAGATCGGCTCGTCGCAGATGCGGCCCGGCGCTGCTCGTGTAGCCCTCGTTGAAGATGAGGTACAGGACGTGCAGGACCGCGCGCAAGCGCTGCGCTCGCTCGTCGGTCGTCGGCAGTTGGAAAGGGATGCCGGAGGCCTTGATCGTTTGCTTCGCGCGACTGATGCGCTGCGCCATCGTCGCCTCGGGAACGAGGAACGCGTGCGCGATTTCGTCTGTCGTGAGGCCGCCCACCGCACGCAACGTCAGCGCAATTGCCGAAGCCGGCGTCAGCGCCGGATGGCAGCACATGAACAGAAGGACCAGCGTGTCGTCGTCCTGCGGCGCAGCTTCAGCGGCCGTCGCTTCGGGTACGCGGGCCGCCTCCAGTGCCACTTCGTTTTCGCGACGCCGGCGAGCCGATTCACTGCGAATCTGGTCGGCCATCTTCCGGAACGCAACCTGCGTCAGCCATGCGCGAGGATTCTCCGGCACCCCGTCACGCGGCCATTGCAAGGCTGCGGCAATCGATGCCTCCTGAACGGCGTCCTCCGCCGCCGCGAAGTCGCGAAATCGTCGCACGACGATCCCGAGCACCTGCGGCGTCAGCTCTCGCAGTACGCGCTCGATCGGAACATCCGAGGGTTCGGCGGTCACTGCCATCTCTTTTTCCGCGACCGAATCAAAGTCCCAAGTCACTGTGGCTGCTGAGGACCTGGCGCACCTCAATCGGCATGTTCGCCGGCTTCCCGCCCAGGCCCGGCGCAGCCGACGCCCGAGCTGCGATCTTGTAAGCCTGCTCGGGACTCTCCACGTCCACGATCCAGTACCCGGCGAGAAATTCTTTCGATTCCGGAAACACGCCGTCGGTAATGGGCTCGCCGTCGCTTCCCGCGCGAACGACCTTCGCTTCCTGGGGCCACGCCAGTCCTTTCGTGTCCACGTATACACCGGCGTCCTTGAGTTCCTTGCTGAACGCGCGCATGAACGCGACGTTTGCTTCCATATCCTGCTTCGACCACTTCGCGTAGGACTGGAAATGCTCTTTCGTCCCATTCATCATCAGAATGTACTTCATTTTCTTCTCCTTTCGATTTGGACGCGGCCCGCTACCTGAACTCACGCGCGCTGCGCGCGCTTGCTGGGCCGCTTGGCGGACGCTTCCTTCGCGCGAAACTTCGCAATCTGAGCAATCAGTTTCGCTGGGATCGGGTCAGACAATGGAAACCGGATCGTGCCCTTGCTGAGCTCGTACGGTGCCAGTTCGTTTTTGAACGCGGCAACCAGTCGCGCGCCGGCGGGATAGAGCGAGTAGTGCTGCTTCCAGCCGGCGAAGTAGATGACGCGCTCGCCGTTCAACTTGTATGCGGGGATTTGGTAGGAAATCACCTCCTCCGCCTTCGGCAGAGCCCTGCGGATGATGTCCCGCACGCGATGGAGCACGCCGCGAACGTGATCGGGTTGCGCGTCAATGTAATCGTCAACCGAGGTGAAGTGGGTTTTCATTTGCCTCTCCCTCCTGTTTCGGCGCACGACTTGGCGCTCACGTGCCTGGCCGCAAAATCCGTCCGCGTTCTCGAACTGTTGCTTACGATTTCGGGCCGTGGCTCGCGAACTGCCGCACTTCAATCGGCATGTTCGTCGGCACACCGCCGGGGCCGGGCGCCGCTGATATCTGCCCGGCGATCTCGTAAGCGCGCTCAGGGCTTTTCACGTCGACGATCCAATAGCCCAAGAGAAACTCCTTGGACTCGGGAAAGACGCCGTCCGTGACCGGCAAGCCGTTCTTCAGGCCGCGGACCACCTTGGCATCCTGCGGCCCGGCCAAGCCTTGCGTTGCCACAAACTCCCCAGAATCAGTGAGTTCCCGATTCAGGCTGAACAAGACAGCCATGTGCCCGTCGATGTCCTTCTTCGACCAGGCATGATACGTCTCGACGCCCGCCTTCGTGCCAGCCATCAGCAGAATGTATTTCATGTGTTTAGCTCCTGTTATTTTCGCGCTCGTTCCGCGCGTTCATAGGCTAGTCGGAGCAGGCGGCGCATTCTCGACATGCCGCTTTACGAAGATTTCGGCGGAAGACTCATGATCGGTCGTACCTCGATTCCCATATTGAGTGGGGCGCCACCGGGTCCCGGCGCCGCCGACGCCCGCGCCGCAATCGCGTAGGCCCGCTCCGGAGTGGCGGCGTCGACAATCCAGTAGCCAGCCAGAAACTCCTTGGATTCCGGGAAAACGCCGTCCGTGATAGGTATGCCATCCTTCCCGGCCCGCACCAACCTGGCCTGGTCGGGAAAGGTCAGGCCCTCGGCGGAAACAAACTCCCCGGAGGCTGTGAGATCTTTATTGAGATCCAGCATATAGGCGATGTGGGCTTCTATGTCCTGCTTCGCCCAGGCGGTAATGCCTTCGGGTCCTGCCTTCATGGTGTTCATCATCAACATGTATTTCATGCGTTCGTCTCCTTTTCATTTACGGGCTGAGCCGCGCTTTCACAGGGTAGTCGGAGCAGCCGGCGCATTCTCGACATCCGGCAGCATATCTTTTTTAGGAAAGTTTCAGGCCCCGTCATGTCGATCTGGCGCTGCGGGACTCGACATTGTCACAGAGGTGCGGACATGACCAGCGATGCTTTCGTAGTGGATGTCAGCCAGGACTGGGCGGTCGCCTGCGACGTGCAAGAGCGCTTCATGCAGAACCCGGCCGCGGCGATTGACGCTGTGACATACGCCGCGCAATGCCGGCAAATGCGCGCGCTGGGCGGGGACTGCTATGACTTTGTGCGGCTGCCACAGAATCGCCTGGCTCTGGCCGTCGGCGACGCTTCCGGCAAAGGTCTGGCGGCCGCGCTGATGATATCGAATGTCCAGTCGTCGCTCCGCACGGCGGCGTCATTCACGGGAGACAACGTGTCGGCGATGCTCAGCGCCGTGAATCGACAGGTGCACGCATCGTCGCTGGCAGACCGGTTCGCGACTCTGTTCTATGGCGTCTTCGACGGCGCAACGCACACGCTCCGGTACGCCAACGCAGGCCACACTCCTCCCTTGGTGATTCGGCGAGACGGCTCGATCCTTTGGCTGGAAGCCGGAGGCATGCCCCTCGGGATATTCCCGAACTCGGCTTATGAGCAAGGCGCGGTTCAGCTCGATTCCGGCGATATCGTGGTTGCATACACCGACGGAGTGATCGAAGCGGCTGGTCCATCGGGCGAGGAATGGGGACTAGAAGGCCTCCGAAGGGCGGCGGTCGAGAGCAACGCATCATCTGCGGACGACATTGTTCAGGCGATCTTCACGTCGATGGACGAATTTTCGCAAGGACGCCAGACCGACGACGCCACCGTCGCAGTCCTGTGCGTGCGCTGAGGCCGGAAATTCCGGTCGTGGGCTCCCTCTCCGTGAAATAAACCCGCGGCCCCTGCGTATTCTCCTTTAGGTCCCGCCTCGAATTCGATTCTTGCGCACGTGGAAGTAACAAACGAAACAGCTCGTCCGAGGCGCAGTCTTTGGAGGAAATATGGAGCGTACGGAACTTGAAGGAATGGTCCAGAGCTTGCAGGAGCGCGCCGAGCGTTTGGAACGGAGACGGGGACGCTTTCTCGCCGGTACACTAGCAATGCTTGCGGTATTTCTCTTGGCCGGGTGGCAAGGAGTTCAGACGCCACAGGAAAACCTCAAGGCGCGTGTTCTGTCGATCGTGGATTCTAATGGTGTCGTGAGGCTGATATTAGGTGCGCCAGTGCCGAATCCGGTCGTCAACGGAAAGCCCGAGGAGCGACGCAGCCAGGCCACGGGCATCATCTTCAACGATGCTGCGGGCAATGAACGCGGTGGAATCGGGATCCTCGACGACGGCAGCATGAATCTCTGCTTCGACGATGCGAAGACAGAACGCAACTGCCTATTTTTCATGCCCAAATTCGGCAATGGCATCGCGTTCAACGATGCGAGCGGAGATAGCAGGGCGATTCTTTACCTCGATACGAGCGGCGCTCCGCATCTCCTCTTGCGGGACGACAAGGGCCAGCCGCTAGTCTCGTTGCCGGAGGCCCCGAAGGCCCCTGGGGTAAAGTGAACCGGCGTCGGCCTGCGCGACGATTCGCGACTGAGTCCCGCTAAGCGCGCTCAGCGGAAGCTGATTCGCCTCGAAATTCCCGGGGCGACTGGCTCTTGTGCCGCGTCCGAGGGGCAAATTCTCGAGACGAAGAAAAAGCCCGCACCCTTTGGGGGGAGCGGGCCGGTTTGAAAGCGGAGATTGTTGCGGTTATTCGGCGTTGCTGCCTGCGGTTGCGCCGACCGTCTCGAACTTCTCGGCTTGCTTGATGCGCGCCGCCTTGCCCTTGCGCGCGCGGAGGTAATTCAGCTTGGCGCGGCGAACGCGGCCCTGTCGCACCACTTCAATCGAGCTGATCATGGGCGAGTGGACGGGAAAGATGCGCTCGACGCCGATACCGAAGCTGACGCGCCGCACCGTAAAACTCTCGCCCAGCAACTCTCCCCGGCGATTCATGACGACGCCTTCAAACGTCTGGATGCGTTCCTTGTCGCCTTCGCCTTCTTTTAACCGCACGTTCACACGCACTGTATCGCCCGGGCGGAACGCGGGATGGTCCTTGCGTAGTTGAGACTCCTGCGCCTTCGCTATGATGGGTTTCATATTCCACTTTTCCCGGCAGACCCGCTCAGGTGGGGCCAGCTCACTCTAGACAATCGCTAATTATAGCCGAATTGGCCGCTTTCTGACTAGATGAAAACGGCAGGCGCTCCCGCGATCAGAACGTCCGGGTTCCGGGATACTGCCGAGGGATGCCGCAAAGGGCCTCGAATCGGGTATACTCCGGCGCACAGGAAGGTCCAAATGGAAAATTCACCCGAGATGAATCAGGACATTGTCGGCTCGCGCCGAGGCGACTACGAAATCCTTGCATTGCTTGGCACCGGCGGCATGGGCCAGGTCTTCAAAGTGCGGAACGTGCATTCGGACCGCATTGAAGCCATGAAAGTGCTCCTGCCGAACCTGGCCGACCAGAAGAATCTCGCCGATCGCTTCATGCAGGAGATCAAGGTGCTCGCGGGCCTGCATCACCCGAACATCGCCGAGCTTCGCACGGCTCTCACGATCAACAATCAGCTCGTCATGATCATGGAGTACGTCGAAGGGACCACGCTCGCCGCCCGCATCCAGCAGGGCTCCATCCCGTACGGCCAGGCCCTCGACTACACCGGGCAGGTGCTTTCCGCGCTGAGTTACGCGCACCAGCAACACATCATTCACCGCGACATCAAGCCCTCGAACATGATGCTAACGCCCGAAGGCGTCGTGAAGCTGATGGATTTCGGCATCGCGCAGCGCGGCGATCAGGGCGACCTTACGAGGACCAACACCACCGTCGGCTCGTTCGCGTACATGTCGCCCGAGCAGATCAAGGGCGAGGCTGTGGATGGCCGCTCGGATTTGTATTCCGTCGGCGTGTCGCTCTACGAGATGGTCACGGGCCAGAGGCCCTTCCCATCCGACACGGCTTTCTCCGCCATGCAGGCTCACCTGCAGACGCCGCCAAGGCCGCCGATCGAGCTTCGGCCGGATTTGCCTCCGGCCCTCAGCCAGCTCATCGTCATGGCCGTCGCAAAGGATCCCACCGGGCGGTTCCAAACCGCTGACGCGTTCGCGGCTGCGCTTCAAAGCATCGCGCCCAAGGTTGCAGCCACGGTGGCTGCGATCCCGGTTCCCGTGGTGCCTCCGGCGCTCGCGCCGCAGGGCACACGACCAAGTGGTACGGTTGCAGCGGCAGCCGCGGCTGGAGCTTCGGCAACCAAGGTTGCTACGGCGGCGCCTGTCGCAGTGCCCACGGCGCAAGAGGTCCCGATGCCTCCGCCAGTGGCGCAGAAGACACATCGCGGACTCTACATCACGCTGGGCGCGGTGATCGTGTTTGCCGTTATCGCTGCGGCGGCGGTCGTTCCGTGGCACGCGAAGAGCGCGGCGTTCAAGAAGCAAAGCGCACGGCCGACTGAGCCTTCGGCGACTCAACCGGCGCCCGCTCCGGCTCCCGGCGCGAGCGCGAGGCCTTCGACGGACGCGGCAGCACCAGCGACGACTCCAGCTACGCCCAGTTCACCGAACGCGCCTCCTGCTCCTCTGCCGACGCCTCCGCCGCTGCCAACCGCCGATGCGCAAGGGAATCCCGCGGGGTCCGCTGCGCCGAGCCAGCCTGCGCCCGCTCAGCCGAGCCCCTCAGCGCCCGTGGCCGCACACCACAGACCGGCCGCACCCAATATGCCGCCGCCAAGCCCGTCTCCGATGCCGGCTCCCTCGGGCCAGTCGGGTACCGGTACGAACGCGCCGCCTCCGGGCGTGGATCCTGCGGAAGAACTGAAAGCCGTCGATCTCGAAAACGATCAGCTTTCGAGCCGCGCGAGCGCCGTCAACGCGAGTCTCGACACTCTGCAGAAGCAGCAGGCAGCGGCGGGATACGGGCTGCGCGGCGACATCGTGGCTTCGCAGCAGCGAATGCAGAATTACCTGGCGAAAGCGCAGGCAGCACTTGACAGGCAGGATGCGGCGGGCGCGAAGAAATATCTGGATCTCGCCGCGGCAGAGGTTGAGAAGATCGAGAAGTTTCTCGGGCGCTGACGCTACGATTTCTTCTGCGTCTCTCGATACGCCGCGCGGAAGCCTTCGAGCAAGTCGGGCCTGTTGCGCGCGGTTCTCTCCAGCGCCTTCTCGCGGCGCCAGCGGCGAATTTCCGCGTGATCTCCGCCGAGAAGGATTTCCGGCACGTCCCAACCCCGAAATGACGGCGGCCGTGTGTAATGCGGGTAATCGAGGAGGCCGGAAGCGATGCGCGCCGGCTCATGCGCCGGCCCAACTTGCAACGCAATCTCCGCAGCATCGTCCAACGCGCTGAAGGATTCGTTCACCGCCGAATCCTCGTTGCCGAGCGCGCCTGGAATCAGCCGCACCACGGCGTCCAGCACCATCACCGCCGGCAATTCGCCGCCCGACAGAACAAAATCCCCAATCGAAATTTCGTCGGTCGCCAGATGTTCCGCGACGCGCTCGTCGACGCCCTCATAGCGCCCGCAAAGCAGCACGATTCGGTCGAGCTGCGCGAAGCGGCGCGCCGCTTCCTGGCGGAAGAGTTTCCCCGCAGCGGACAGCAAGACGATCGCGGTTCGCTCGCTTGGCGCGTCTTTCCGCGCGCCGTCATCGTGCGGCCCCAGCAGCGATTCCACGGCCTCGAATAGCGGCTCCGGCTTCATCACCATCCCTTCGCCGCCGCCGAATGGGCGGTCGTCCACCGTACGGTGGCGGTCGTGCGTGAAATCGCGCAGGTCGTGCACGTGCGTTTCCACAAGACCCGCCTCGCGCGCGCGTCGCACGATTCCGTAATCGAGCGGCCCGCCGAAAAATCCCGGGAAAATAGTGATGATGTCGAATCGCATCGGCTTCGCGTTTTCTGAAGGTGAGTCTACGCCAACATCGAGCGCTTAGGAATCGCGGTTCAGGTCGAGCAGGCCTTCGGGAAGCGCCACTTCAATGCGGCGCGCGCCGACGTCGATCGCAACGCAAATCTCCTGCGCCAGCGGAATCAGCAATTCCCCGCGCAGCGAATCGACCACCAGAATCGGCGTGCCGGCAAAGCCTTCGCCAATGAATTGCACGTCGCGCACGCGGCCCAGCGCGGCGCCGTTTTTCTCGCGCACTTCGCAGCCCATCAGGTCCGTGACGTAGTAGCTTCCGGACGGAAGCTCCATGCGATCGGCGAGCGGAATCTGAACTTCCAGACCAACGAGTTTTTCGGCGTCGGAAATCGAGTCCGAACCTTCGAAGTGAAAGACGGCCTGTCCGCCGCGGCTCTGGCTGAGCCAGCACGAACGCACCGCAACGTGGCGCGGCTCGGAACTTCCAATCCACAACTCGACAGACTTGAGATGCGTGAGGCGATCGGGAAAATCGGTGAGGATTTCGCAGGCCACTTCGCCGCGGCGCCCGTGCGGACGCAGAACGCGCGCCACCGTCACGAGCGGCGATTTGTGTGTCGTCACTACTCGAGGATTTCCAGCGTGAAGCGCTTTTTCAATTTCATTCCGGCGGCGCCGAGAAGAGTCCGGATCGACTTCGCCGTCCGCCCCTGCCGCCCGATCACTTTTCCCAAATCTTCGGGATGTACCCGCAACTCCAGGACCGTTACTTGTTCGCCCTCTATTGCCTTAACTTGCACCTGATCCGGATGATCTACAAGAGCCTTCGCGATTTGCTCCACCAAATCCTTCATGACCCAACCTCCACAGCTTGGCGTCGTCAGTAGGAATACCCGCGCGAATATGTGCGAGAGCTAATAGCATGGGCTTCCTTGAGTTTGACGCTTTAGGCGGGCTTGCGGTTGCGTAGGAAGCTGCGAACCGTATCGCTAGGCTGGGCGCCTTTGCCGATCCAGTACTGTACCCGCGCATCGTCCAACTGTATCAAAGCGGGCTTCTTCGCGGGGTCGTAGGTCCCGACGATCTCGACAAAACGGCCGTTTCGCGGGCGCGTCTTTTCCGTCACCACCACACGGTAAAACGGGTGCTTCTTCTTGCCAATCCGAGCTAACCGAATCATCAACACTCGCAATTCCTCCTAAGTCGAATCCAGCCATTATAGCGAACGCGGCCGGAATCGCCTACCGCTATCTCAATTGCGCCTCAGCCGAGCAGCCACAGCGGCAGCGCCGCCTGCGCGCATTGCTCGATCATCTGCTGGTCGCGCTCCGAAAACGCGTTGGCTTCCTCGCTCTCGACGTCGATGGTTCCCACCACCCGCTCGCCGGAGGGATCGAGAACCGGCACGATCATCTCCGAAAGCGTGTTGCCGAACGCCGTTAGGTAGCGCTTGTCCTTGCGGACATCGCCGACGATCACCGCTTTCTTCTCCTTGATCGCCGCGCCGTTCAGGCCCTTGCTGACCGGGAACGACGCAACTTCGGGCGATCCGGGGCCGCTGAAGCTGATGAGGGAGACGACCTCCCGGCCGACCTGGTAGATGCCGACCCAGCGGTAGTTGCCGAGCGTCCGAATCAATTCGGCCAGGCGACGCGCCCTCACGATGCGGTCGTCGCTGCCGGCCGCAATCGAGCGAATCTGATTGAGGGTGTTGTTCATCACGATGGGCATAAGGCCTCTCGTTGACTTCTGCCTGATTGTCGGGCATTCTGATATTCAGGCAGGTCAGGAATTCTCATGGAATCGGCCAAGGTCGGGAAGCGCGGCGCCATCATCGTTCCTGCGAAGTTGCGCAAGCGCTTCGGCATCGAAGAGGGCTCCGTCGTCACCGCCGAAGAGCGCGAAGACGGCATACTGATCCGTCCCGCCGTCGTCATTCCCATCGAGCGATACAGTCCCGAGCGCAAAGCCGAATTCCTCCTTTCGACGGCCACAACGGCCGAAGACTACCGCCGGGCGCGCCGAGAAGTAAAGAAGCTCGGCCTCGATCCCGACCGCGTTTCCCACCACCGCCCGAAATAGCCGATGGACCGGTTATTCCTTGACGCCAACGTCTTGTTCTCGGCCGCCTATCGTCCCGATTCCGGTCTTCGGAAGCTCTGGCGGCTCGAAAGCGTCACATTGTGCTCGTCGCGCTTCGCACTTGAGGAAGCGCGCATCAACCTCGACAACGAAGCTCAGCGCGCTCGCCTCACAAAGCTCGCGAAGAACCTCGAGCTTTTCGACGCGGCTCCCGGTGACCTTCCGGCCGGCGTCGTTCTTCCCGACAAAGACGCGCCCATCTTGCTTGCCGCCATCGAAGCGCGAGCGACGCACCTGATCACGGGAGACGTTCGCCATTTCGGCTCTTACTTCGGCAAGCGCCTCGCCGGCATCATAATCCAGCCTCCGGGCGAGTACCTGCAGCAGAGGACGTAGGGCGCCGGTCATTTCAGCCCCGCGAGCTTGCCGATGCCGCGGCCCTTCATTTTGGCCATGCTGCCGTACTGCTTCATCAGACGGCGCATGTCCGCATATTGCTTCAGGACTTCGTTCACCTGCTGGACGCTGGTTCCGCTGCCGCGCGCGATGCGCTTGCGGCGTTTGCCGTCGATCAAGTTGTGATTCGCGCGCTCGGCCTTCGTCATCGAATTGATGATCGCCTCGATCGACTTCAGCCGGCCCTCGTCCACCGACACGTCCTTCGGCAGCTTCGCGAACGGCCCGATTTTCGGCAGCATTCCCATCAACTGCTCGATCGAGCCCATCTTGCGGATCTGCTGCAACTGGTCGCGAAAATCCTCGAGCGAGAAGTCGTCCTCGCGCATCTTGCGCTCGAGCTCGCGCGCCTTTTTCTCGTCGATGGTTTTCTCGGCGCGCTCGATCAGCCCGAGCACATCGCCCATGCCCAGAATGCGTCCCACGACCCGGTCGGGCTGGAACGGCTCGAGCGCGTCGTATTTTTCGCCCACGCCGACGAACTTCACGGGCGCGCCCGTCACCTTGCGGATCGAAAGCGCCGCGCCGCCGCGCGCGTCGCCGTCCATCTTCGTCAGGATCACGCCGGTCAAGCCCAGCCGCTTGTGAAATTCGCCCGCCGATTTCACCGCGTCCTGCCCGATCATCGCGTCCGCCACAAACAGTAGCTCCGAAGGATTCAGCTCCTTCTTCAGCATCGACAGCTCGTTCATCAATTCGTCGTCGATGTGCAGGCGGCCGGCGGTGTCGACCAGAATCACGTCGTAGGCGGAAAGCTTCGCCTCGCGCGCCGCGCCGCGGACGATTTCGAGCGGCTTGTCCGTGCCGGTGCCGGGCCACAGCGGCGTCTTCGTCGCATTCGCCACCTGCGCCAGTTGCTCGCGGGCCGCGGGGCGGTAGACGTCCGTCGATACGGCGATCGGCCGGTGCCCGTGCTCCGCCAGCCATTTGCCCAGCTTGCCGGTGGACGTCGTCTTGCCGGAACCTTGCAGCCCGCAGATCAGCCACACGGACGGCGGCTTCGAGCCGAATTGCGGGCGCACTTCGCGGCCCAGCAGCTCGGCCAGCTCGTCGCGGACGATTTTCACCACTTGCTGGTCGGGCGAAAGCTGCAGCAGCACTTCGGAGCCGAGCGCCTTCTCGCGGACGCGCGCGATGAATTCGTCCGCCACGCCCAGGTTGACGTCCGCGTCCAGCAGCGATTCGCGGATTTCCGCCAGGCCCGCGTCCAGGTGCTCCTCCGTGAGCTTGCCCTGCCCGCGCAGGTTCTTGAACGCGCGTTGTAATTTTTCGGTTAGCGTCTCAAACATGGTCGGCGAGGTCCCGATTTTGTATCGATTAGAACTGGTCGCCATCCTTTGTTTTCAATGACTTACGGGTGTTTCTGTTTCCACTTGTGTATCGATTAGAATTCAAGCCGGAGCGCCGTCTCACCGTCGTTTCTGCTCTCCCTATTGTGCCCATTTTGCCGATCATAAAAACGGCCCACGGTAGCACAGGTAGAACGAAATGGGTAGGTTCAAAAATCGAGTAGTAGTCCTAGAACCAGTAGAACCATCCCGCCGAATGACGCTAACGCAAACGAGGCAGGAGTTCAATCGGCTCGGGGGAACTTGTGATTCTTAGGTTTTCGGCTTTTGTTTCGTAAGGCTCGAACAAAGAAGTCGGAGCCCCTCGTCTCAAATAGTACCCACTCGCCGGGGCGGACACCGAGGATCCGACGAACGTCGCAGGGAAGGACGATTCGTCCTCTGCTCTTGATTCGAATCCGTTTCTTCACCGCCTGCCTCCCCGACACGCGCGCACATCACCCACGACTCGCCCGCGCTCTCTCCGATTCTAGGTTGGACCCGTCCCACGGTCAAACATACGAAAACATCAAGGCAACAATTTCTCGCGACCACGGGCCAAGAGGGAGTTCGACGAGCTTGCCGCGTGGGTTAACTGAGAAAATCTTCCTCCGGGCATGCCTCGCCCGGAAGGACATCACGGCAGCACAACTAAAACGTAGGGGAGCCGACTCGCCGGGGGCTATAGCACCTGCGGAAGCACGGTTAAACGGATGGTTGATTCCTTTCGGCAGGAGCATAGCGGTGGATGGAAACTGCCGGCGAACAATTGAGCAGAATGTGTCTGACCTAAGGAATCGCACTCGGAACAACGGTGGCCTCGTAAGCAGTCTCTTTGAGTGGGACGGCATTGCTGAGTGAGAGATGTCCTTTCGCACGCCTTTTCTGTTGACAGATGCGCCGCATCGGTCTTAATATTACGCCATGCGACATGTCGCGGAGCAACAGTCAATAAACAGAGTTAGACCGCTAACCGAGCCGGTCTTGCTGATCCTGGTGAGCCTGGCAAGCAAACCCCAACACGGCTACGCACTCATGAGGGACATTGGTGACCTCAGCCAGGGCCGGGTCCAGGTGACGACGGGAACGCTTTACGGGGCTCTTCGGCGCCTACTAGAAGATGGCTGGATTGAACGATTCGATCAAGAGGACACGTCGCGCGAAAAGCAAGCGTATCGTTTGACGGCGATCGGACGGAGGCATCTTGAAATGGAATTGGACCGAATGAAACAAATAACGAGGATAGCTGCGGCGCGGCTGCGGCAGAGGCTTAATACGTTGCTGCGCCGGGCATACTCCGTGGCTCTCGTCTTATATCCAGCCGATTTTCGAGCCCAGTTCGGCGCCGAGATGGTTACAGTCTTCGAACAGGCAGTGGCACAAGGCCGTGGTCGTGGCGGCACATGTGTCCTTCTGTTCTTTGTTAAGGAGATGCTAGGTCTCGTGGCGGGCGCCGCGAGAGAACGCGTATTCCATGACGACGCTGTCCGAGCGCACGACGATCTCCCGTTCCCTTCAGATGTGGCTGGCACCGAAAGGTACCTGGAGATCGTATCGAGGCGGCTCACCCAGGCAATTGCCAACCACGAATTCTCCAACGCTCGTTATTACGACCAGCAGGACAGAAAGGCCCGCGTGTTACTCGCTGAGCTGCGTGCGAGGCCGAGTTGACGGCGTAGCCGCATCCACCAAAATGACCGAAGGTTGAGCAGATTAATTGCGAGACTTCGACGTACTCTTGTACGGGGCCACGGGGTTACGGGGTTACCGGCCGTCAGTGTGTGAAGTACTTCACACAACAGGTGCCAGCGGGCATCCGCTGGGCGATTGCCATAGATTACTCCGGTTTCATTTGTTGGGTCCCGACTTTCAGGTTCTCAAGCCGGACTTTCATCATTTGCGCACACCCACAAGGACGCCCGAGGGAAGTTCGTCGAACGGCTAGCTGCAGCCGGAGGTGGAGCCGCAGTTGGAGCACTTGTAGCAGCTACCGTTGGGGGTCATGAGCATGCCGCACTCGGAGCAGTACGGGGCGTCGTCGATGGCGGCGCGAGGACGTGTGACGGCTTCGGGATCGGCGGCAGGCGCCTTCATGACGGCGACCGGCGCGGGGGCCTTGGACGCGGAATTCGCAGCCGGAACATCCTGGTCGTCCATAGTGCCATCGCCATCGAGGTAGTCGCGCGAGATGAACTTCCCGCCGAGCCAGCGCCCGATGTAGTCCACGATGGATTTCGCGTAGCGGATTTCGGGATTGCCGGTGTAGCCGGAAGGCTCGAAGCGCGAATTCACGAATTTATCGACGAGCGCGCGCAGCGGCACGCCATACTGGAGCGAAATCGAAACGGAAAGCGCGAACGCGTCCATAATGCCGGAGAGCGTCGAGCCTTCCTTGGCCATTTTGATGAAGATTTCGCCGGGCTCGCCGTCCTTGTATTTTCCGACGGTGAGGTAGCCTTCGTGGCCGCCGACCGAGAATTTGTGGGTGATGGAGTCGCGCTCGGCGGGGAGCTTGCGGCGCTTCGCGCCGGCGAAAAGCTCCTGCTGCGCGGCGGGGACTTCCGCCTCGGCCTTTGCGGCAGCGGCTTCGGGCACGGCAACCTTCTCCTCTTCCTTCTTGCCGGCGGCGGAGAGGGGCTGGGAGCGCTTGGAGTTGTCGCGGTAGATGGCCACGGCCTTGAGTCCCAATTTCCAGGACTCAGTATACGCGTCAATGATGTCGTCCACCGTCGATTCTTCCGGCATGTTGATGGTCTTGCTGATCGCGCCGGAAAGGAACGGCTGAGCCGCGGCCATCATGCGCAGATGGCCGTGCCAGGCGATCGAACGGCCGCCGCCCATGGGAGCGAGCGAGCAATCGAAGACCGGCAGGTGCTCGAGCTTGAACCCGGGCGCGCCTTCGATGGTGCCGTTAGCGTCGATGAAATCGACGATCTTGGCGACTTCCTCGGGCGCGTAGCCGAGCTGCATGAGGGCCTGCGGGACGGTGTTGTTGACGATCTTGATGACGCCGCCGCCCACGAGCCGCTTCTGCTTCACGAGCGCGAGATCGGGCTCGATGCCGGTGGTATCGCAATCCATCATGAAGCCGATGGTGCCGGTGGGAGCGAGGACGGAAACCTGCGAGTTCTTGTAGCCGAACTTCTCGCCGAGGGCGAGGGCGTCGTCCCAAGACTGCTGGGCGGCGCGAAGCAGCGCGGGTTGCACGTTCTCTTCCTTGATCGGGCGCAGCGAATCGCGGTGCATGCGGATGACGTCGAGCATCGACTCGCGGTTGCGAACATAGCCACCGAAGGGGCCCATGCGCTCCGCTACGCGGGCGGACTGGGCGTAGGCTTCGCCGGTCATCAGCGCGGTGATGGCGCCGCAGAAATCGCGGCCGCCGTCGGAGTCGTAGGGAAGCGCGAGCGACATCAGGAGCGCGCCGAGATTGGCGTAGCCGAGGCCGAGCGGGCGATAGTCGTGCGAATTGCGCGCGATTTTCTCGCTCGGATAGCTGGCGTTGTCGACGAGGATCTCCTGCGCCGTGATGGTGACGTCGACGGCATGGCGGAAGCCTTCGGTATCGAACTGGCCGTTCGAGCCGAGGAACTTCAGGAGGTTCAGCGACGCGAGGTTGCAGGCCGTGTCGTCGAGGAACATGTACTCCGAGCACGGATTCGAGGCGTAGATGCGGTCAGTGGCCTTGCAAGTGTGCCAGCGATTGACGGTGGTGTCGTACTGCATGCCGGGATCGCCGCACTGCCAGGCGGATTCCGCCATCTCCTTCATCAGGCCGCGGGCGCGGAACTTGTCGACGGGCTTGCCGTCGGTGACGTTGCGGGTCCACCAGTCGCGGTCTTCCTCGACGGCGCGCATGAAATCGTCGGTGACACGAACGGAGTGGTTCGCGTTCTGGAAGAAGACGGAGGAATAGGCTTCGCCGTCGATCGCGGGATCGTAGCCCTGCTCGATCAGGACGCGGGCCTTGCGCTCTTCCTTCATCTTGCTGCGGATGAACTCCTCGATGTCGGGGTGATCGACGTTGAGGATCACCATCTTGGCGGCGCGGCGCGTCTTGCCGCCGCTCTTGATGACGCCGGCGAAGGCGTCGAAGCCCTTCATGAAACTCACAGGACCGGAGGCGATGCCGCCGCCCGAAAGGCTTTCGTGGCTGCCGCGCAGGCTGGAGAAATTCGTGCCGGTGCCCGAGCCCCACTTGAAGAGCATGCCTTCGGTCTTCGCCAGGTTCATGATCGAATCCATGTTGTCCTGGACGGAGTTGATGAAGCACGCGGAGCACTGCGGTTTGGCTTGCGCGCCGACGTTGAACCAGACCGGGGAGTTGAAGGCCATCTTCTGTTCGACGAGGAGGTGGCTGAGCTCATCGCGGAAGGCGTTCCTCGATTCGCCCGTGGCGAAATAGCCGCCCTCCTCGCCCCAGCGCACGATCGTGTCCACGACACGGCCGATCAACTGGCGGACGGAGGTCTCGCGCTCGAGGGTGTTCGGCTTGCCGTGAAAATATTTGGAGGCGACGATGTTCGTCGCGGTCTGCGACCAGGATTTGGGGACCTCGACGTTTTCCTGGCGGAAGATTACCTGGCCCTTATCATTGCCGATGAGCGCCGTGCGGCGCTCCCATTCGACCTTGTCGAACGGCGAAGCTTTTCCATCCGTGAAGCGGCGCCGAAATTCGAGGCCGGTGGTTCGCCGAGTGATCTGTTCGGTTTCCATACTTCCGTTCAAAGCCATCCTTGCTTCCGCCATCATCTGCCTCCGCGCCGGCAGTCGAGCCGTCGAAAGTTTTGCCGGAGCCCGCGGAAGGAGGCGTGAAACCATTTTACTCCTAACGAGCGGGCTCGAGCGTTCCGTGTGTGCCGAGAAGAACCACCTTAACCCCGGGTAAGTTCACCGGGGCAACGAGCGTGAAGAATCGCTTTTTCAGCCTTTCAAGGCTGAAAAAAGGGAAAAGCCCAGCTAAGCCGCGCTAAAATATTACTGGCGCGTTGCAAAGTGGGGTCGTCCCCTGTGAGTATTCGGCTGAACCCGGTATCTTCCCTGGTCGCGCTCACCGAAGTTGCGAAGCAACAGTCGATGAACTTTTTCCCCCGAGTCTGGGAGCGAAGTATCGGGGCTTGTGGAAAACTTGTCAAGAAAAATTCTGAGGCGAACCACAAAATATTAGGCAACGCGTGTTCAAAGCGTCTATCCATAGTGGTACATGTGCGAGCAGCGGGGGTCTACTATTTTCATCGCAGCGGCGTGCGATTCGTTGAGAATGTTTGAGATGCGGCGACAGGCGCGCAAATTCGGAGCAGTTGCACTCGGGTTCGCTCTGTGCGCGGCTGCGTGCGGCACGTCGCCCGCGCAGGATCTGGCGAGCGCGCCGCGCGCTGGTGGGCCGCACTCGATCGCTCACAGAACGACAGTTGCCGGCGTCGCGAATTTCGCGGAAGTGACTCCGACCCTGTACCGTGGCGCGCAACCGACAAAAGAAGGCCTCGAGACGCTGGCAAAGATGGGCGTGAACATCGTCGTCGACTTGCGCGAAGGCGGCGAGGGCAAGCGCGAGGAGAAAGAGGTGAGGAAATCGGGGATGGAGTTCGTCGCCATTCCGTGGGAGTGCGGCAACCCGAAGGACGATTACTTCGCGAAGTTCCTGACCGTGCTGCGCGACAACCGGGACAAGAAGGTGTTCGTGCACTGCCATCTGGGCGTCGATCGGACGGGAATGATGATCGCGGCCTATCGCATGAGCGAGCAAGGTTGGACGGCCGAGGAAGCGCGCAGGGAGATGCAGGCGTTCGGGTTCTCGCCGTGGCACCGGTTCCTGTGCTCCGGGCTCTCCTCGTACGAACGGCAGTTCCCCGGGGTTGTGGGTTCGAGCCCCGCGTTCCAGAATCTGCGCGCGGCCGACCCGAAGCCGCCGCTCCCTCCTGAACCGAAGCCCTGAATTTTCTCAGGGGGTTTGTCTGACGGCGCCAAATTCCTTGCGATAGGACTCCGTTTCCTTCTTCAGCTTCGACATCAACCGCACAAAGGCCGGGTATTTGTGCATCGGGCGAAAGTGAGGGTCATCGCGAAATAACGGATAGTTCGGCAAACCCATCCGGGCAGCCCTGGCGAGAAGAGGAACGGCGCGGGCGGGCTTTCCAATCGTGGCGTAGGTGGCTGCGGCAGCGTGCCACATGTGGTGAGTGTGGAGGACCGACTTGCCTACCCGGAGGGCCCTGATCGTAAATTGCTCGGCCTTGCGCGGCTCTCCTCTCTTCGCCCAGAGGAGCGCCTGCCAGGAAAGTAAGAGCGCATCGCCGGGGACGACTTGCTCAGCGGTTCGGATCATTCCGAGGGCCGCCTCTGGGTTTGAGCCGTAGAGCGGAACCATCGGCGAAAAGAGATTGGCCCAGAGGCTCGACGGATCGAGGCGGAGTGCGCGATCGAAGTACTGGGACCCTTCGTCATACCTTCCCGCAAAGAGAAGCACCTGACCCAGGAACGTGAGCGCGAAACCGTCGTCCGGATGAGTGGCGAGCGCTTCGTGCAATCCCTCGATCGCTTCCTCGTGGAGTCCAACGTGAAGCAAGATCAGTGACCGCCAAACCACGGCAGGATGATAGCCGGGACTTCTGCGGAGCGACTCACCCAGGGCTTGCAGCGCGCTGCGATTCTTGTAGGACTTCAAGGGCGTCCAAAGCACTCTGCCGCAAGCGTAGTGTGCCTGCGGATTCTGAGGATCGAGGGCGAGCGTACGGCGCATGGCCCGCTCAGCTTTCTTGTACCAATGGGGTTTCGGATCGAAAGTTCCGCCCATGAACACGCAAGCGCCGGCAAGCTGGGCCCACGCGTCAGCGAAATTGGGGTCGAGGCGCGTGGCGTCCGCCAGCATCTCGATGGCCGTGCGCGTGTCCCACTTGTTTACCCGCGAAAGGCGCTCGACGGCGCGCAGATACAGTTCGAAGGCACGCGCATTTTTCGTGGGAGGCTCGGGAGAAGCGGCCTCATGCGTCTTCAATCCCAAGGCGCGGGCCAGCGCCTCCGCCACGCTGTCCTGCAGCTCGAAGAGTGCCGCCATTTCCGAGTCGTATTTGCCGGTGAGGAGCGTAGCGCCGTCGGAGGCGTTCCAAGCCTGGACGTGAACGCGCAGGCGCGAGCCGGACTTTTGGATGCTGCCGTCAACGACGATCTGCACATTCAATTCGCGCGCGGCGAGGAGCGGATCGACGGCTTGTTTTGCGTAACGGCGGACCGTGTTGGTTGGGCGAACGAGCAGTTCGCCGCTGCCGCTGAGATGGTGAATGACGGCGTCGGCAAGGGCCACGCCGAGATACTCGTCCTCCGGATTCGGAGTGAGGAGCTTGAAAGGGAGGATGGCGGCGGAGCGTTTGCCGAGAACCCTCGCTGGGAACACGGAGCCGAGTTCAAGGTCGCGCAGCAGATTGTTCAGGTCGACTTGCAGGTCGCGCGCCGACTGGTACCGCGAGCCAACCTCTTTTTCGAGGAGCTTTTGAACGATCCAGGCAAGTTCGGCCGGGACAATGTTCTTTGCCTCGGTCAATCGCGGCGCGGGTTCCTGAAGGATCTGGGCGATCAGGGCCGTGGTTGTGGGCGCTTGAAACGGACGATAGCCAGAGGCGAGCTCGAAAAGGACGACGCCGAGCGCGTACAAATCGGCGCGCGAATCGGAGGAATCGCCGCGCAATATCTCCGGCGCCATGTAGGCCAGCGTTCCCGCAACCTCAGGGGAGGAAGCCTCGGCGGAGGGTGGCAGCGTTCGAGTGGCGGAAGCTGTGTCTGCAACGGTCTGACGCGCGATGCCGAAATCAAACAGTTTCACAGAGCCCTGGGGCTGCACGACGATGTTTTCAGGCTTGATGTCGCCGTGGACGACGCCGCGCGAGTGGGCCGCTTCCAGGGCGCTGGCGATTTCCGCTCCGAGTCGGACTAACTCGCGGATCTCAAGGGCCCCGGCGGCCAGGCGCCGACGAAGCGTCTCCCCCTGAACCAGCTCCATGACGATGAAGAGATGGTCGTGCCCATCGTTTACGTCGTAAATCGTGGTGATTCCGGGATGGTTCAACGCCGAAGCCGCTCGCGCCTCGGCAAGAATTCGTTCGCGCTGCGATCCCTTGCCGACAACGTCGTCGCGCAGCAGCTTCAAGGCGACGTCGCGATTGAGCAATTCGTCGCGCGCGCGATAGACGACGCCCATGCCACCGCGGCCGAGCTCCGCTTCGACTCGATAGTGGGACAGTCGCTGACCGATCATGGGGGAGGCCGTGGAAGGCTAGCCTATGCAGTCAGGGGAAGAATGTCAACGAGGCCAAAAGCGACTGCTGTCGCGTGAAGAAGATGTTTTGTCCACAGCAACACGGGTGGATTGACATGCGGATTTTTCGCCGAAAAGAATGAATAATCGGTAGGACATGACTGCACCGGCAATCGAAATCGACGGACTCACGAAGGACTATCCGGTCGGCTTCTGGCGCAAGAGGATGCGCCGGTCGCTCGACAATCTCACACTGAAGGTCGAAGAGGGAGAGGTCTTCGGGTTTCTCGGCCCAAACGGGGCGGGCAAGACGACAACCTTGAAGCTCCTGATGGGACTGATCTTCCCGACGGCGGGCACGGCGCGGATTCTGGGGCGATCCATCGACGACGTAGAGATGCACCGGGACATCGGCTACCTGCCGGAGCAGCCGTACTTCTACGACTACTTGACGGCGCGCGAGCTGCTGGACTACTACGCGCGATTTTCGGCGTACAGCCGGGCGGAGAGGAACGAGCGCGTGGCGCGGTTTCTCGACCTGGTGGGGCTCACGCCGGCGGCGAACGTGCAGCTCCGAAAATTCTCGAAGGGAATGCTGCAGCGCGCCGGAATCGCACAGGCGATCCTGCACGATCCCAAGGTAATTTTTCTCGATGAGCCGATGTCGGGCCTCGACCCGGTGGGGCGGCGGGAGGTGCGCGACATCATCCTCGATCTGAGGACCCAGGGGCGCACGGTGTTCTTCTCAACGCACATCCTTTCAGACGCGGAGATGCTGTGCGACCGCGTGGCCGTGCTGGTCGAAGGGAAGCTGCAGGGAGTGGGCGCGCCGGAGGAGATCGTTTCGGTGGACGTGCAGGGCATGGAGATTCTGTTCGAAGCGAGTGAAGGGCGCGTGCTGCCTGCAAGCATCACGGAACGCGCGACGAAAATCGGCGGGCGCTTTCGAATCGAGGTGCCGGAAGCGGATCTGTATGCGGCGCTCGAGCAGTTGCGGACGTGCAGCGCGAAAATCCTGTCGGTCACGCCGGTCCGGCCGACGCTCGAGGACTATTTCCTGCGCCTGGTGGGCCGGGAGAAGGCGGCTTCGCACGCCATGGAGGTCGTCACCCGATGAGTGCGATGCCGGGAATCGTCGCGATCAACACGTTCCGCGAAGCGGTGCGGGACCGCGTGCTGTACAACCTGATTTTCTTCGCGCTGATGATGATCGGGGCAGCGATTCTGGTCGGCCAGATATCGATCGGGATCGAGCGGCTGGTGATCATCAACCTGGGCCTTTCGACGATCTCGATTTTCGGCCTGGTGATGGCGATCTTCATCGGCGTCGGGCTGGTGTACAAGGAGATCGAGAAGCGCACGCTCTATTCCGTGCTGGCCAAGCCGATCCACCGCTGGGAATATCTGGCGGGAAAATACGGCGGGCTGCTGCTGACGCTGGTGGTGAACACGTCGTTCATGACGGTGGGGCTGGCGGCGGCGCTCTATTACGTCGGGCGGCCGTTCGTGCAGTCGGATGCGTCGATCCTGATCGCGATCTATTTCATCCTGCTCGAGCTGGCGCTGGTGACGGCGTTCGCGCTGTTTTTCTCGTGCTTCTCGACGCCCATGCTTTCGACCCTGTTCACGCTGGCAATCTATGTGACGGGAATCTTTGCGAACGACATCCGCGAATTCGGAAAGTTCACGAAAAACCCGGTAATGGAAGGCCTCACGCGGGTGATCTATTACGTCCTTCCGAATTTTCACAACTTCAACGTGATTGGCGCGGTGGCGCACGGCGATTCGATCGCGTTCAGCCTCGTGTGGCAGAACACGGCGTACGCCGTCGTCTACGTGACTTTGCTGCTGCTCGCGGCGTCCGCAATATTTTCGCGAAGGAACCTGAAGTGAGCGTGGCCGGCAGAACCCGGTCGCTGTGGACCGCGATTGTTGCGACGCCGATTCTGTTGTTCGTCCTGGCGGCGCTGCAGGTGCGGATCGATGCGCACACGCGGTCGGAAGCGGCGCAGAAGCAGGATCTGCTTGTCCGGTCCGGTTCTTTGCTGAAGAGGATGAGCCTGGGGTACGACTCGCTGCTCGCGGACGTCTACTGGACACGCGCCGTGCAGTACTACGGGTCGAGGATCGGACAACGCGGCGAAAATTTCGAGCTGCTGGCGCCCCTGCTCGATATCAGCACCACGCTCGACCCGAGACTGATTGTCGCGTACCGCTTCGGCGCCATATTCCTTTCGGAGCGCAAGCCGCTCGGCGCCGACCGCTCGGACCTGGCCGTGGACCTGGCCAAGCACGGCATCGCCGCCAACCCGAACCAGTGGCGGCTCTATTACGATCTCGGATTTCTTTACTACTGGCACCTGAAGGATTACCCGGACGCTGCGACGGCGTATCTGGAGGGCGGAAAGCAGCCCGGCGCACCTCTCATCATGAAGCTGATGGCAGCGCGCGTCGCCGAAAAAGGGGGATCGCTCGAGACGTCGCGCATGATCTTCGCCGAGATGTACGAGTCCACGAAAGACAAGAACGTGCGGAAAATACTGATGAAGCAGCTGCGGGCGCTGAAAGCCGAGGAAGATGAAATGCACCTCGACGAGGTGATCGCAGAGTACCGCAAGCGCTTCGGACGCAACCCGGCATCGACGAAGGAAATGGTCGCAGCCGGATTGCTTCCGGGAGTTCCCGTCGACCCGGTGGGATTTCCGTATGTGATCGGCGCGGACGGAAAATCACACCTCAATCCCGACAGCCCCGTGGAACTGCCGAAACCGTAGCACCTTCGCACTTCGATTGCAGCGAACACAATTTGAGTTTCGAGCGGAGCCGGCTACTCGTAGCGGAGCGCTTCGGTGGGACTGAGCTTCGCGGCCTTGGTCGCGGGCCACACGCCGAAGATCAGGCCGATACTCACAGAAACGGAAAAGCCCACAATCACGGCCCAGAGAGGAACAACAGCCTTCATCGAAGTAATCACCGGGATCAGGAAAACGATGGAGCTGCCCAGCAGAATGCCGATGATTCCGCCGCTGCCGGTGAGCGTCATGGCTTCGAAGAGGAATTGCCAGGTGATGTCGCTGCGGCGCGCGCCGATGGCTTTGCGGACGCCGATTTCGCGAGTGCGCTCGGTGACGGAGACGAGCATGATGTTCATCACGCCCATTCCACCGATGAGCAACCCAATCGAGCTGAGCACAACGATCACGAGGACGACTCCGCCGATAATGTCGTTGAACTGCTGCGCGGCTTCCACTTGAGTCTGAATCGAGAAGTCGTCCGGCTTGTCGTACGGCACGTTTCGGCGGCGGCGCAGCACCTCGCGCGCCTGATCGACGGCCTGATCCAAGCGGCCCGGATACGCCAGAATACGGATGCCGATTTCGTAGCCGGTGGAATATAGCTTCATGAAGGTGTAAAAGGGAATCACCACCCGGCGGTCTTCGTTGTTCGTTTCGAACCCTTCGACCGGCCGTTCGAATACGCCGATAACCTGGAATGTCGAGCCGTCCACGATGATCTCTTTGCCCAAGGCGTCATCGACACTCGCAAAAAGGGCGGTCGCCACGTCCTGCCCGATCGCGACGACGTTTTCGCGATGGTCGTTTTCCGCTTCCGTGAAAAAGCGGCCCGCCTTCAACGTCGCATTCGAATAAACCTGGAGATAGGCCGGGAAAGTCCCGCGAAACTCACCTCCCAGAACCTGATTCTTCTGGTAGCGCACATCGTGCGATTGCGTCCACTGAAAGGCGGAGATGGCGGTGGCCTTGATAGACGGAGAGAGTTGCTGGATCGCGAGACCGTCTTCGAGGGTCAGCGGTTTGCGCAGGCGCTCCTCCTTGGGGCGCCGGCCGATGTGCGGCCCCTGGCTGAAGCGGTCGACCCAGGCGGTGTCGATGCCCTCCTGAGTAATCATGTCCTGCACGGTTCCGCGGAAACCCTGAATCAGCCCGACAACCAGGATGATCAGCGCGACTCCGATCATCACGCCGAGAATGGCGAGAAAGCTGCGCAGCTTGTGCGCGCGGAGCGTGTCGAGCGCCAAGCGGAGATTCTCGCGATAATCCTGCCGTATCTTCATTCTCTAATTCTCCGCGCGCAGCGCTTCGATGGGATCCAGCCTGGCGGCCCGCATCGCCGGATATATACCGAAAAAGAGGCCGACGGCAGTGGAGAGAAAAAGCGCAATCAGAATCGCAAACACGGGCGTTGAAATCGGCATCGGCGTAGTGGCGCGAACGAGTGCGGCAATGGCCAAGGCCGCAATGACGCCAATGGCGCCTCCGGTTGCCGCCAGCAGGGCCGACTCGGTCATGAATTGCATCAAGATGTGACGGCGCCTTGCGCCCAGCGATTTGCGCAAGCCAATCTCGCGGGTCCGTTCGGTAACGCTCGCCAGCATGATGTTCATGATGACGATTCCGCCCACAACGAGAAACACGGAGGTCACCCACATCGCGATGGCGAAGATGTTGCCCGTGAGGTCCTGCCACAGGGTCATGAGCGAACTAGGCTCGATGATCCCGAAATCGTCGTCGTCCTGATAGCGAACGTGGTGGCGCGCACGCAGGATCACGCGGGCTTCGTCTTCCGCGGCAGGCATCCATTCCGGATTTCGCGCCTGGATGAAAATCGTGATGGAGTCGTCCGGCGCGAGCCAGACTTTCCGGTACGTACCGAGCGGCATCATGATGAAATTGTCGCGCGACTGGCCGAGAACCGTGCCGAGTTCCTTGGCCACGCCGACGATTTGATATTGGCCCTGCCCCGCACGAATTTCCTTCCCGATGGGATCGACGCCCCCGCCAAAGAATTTCTTCGCGATATCCGCACCGATGATGCAGACGCTCGACCTGTGAATCTCGTCGGCTTCGGTCAAGAGGCGTCCGTTCGAAACATCGATGGCTTCGAGCGGCGCGAAGAAAGGCGTCGCCCCGAGGACATTTACGTCCTCCTTCAGGTCATTGCCGTAGCGAACGTCCTGCGTTGTCTGCTGTTCGCCGACTACGGCAGATGCCAGCTTCATACCGCTGCTCAACGCCTCGAAGTCGTCTGGACGAAGAGGAGGCCGCTTTCGCGCTTTGTACCACTCCTGCTGATTCGTAATGATGCCGAAGCGATCGACGATAAACGCGTTCGCGCCCAGGTTCGCTATTTTTTGGGCCACGTAGAGGTTCAGGCCGTTGAGGACCGACATGACGGCCACGAGCGTCGTCACGGCAAGAATCACACCCAGCAGAGTGAGAAACGTGCGCAGTTTGTGCGCACGGAGGGTATCGACGGCGAGGCGGAGAGTCTCCTCCAAGGCGATGCTGGCCTGCTTCGCCTCTTTTAGGAAGCTGGGCTTGTGGTCCACGGCTCTATATTAGACGGATAAGCCGCCCGAAAAGTTCACAAGTTTCGGAAAACACATGGGATGGGCTGGAGGCTGCACCCCCGCACGAAGGCCGCGGCGAAGCTCCCAGCCCACGATAGAATAGGGTTGGAACGGAGGTCAGGGTCGTAGAATCGGATTCGGAAGCCTCGATGCAGCGTCGCTTTGACATTCCGGCCTTGGCCATCACGCTGGGCCTTTGCTCCGTGGCGGCAGGCCTTGCCCTGCCGCACTCGGCTTCGGGCCAGACCAACGGTGGGTCTCAGGTCAATCCGCAGAGCCAAGCGCCGTCGGATGCTGAATTCAAGGCGCGGACGGATCTGCTGATCGCGCACCAACACGCGGATGACTTGGCTGGCGCGGAGTACGAGCACATCGAACGTCAAATCGACCGCTCCTCTGGGCTGACCCCTCAGACACTCGAGGAGAAGACATACCGCGTCGTGCCCACTGGTACCGGTACTCTTCGGATCCTCCTGAAGAACGACGGGAAAGCAACCAACGCCGAGGATTATCGAAAGCAGCTTCGGGCGTGGAAGGAAGTACTGGAATTAGCCCTTCGTCCAGACGACCCGAGAGCCAAGAGCGCCTATGCGAAGTTCGAAAAGAAGAAACGGGACCGCGCCGAGATGGTCGACGCAACGCGCGACGCCTTCCTGAAGAAGTGGGTCAAGCGCGAAATGCTCGATGGCTTCGACTGCGATGTTGTTGAGCTTGAGCCAAACCCAGCCTTCCACCCGCACTCCCTGTTGCAGGAGGCAGTAACGCACTTTCGCGCGAAAATCTGGGTGGATCACGATTCGGATCAGTTAGTCCATGCCCAGGCGGAGGTGATCCGCGACATCTCGTTCGGCGGGGGAATTCTGGGAAAGCTCTATCGGGGAGGCGTGTTTTCCCTCGACCAAGCCCCGGTGGCGCCCGGGATATGGCTTGCGAGACGCTACCAATATGACTTCTCGGGCCGGAAATTCCTCTTCATGTTCGAAGTGCACCAGGTGGTTGAGTCCAGGCAGTACCACCGCGTTGGGCCACCCAAAGAGGCCCTGGCGCTGGTACAAAACGAGATGGCCACGGGGAAGGTAGTCACTTCGGACCCGTGACCTTTGCCCCGTAACTTCCAGTGGGAGTACCCCACCAACATTGCGAGTCCCGTCTAGGAACCACGTGTTAGTGTCTCCTGAAAGGGGACGCCTATGAATCGACGCATCGCCCGGGTCGCGCTCCTGTCTTTTGCGACGCTCAGTACGCTGCCGTATGGACATACGCAAGCGTACGGTAACGAAGGGCAGTCCGCTCAGCCGCCCGTAGCCCAAGCTTCGGGGCAATCCGGGACGTCGCAAGCACCTGCGGCGACGACGCCAGCTCAGACGCAGACAAAGAAGGTCTGGACGAATGAGGACGTAACCGACCTGCGCGACCATTCCGCGATCTCAACGATTGGAGGGCAAGAGTCAAAGCCTGCCAAACCAGGGGAGAATCCGACGCAAGGCGCCAGGAAGAAGGATACAAGGTGGTACCGGGAGCAGATCGAGAAGCTTCAGGCCAAAATCCCAACCCTTGACGACAAGATTCACCAATTGCAGGCGGCTCTGAGCGGCGAGACCGTTAGTTCAACGCGGCAATACGGCGGCGCACGGCCGGATGATTGGCGCGACCAGCTCGCGCGCCTGCAAAAGCAGCGTGACGAAATCGACGTGAAGATGAGCGAACTGAGGGATCAGGCTCGCCACGACGGCGTTCCAGCAAACGCGCTGCCGTAGATTCGCCAACGCTAGACGCGCTGCAGCGGTTGCACGGCCGTCAAGATGTCATCGGGAGTGTAGTCTTTCAGGCCGCGGGCGATTTCTCCGGGCGGCAGGCGTCGCAAGGAGTATACGTACGGGCGCGGTCCCGCTCCCAGGTGAATGTCAGCGACAACCTGAAAGTAGGCGCCTGCGTAGCGGAGGGTAAACGGGTATTTCCAGTCCGGTCTGGCCCTGCAGGAAGCGATTTTCAGATCACATGTGGCGTCGCCGCGCATGATTTCGTCCGCGACCAAGGGCAATTCCGGCGCAAGCCGCGGCCGAGTGGCGAGGCGGTAGACGTACTCGACCACGGCAAGCGGAAGCGTGCCGTACACTTCGCCCGTGGTCAGAGCGGCGGTGGACCGCACCAGTCCTTCCAAGCCGAAATAGCCGATGACCCAGGTCACCGGGTTGAACCAGAACCAAACGTAGCCGAGGAGTCCTGCTGCTCGACTTCCTTCGACCGGAGCGCCGCGAGACTTGAGGGCCTCGGCAAAGTAGCCCACGTAGAGCGAATACCAGACAACCAGCCCCGCCACCGCAAGCAGGGCTTGCGCAATGCCTGAAAGCATCGCGGCCCGCGCCACGCGGTTGGGCGTGGAACGGAACACTCTTTCGCGCCAGCGGCGCGGAAGCAGCGTCAAAACGGGTCCGAGAATGTAGGTCGCCCACACGAAGGAAGCCCTCGACTGCAGAATATCGTGCAATCGAACGGCGTCGAAAGGCACGCGGTCCGCTTCATCGAAACAGTCAATGGCAGACGGAGCGACAAGGGAGAGCAGGGATGCTCTCCCTCACCAAAACAGTCAACCCGCCGGCGACGCGGCCGCTAGGTCAGCGCGCGGCTGCCGCAGTTTCCTTCTCGATGGGCGCGCCGATCAAGTTGCCCCACTCGGTCCACGACCCGTCGTAATTCTTGACTTTGTCGTAGCCAAGCAGGTACTTCAGCACGAACCAGGTGTGGGAGCTGCGCTCGCCGATCCGGCAGTAGGCGATCACGTCGCCGTTGCCGGTGACGCCCTTGCTTTCGTACAGCTGCTTCAGCGCGTCCGCGGACTTGAACGTGCCGTCCTCGTTGGCGGCCTGCGCCCACGGAATATTGGCGGCACCCGGAATGTGGCCGGCGCGCTGCGCGGTTTCGGTCATTCCCGGAGGAGCGATAATCTTGCCGGTGAATTCGTCCACCGACCGGACGTCGACCAATCTTGTGCCGTTCTTCTGCTCAAGCGCCGCGAAGACGTCTTCTTTGCGCGCGCGAATCGATGGATCCGGGCCCGAGGCATGGTACGTGGTTGCGGCGACCTTCGGCCCGTCGGTGGTCAGCGGCCGCTTTTCTACCACCCACTTCTTCCGGCCGCCATTGATCAGCCGCACGTCCTTGTGGCCGTAGTATTTCAACTGCCAGAAGGCGTAGGCGGCGAACCAATTGTTGTTGTCTCCGTAGAGCAGCACGGTCGCATCGTTCGAGATTCCCGATTTGCCCAGCAGGTTCTCGAGCGCGGCCTTGTCGATCAGGTCGCGGCGAACGTTGTCCTGGAGCTGCGACTGCCAGTTCCAGCCGACCGCTCCCGGGATGTGCCCCTGGTCGTAGGCCGTCGTGTCGACATCCACCTCGACGAGCCTGACCTTGGGGTCGTTCAAATGATCGGCCGCCCATTGCGTCGAAACCAGTACCTCCGGGTGTTTGTACTCAGACATCGCTTCCTCCTTGATTCTTTGGATTCTTCCTTCGCTCAAACGGCTCCCAAGAAAACAAAAAGCCCACCGGCCAATTCAACCTCTGGCGGTGGGCTTCAGAAACTCCGTGGCTAGAATCCGATCGCTAGATAACTAGCCTCCCGTGCCAGAGGACACGTGTGCAGGACACATACAACAACACTGCGCCGTCCTCTGGTGGCAAATTGCCATGGCCAAAAGCCTACACGGTAATTCCAGCAATAGCAATGGTCCGTGCATGTGGGTGCGGCCTGCGACTCGGCAGAAGCGGCAGCGGTTATGGGATAGGCTGGAGGTCACCAGCAGTCGATTCCAGTTCGAGGCGAAGCAGCCAATCGAAATGGAACTTCTCGGAGGCGAGGTACTTCTCAAGGTCTTCGCGGCTCGGCGCATCAAATTCCACGAGCATCTTGCCTTCTTGCATGTTGACGAGGACCCGGCGCGCGACGACGCCCGTCGCGCCGTGCAGGCGCCGCGCGAGTTCGTTGGCACCCTGACGCGTCAGGCACGCCAGTGTGTGCTGCGATATGTAGCGAGGCATTCCGTCTCCTGTGCTTCGCCGGCCTGCTTCCTCCGCAGATCCCGGCTGAATCCCCGGCCTGAGCCGCGAACTACATCGAATACATCCCGCGCCGGGAAAAAGCAAATGCACGCTGGCCCTGTCCGCGCGTACAGGTGATTGAACCGAAAAGCAGCCGCCCGACGCTCAAAGACCGATTCCCGTTTGCAGCTAGAATGTGGCATAGCGAGGAAGGTTGCCGGACCCATGAACCGATGGCATCTCGTATTCTTGCTGTTCGCGGCACTCGCCGTCGTGGCTCGCGCGCAGGACGCGGGCGGGATGGGCACACTCGCAGGAACAGTGCTCAACGCGCAGGGAAAACCGGTGGCCGGAGCCAGCGTGACCATGCAGTCGGCCACTGGAGGCAATCCTCACGCTACGACAACGAATTCCCACGGCCGTTTCTTCTTTCCGGATCTCGTCCACGGCTACTACGATGTGCGCGCCGCGCACGGCAACATGGCCAGCGAGTGGAAGCACAACATCGAAGTGAACACCGGTAAGCAGAAGGACGTGGAACTACGGCTGACCCAGGTGCGAAAGAAGCCGTCATGAAGCGGCCGATTTACATTCTCGCGCTCCTCGGCATCCTGGCGATCGCCGCCGCGTCCCACGCACGCGAGGCGGTAGGCACGCTAGCGGGAACGATGGTCGATTCGCACGGGAATCCCGTGGCGGACGGAGTCGTCGTGATTCAAACCTCCGACGGACAGCATCCGCACGCAACGCACACCGATGCCCATGGTCACTTCGAGTTCAACCGCTTTTCCATCGGCCAGTACGACATTCGCGGAAGCATCTACGGAGTTTTCACGGACTGGAGGCGGCGCGTCCTGATTCGCGCCGGCAAGACGACCGAAGTCACGCTGCATCTCCCCGCCGCAGTGAAGTAATCACGCGGAGATTATTCGTATCGCAGTGCCGTCATCGGGTCCAAGCGCATCGCCCGCCGCGCCGGAACGTAAGCCGCCAAGAGAGCAACGCCGACAAGGAGAAGCGACACGCTGAAGAACGTGAGCGGGTCGGTCGGCGCGACATCAAAGAGCAGACTCGAGAAAAAGCGGGTCAGCCACAGCGCTCCGACGATGCCGACGCCCACGCCGGCGACTGCCAGTGCGGCCGCGCGCCGCAGCACAAGCTTCATCACGTCTGGCCCGCGCGCGCCGAGCGCCATGCGGATGCCGATTTCGTGCGTGCGCTGGCTGACGGAGTATGCGACCACGCCGTAAATCCCCACCGTCGCGAGCGCCAAGGCAAGCAGCGCAAGAGATCCGACGAGTAGCATCCGGAATCGCTGCGGCGCAACGGAAGCTGCGAGCACATCGTCCATTGTCTGGAGTTCGGACAAGGGCTGGTTTCTGTCCGTGCTGAGTACCGCTTGACGCACGGCACCAGCGAGATTGCCGGGGTCGGCCTCCGTCCGAATCACGAACGTCATGGCAAAGGAGGGTTGCTGGGCAAAAGGCAAATAGATTTCGGGCAGCGGCTGCTGATCGAGAGTGGAGTTTCTCGTATTGGAAACGACGCCCACTACCGTAAGCTGCGGCGCGCCCGGCCCCGTGCTGATGCGCTGGCCAAGCGGGTTGCGTTCCTTGAACGCCTGCCGCGCGAGCGACTCGCTTAGAATCACGACTCCCGGCGCATCGGCGGAACCATGGACATCGAAGCCGCGTCCCTTCAGCAAGCGAATCCCCATCGCGGCGAAATAATCGGCGCTGATCGCGTTCACGAGGATCGGCGTGCCGGGGCGGTAGAACGTGCCGTCCGCAAGGCCCAGGCGGATCGTGGCGTTGTTGAGCGGACCGAGCGGGTACTGGCGGGTTACGGCGGCGCGCTGGACTCCGGGCAGGGCGCGGATTCGATCAAGAGTCTCCTGGAAGAAGGCGGCGTGCTGCCGCGAATCGAACCCGAGCGTCAGAGGACGCTGGACCGTAGCAATCAGCAAGTGGCGAGGGTCAAAGCCCAGATCGACTTCCGTCAGGCGCCAAAAGCTCCGCACGAGAAGTCCCGCACCGCTCAGCAGCATGAGCGACAGGCTGATCTCGCCGAGCACCAGCAGACTGCGCAGTCCGGCGGCGCCGCGCTGTCTTACGACACCCCCGTTTTTCACCACCTCGTTCAAGTCTGTGTGCGAAGCAACCAGGGCGGGAACCAACCCAAACAGAATGAGAGCGAGCACCGAGACGCCGATCACGAAACCAAAAATCCTGAAGTCGAACGTGAAATCCGAAGGGAGCGTAGCCGGAACCAATCGCTTCAGAAGGTGCGTTCCACCGACGCCGGCGAGGACTCCGACAAGACCGCCGCTTGCCGCCAAAAGCAGACTCTCTGTGAGCATCTGCTGCACCAACCTTCGGCGATTGGCGCCTAGCGCGGCACGCACCGCGATCTCTCGGCCGCGCACAGCCGCGCGCGAGAGCAGCAGGTTGGCGACATTGGCGCACGCTATCATCAGGACCAGCCCAACGGCGGCAAGAAGAATCAGGAGCAACGACCGGACATTCTGGACGAGCACATCATGCAAAGGGACCACATCTGCGTGCGCCTTTGCTCGGAACTGTGCGGCCTGCGGCGGATATTCCCGGTCCATCCGCTGAATGAGGACCTGCAGGTTCGATCGCGCCTGGTCGACGCTTATGCCGGGCTTCAGGCGGCCAATTACTGCGAGAAGCATCCATCGGGGCGAGTGGGGAGAGAATACGTCGGAATCAAGCGCCAGGGGTGTCCACACGTCCGCGCTTGGATAGCGTACACTGGCGGGTATCACGCCAACGACTCGGTAAGCTGTGCCATCCAGACTGATCGTCTTTCCGATGATTTGCCGGTCCGCACCGAGGCGGGTTCGCCACAGAGTCTCGTTCAGCAACGCGACATTGCTTCCCGCCTGCTTGCCCTCCTCGGGAAGAAAACTGCGGCCAATCAGGGGCTGCACACCGAGCATGCCAAAAAGCCCGGTTGTGACGTTCGTAACATCGACGCGCTCGGGCTCGCCGGCTCCGATGAGATTGGCGCCGGCGCCACCTCCAAATGCCTCGATCCTCTCAAAAGCCCAATCGCCACTTTGGAATCCAATGAAGTCGGGACTCGGCACAGCAGCAGAGTCATGGTTGAACGGAAAGCGCTCCGTGGCCCAGACGATGCGTTCCGCATTCTTGTAAGGCAACGGCCGCAGAAGCACCGCATTGACGACGCTGAAGATGGCCGCGTTTGCGCCGATGCCGAGGGCGAGCGTCAGAATCGCGACGGCGGCAAAGCCGGGGTTCTTGCGTAGCATCCGGGCGCCGTAACGAACGTCCGCCCAAAGCGTCTCGAGCCAGAAGCCGCGGCGCTCCTCGCGGCAATTCTCCTTCACGCCTTCGACGGCGCCGAGCTGCAATGCAGCTTGCCTCCGAGCTTCTTCGGGCGTCATGCCCGCCGCGATGTTCGCGGCCGTCTGCTCCTCGATGTGGAAGCGCAGCTCCTCATTCATTTCCTTCTCGAATTCGTGCTTTCGCCGAGAGCACCACGAGAGATTCATCTGGGCCTCCAGGCTTACTCGTTGCGCAGCACCTGCATCGGTTCGACGCGCGCGGCACGAATCGCCGGCGCGAGGCACGCGACCGTCGCGACGGCCAGGACAATCAGGACCACGCCGGAAAGCGTTGCAGCGTCCGTTGCGGACACTCCATAGAGCATCCCGGACAGGACCTGCGCAAACGCCACCGCCAGACCGCAGCCAGCGATGCAACCAAGCAACGACACTCCCAACCCTTGAAGGAGGAAGTGTCTTACGATTTGTCCCCGCATGGCGCCGAGCGCGAGCCGCAAGCCGACCTCGCGTCTTCGCACTGTGACGGAATAGCTGAGCGTGCCGTAGAGACCCACGCACGCGAGGGAGACAGCCGTTGCGGCGAAGAAACCAAGCAGCACCATGCGAAGACGATTCTCCGAAAACGCGTCGTCGAGATGCTCTTCGAGAGGCGTGATGTCGAAGACGGAGCGTGCGGGCTCGATGCGGTGCACTTCTTCGCGAATCGTGTCTGCCAAGAGCATCGGTGCGCCATGAGTGCGGACAAGGTAGTAAGGATCGGGATCAGGAGCACTGACGCACCAGTACAGGGTGGGAGAGGGTTCACGGTTCAAGCCCAATTCGCGCGCGTCACCCACAATTCCACGAATCTCGCCCTTCGGTGTAAAGGTCTGGCCCAGCACCTCCACATGGTGCCCGCCGGCCAGGGAGTCACCAAGATAGGTATTCGCGAAACTCCGGTTGACGAGAACGTCGTAGCCGTCGGGCCTTTCTCGGCAGGCTTCGCCGGCCAGAAGTGGGATCTGCATCGCAGCAAAATAGCTGGGCGAAACATATCGGTTCTCCGCTACGATTTTGCGATTCGGGTCGGCCTGCCCTTCCTCAATCTTGATCTCACCTTGGTTTTCACCTGGAACGCCGGGCAGCACGGCGGCCGTCGCGGTTCCTTCCACTCCGGGCAAGTTGCGCAGTGAATCGAGAGTGCGATCGATGCGCTGCGTGAGGCCTTTCATGTCCGCGGTCTCTCCCCACGATCCACTCACGTGAAACGTGAGGACGTGGGTTGTGTCAAACCCGGGCGAAACGTGGCCGAGCGCCTGAAAGCTGCGGAACAGCAGCCCTGCGCCCGCCAGCAGCGTCACGGCGAGCGCCACTTGCACACCGACGAGCAGCCACTGGATCGGATTGCGTGCCGACACCTGCGCAACGCTCGAATGGGCGAGGGAGCCGAATATGCTGCGGCGCGCACCGCGAACCGCGGGAATCAGCCCGCACACAAGAGTCGCGGCGACGGAACAGGCGAGCGAATACAGCACGATGCGCGCATCGAGATGAATCTCTTCGACGCGCGGCAGATTCGCGGCGAGCGTTCGGAACACCTTCGAGGCCGCGCCGGCGATCAACAGGCCGAGTACGGCGCCCGTTACCGCGAGGACAAAGACTTCTGTGAGAAGTTGCCCCATGATCGCGGCGCGTGACGCTCCGAGCGAGAACCGGACAGAGATTTCGTGCTCGCGCTGCGAAGCGCGTGCCAGAAGCAGCGCGACGATGTTGGTGCAGGCAATCAGAAGAAGCAGGGAAACAGAACCGAACAGGATCCAGAGTGAACCGCGCACGCCGCCGACGGTGGTTTCCTTGAGCGGCTGAACGTCAACGGCGAGATCGGCGTCCGGTTTTGGATACTGCTTGCCGAGTTGCGTCTGAACGGTCGCCAGATTTGCGCGCGCTTGCGCGAGTGTCACGCCCCGCTTGAGACGTCCGATGACGGTAAACCACGTTGAGTCTCTGCTCTGGGCAAACGGAGCGTCGGGAGCGCTTACCGACCAGAAATCGACGTCACGCGCGGGAAAATCGAACGACGCGGGCATGATTCCCACGATCGAGTAGGACCATTTGCCGAAGCGCAGCTTTTTTCCGAGCGCGTTCGGATCACCGTGGAAGCGCTGGCGCCAGAAGCGGTCACTGATGATGGCCGCATCCGGCCCGCCGAAGTGCTCCTCCTCGGGAGCGAAATCGCGGCCGAGAGCGGGTGCGACTCCCCAGACTTGCAGGAAGCGCGGCGCGACAAGAGCCTGCGTGAGCTTCTCTGGCAGTGCTCCGGACGTCTCGGAAACGTCCTCAAGGTAGTAGCCGGATATCGCCTGGAACGTCGAATTCATCCGATTCCAGTTTTCCAATCGGACGGGAGCGACGAATGATTGCGGGCTCTTCACCTTCGGGTTGTACTGAGAGATTCTCATCAGCTGGTCGCCGTTAGGGAATGGCAGCGGGCGGAGAAGGATTGCGTCGATTGCCGAGAAGACGGCGCTGTTGGCGCCGATTCCCAGCGCCAGCGTCAGCACGACTACGAGCGTGAATCCGGGGTCCCGCCGCATCATGCGAAGGCCGTAGCGAATGTTCGACCAGACCGTTTCGAGCCAGAATCCGCGGCGCTCCTCGCGGCAGCTTTCTTTCACGCTATCAACGGCGCCGAACTGCAGGGCGGCTCGCCTGCGCGCTTCCTCGGGCGTCATCCCGGAAGCAATATTCGCCGCGACCTGCTGTTCGAAGTGAAAGCGCATCTCTTCGTTCATCTCTTGCTCGAACTCGCCTTTGCGCCGAAACCATTGAGATCTCATGGAAAGTTCCTCGCTCCGGGTTTCACACGCGTTGCAAGATGAGCGCGACCGCAGTAGACAGACGTTCCCAGTCCGCCTGCTCTTTAGCGAGCTGTTCCTGGCCTGCTTTGGTGAGCGAGTAGTACTTTGCGCGGCGGTTGTTCTGCGACGCGCCCCACTCGGCCTGAATCGATCCCTTCCGCTCGAGGCGATACAAAGCGGGATAGAGCGATCCTTGCTGCACTTGCAGCACTTCCCGCGAAACCTGCTGAATCCGCTGCGCGATGCCCCAGCCGTGCATGGGCCCAAGCGCCAGCGTCTTGAGGACCAGCAAGTCCAGCGTCCCCTGAAGAATGTCCGCGCCTGTCTGAGTCATTTGGCCTCCCCTAGTTACTCTACAGGTGACGAGGATGATGCTCCCAGCTCCTGTAGAGTGTCAAGGGGAAACTGTCTTGAAGCCGTGTCAGCTCTGGCTGGGTTGGCCGCCAAGTCGACTAACGCCCTTAGATTCAGTGCGATACATGGTACTAATACCCGTGTACTCGATGTTTGGGCCTTTTGAGCCATTGTTCCGCGCCGCGGTTCCTTTCACCATGGCTGCGTTCGGGTTGGGAGCTGCGATTGCGGGGACGACGGTTCCGAGAGGAGCCGGGGCATGCTACCCAACCCGTCCAGCCCTTCCTGTTGACGTTTTTTCTCCCCTGACCCCCGTCAGCGGGACGGGCTCGCGCAGGCGACTCCGGTTCCGCCGAGCACCTCCTCTTCCCACCATCCATTTGGCATCCCCTTTGCGAATCGAAATGTGGCTTGCCGTTTCGACGGAGCTAAGGCCAGATGAATGTGCGCGGCGAGGCCAAGCCAGGCGCGGACGCGAGGTGTGAAGTTGCAGCGAATGACGGCAAAAACCGACACACTCACGCGAAGGGCTGCAGCGATTGCGCTCGCCTTGATGACCGCACTTGCCGGTTCGGTGACTGCGGTGGAGCTACAGCCGAAGGCGGTCGCGGCGTTCGACCGGTACGTGAAGCTGACCGAAGCTGGAATCGATTCGGAGCGTGCGAGCGGAGCGCCGTTTCTGTGGGTCGAGCGGCTTCCTGCCGACCGACGGGCCGCGGCGGAATCGCAACTGCGCGAAGGCCAGGTAGTGATCGAGCGGCTTGAGACGCTCGACGGTGGCAAGGCGATCGAATGTCCCGGCGGGATGATCCACCACTGGATCGGAACCGTGTTCATTCCGCGCGCGACGCTCGCGCAGGTGCTGGCGCTCGTGCAGGATTACGACCATCACCAGAACTACTACCGTCCGGACGTGATGCGGTCGAAGATCGTGCGGCACAGCGGCGATGACTACGTGGTGGAGCTGCGGTTCTACAAGAAGAAGATCCTGACCTCCGTGGTCGATACGGAGCACGAGATTCACTACTCGATGGTGGATGCGACGCACGCGTGGAGCCGGTCGCGCACGACGCGCGTCCAGCAGGTGGAAGAAGCGGGAAAGCCGGACGAGCGCTTGCTGCCCGAAGGGCACGATGACGGTTTCTTGTGGCGGATGAACACGTACTGGCGATTCGAGGAGAAGGATGGAGGAACGTACGTGGAGTGCCAGACGATTTCGCTGACGCGCGACATTCCAGTTGGGCTCGGATGGCTGATCGGTCCGTACGTGAACAGCGTGCCGCGGGAATCGCTGACGTTCACACTCGGGACGACGCGGTCAGCGGTGCTTGAACGGACGAGGAATCGCGGGACGAATTAGTTTGCGGATGCGCGGGGAAGCGAAAGCGGAGTGAATGAAAGCCAACCTCCCGAAAAGACGGTTTTTGTATCGATTAGAAACTTGGTTGCCCTTTGTTTTCAACGGCTTAGCTGAAATTCTGGTTCCACTTGTGTATCGACCATAATTGGCAGTTTCCTATTGGGCGAGGCCGACGCGGTGGAGGAGGTCCTGAAAGCGGGGGTCGGTGCGCAGAGAGTCGAAGCCGGGCTCAACTTTCAGGGTGACCAGTGCGTCGGAGTGAACTCCGTAGGCTCGCTGCAATATGGAGATGGCGTCATCCTTTCGGCCGACAGCGGTGTACACCTGGGCTCTGAGCAGGATGGGGTCCGACTTGGCGTTCCAGATGACTTGTCCAAACCTCGCCAGGGCACGCCGAGCCTCTTCTCGCCGACTCCAGCGGCCGTAGACGTAGGCGCGGCTCCCCCAAAGATAAGGATTGGACTCCGGGATCTCGGTCCAATTCTGGATGTCGGCCAGGGCATCTTCGAACCTGCCCTTCTCGACATAGGCTGAGACGATCATGTGGGCGCGGGGAGAATCGCGCTGCATCTCGAGCACGGAACGGAACTGTTCGATGGCGCGATCGTATTGCCGCGAGTAGTAGAGGATAGCGGCGTGGTCCGTGGCGATGATGAGTGAGAGCGGATCCAACTGGCGGGCCCGCTCGCTCTCGGCGAAGGCCTCATCAAAGCGGCCTTCGAACGAGAGGCATTCGGCGTACCACTGGTGGGCGGTGGCGTAGCCGGGATCGAGCTCGATGGCCCGCTTATACTCTTTCTCGGCAGTCGGCCAGTCGTAGTCGTAGATTTCGGCGATCAGGGCCAACGATGTGTGCGCTTCGGAGAGAGTCTCGTCGAGTTGGAGCGCCGTCAAGGCGGCTGCCCGGGCATTCGGCATAGCCTCCATCTGAGGGAGCTGATGCCAACTGCTCATGAGCGCGAGGGTATCGGCCAAGCCCGAGTAGGCGGGGGCATAGTCAGGGTCTTTGGCGACGGCTTGGCGAAAGTAGTCGGCGGCCTGCTGGAAGCCGGCCTGGCTCCTTTTGTTCCAGAAGTAACGGCCTTTGAGATAGAGGTCGTAGGCCTCAAAGGACGCAGTGGAGGTGGCGCGGGTACGATCCGGTGGTCGCTTGCGGTCACCGCCGAGAGTGAGTTGAATTTCGTCAGCGATTTCTTGCGCAATCTCTCCTTGAAGCGTCAGCAGGCTGCTCAGTTCGCGGTCGTACTGCCGCGACCAGAGGTGCGTCTGGTCTTGCAGCTGAATGAGCTGAGCGGAGATGCGCACTTTGTCCGAATCGCGCCGGACACTGCCCTCGAGCACATACTGAACTCCCAATTCCCGACCGATTTGTTCCAATGGCTCCGGGCTGTTCTTGTAGTGCATCACAGAGGTGCGCGCAATCACGCCCAGGTGCGCCGGGTCGAGCCGCCCGAGTTGCGCGATCATCTCCTCGGTCAGGCCGTCGCTTAAGTAATCCTGCGCCGGGTCTCCGGTAAGGTTTTCGAAGGGAAGGACGGCCAGCACGGATCGGCTGATCCCAGGTTGCGGGCGCGCCGCCCGGCGCAGATGGAGAAAGTATGCGCCCGCCGTGAGCGCGACCACCAGGGCGGCAGCGGCCGCAACGGCCACCGTCCAGCTCCGGGGCTTCTGTCCCACGCTCGCCGCAGCCGGGGCGTCGGAAGTCGGCACGATCAAATCGGGAGTATCCGGAATTGCCGGAGCAGCCGGCGGCGGCGGCGCAACCGCCGCGGCCGCGCTCTCGACAACCTCCACCGGGGCGATGAACCGGTACCCCAGTTTCGGCAGCGTCTGGATATAGCGCGGCTCCTCCGCCGAATCGCCCAGCACCGCCCGAATCTCCTTCACCGAGGTATACAGGCTGTGCTCGAAGTCAACGAACGTCTCCGACGACCACAGTCGCCGCCGCAAATCTTCCCGCGTCACCACGTCGCCCGCACGGCTCAGCAGGGCATTCAGCACCTGCAAGGGCTGCGGCCGGACCTTCAGCTTGAACCCGTGCTTGTACAACTCACGGCTCTCAGGACGCGATTCGTAGGGCCCAAAGCGGAATCTCTGGCCTGATATATCCATAGCTTGGAGGGAACGTATTACCATTCTGCACCGTATGCCCCATGAATCTCAAGTTAAATTCTGTGCAATCAGCCCCTTGGACCTTCAACACAATACGAGACAATTTTCAGACTCCCTGCATTGACGAACGCCTGCGAATCTGAGAAACCCTGCAGCCACTGAGGAAGGAGCTCCGCCGGAAGTGTCTCGCTGGGAGCTCCGTAATCCCGCATTTCAGGGAGCCGCTTATGAAGATGACAAGGTCGTTGGCGCTCATTTTGTTTGCCTTCCTGTCGTTTCTCGGTTCGGCCGCGATTGCGCATGCAGACACGGTCTACTCCTACACCGGGTCAGATTTCGCTACGTGGACTAACACCTCCTGCCCGCCAGTCTGCCACATCACCGGTTCGCTCACGCTTGCGGCGCCCTTGCTTCCAGGCTTGAATTTCACCGATGTGACACCGCTGTCCTTCAGTTTCACAGACGGGATCACGACATTGACGAATGTGAACGCCCCTAACTTCATCATCGAATTCTCCACTGACCCCACCACGGGAGCGATTACGTTCTGGGACCTGTCGTTGGGCCATAATGAGGATCCCTCGCAGTGCCCTCCGGGAACCAGCGATCTGCGATTCATGCACTTCGAAAGTACGAGCACATTTTCCTTGAATGACGTGAGCGCGGTTTGCGCCACAGCGACGACCGGCAACCTTGTGTACGAGGCCGATAACGAAACCTCCGGCGTATGGATGGTTTCCACCACGGGTGGTACGTCTGCACCCGAACCGGGCGCGCTGAGCCTCACCCTGCTCGGCCTGCTCGCCGCTGCTATCAGCGCCGCTTCATCGCGGCCCGTCTATTTGAGGAGAAGGACATGAAAATAACCAAATGGCTGTCGCTCACGTTTCTACTGGTCTTCGCCGCGAATCCGGCGCGCGCTGACAACGTCAGCAGTTCCTACACCGGAACACTAGCGGCTCCTGACAACGCCAGCGGCACCTTCGATTCCACCGATTCGTTCATTCAAAGCATTACGCTGGCCAGCGCCTCAGACGTCACGTTGCAAACCTACGGATTCGGTGGCGGCGTGAATCAAGCCGGCGACACCATCGCCTCGGGCGGCTTCGATCCGTTCGTAGGCTTCTTCTCCGGAACAGGAGATGGCACCATTTTTCTCGACGGCACGTCGGCGATCCTCAATTTCACTCCCGGTTGTCCGCCCGCCGGCACGCTCTCTGGTTTCGGCGATACCCCCTGCGGCGATGTGACTTTCACAATGGAGCTCGCGGCCGGCACCTACACCATCCTTCTTTCCGACGGCCAGTTCATTCCGGCGGCTGCCTTTGGAGCGGGAACCACGCTTGGCGATGGCGCCGTCGATCTCGCCGTGGGGTTCTGCGACAACCTGGTTGATCCGGGCCCCGGTCCCGGCTGCTCGGGAGATTGGGCTCTCGACGTAATCACCACGGATGCCACCGGCGGCGGTGGCGGTGGAGGCGGCGGAGGAACCCCAGTTCCCGAGCCGGCCAGCGTTTTCCTGCTCGGCACCGGCTTGGCCGTCACGTTGGGATGGCGCAAGCGCCGCGCCTAGTTCATGACAGGACAGGGGAGGGATTTGCACCGCGCGGTTTTTCTGACGAGGCTGCAGTTTCTGTCTTGGAGATCAGCTTCAGGCTTAAAGGAGGCACACAACGTGAAGACACGTTTGGAATTCCGAGGACAGGCAGGCTTCACTCTGATCGAACTCCTGGTGGTGATCGCGATTATAGCGATCCTCATCGCGTTGCTCCTGCCGGCTGTGCAGAAGACGAATCGAGCCGCCACGCAACTATCCAGCAACCCCCACTTCCAGGATGTCGCCGCTCAGATTCTCAAGTTCAATCATGATTCGGAAACGAACGCCCAGGCCTTTATCTTGAGCGTGGCGGACCAGGCAGCGGCAGCGACGGACTCCGACATGATCGAAGTGGATGTGAGCTCCTTACAGTATTTCTGCGATGCCGACACAAGACTCGCGGCCTTGCAGAACCAGGTGGACGCTCTCCTCCAGGCACAAGGCGGCTCGGCCGGGGACGGCTTGAACACGTACAGCGCCGCCGCGGGCCGTGGGGCTGGCGACGACGGCGACGACAGCGACCATGATGGTCGCAGCGTACTCAGGGACACCAAGGCCGGCCTCGACGCAGAACTGCCGGCCGTGCAACGCCTGGCCAACCTGCTCCGCAAACAGGGCGGCAGTGTGTGTCCATCCACTCTGCAATGAGTTGAGGCATGACACTCGAGGGCGAAATTCGCCCATCAGGGGGCATTTAATGAAGACGATCCGAAAAGTAGCGACGACTCTTGCCGGTATTTTCCTGGCTGTGCTTTTGATTATCGTGCTCGCGCCGCGCGCCGCGCGTGGCGTCGCCGCCGCATTAGTACAGGTCACAAACACGAGCTCTAACCCTGTCCCGGTCGTCGCTGCCGCCGCGCTGAACTCTTTCGATTCGAATGGTTTCTGTCAGTTCGTCCCCACGGACAACGGCCACAATGATTTCTGCCTGGTGGATCCGATTTACACTGTGCCGGCCGGAAAAATCGCGGTCATCGAACATGCCTCCGGGCGGTGCATCGTGGATCCCGGCACCGGATTGCGCGAGGCGCGTCTGAAAATCGGCCCCAGCGGCGGCCTGGATAATCTTCCCACTCAATTTTCATTTTTTGTTCCGGGCCCACCGGAGAACTTCCCGACGGAGAACAGCATTGTGAGTTTTGCTCAGAGCACGAAGACGTATGTAGCCGCCGGCGGTGCGATCAATCTGGAAATTTTTGCCACCGCCGGCCAGCAAACGACTTTCGATTCTTGCGCCGTCGACATCTCTGGCTATCTTGTGAGTCAGTAGCTCCAGCAGGCCCGGCAGAAGCAGCCGGCTGGTGTCCGTGACGATTTCTTGGCTTCGGCAATCGTCAGCTGGAGGCTCATTTCACTTTTCGAGGAGGATGGCAATGACCAGTCTCATCCGCAAAAGGTTCACGCTTTTGGGCAGCGTCGTCGTGCTGGCCTTGTTGCTCGCTGCGCTTGCGCCGCGCGCCGCGCGCGGCGTCGCCGCCGCGTTGGTGCAGGTGACCAACACGGCTTCGAATGCCGTTCCCACGGTGAACGGCCCCGGAAACTTTCCGTTCGTGGCCACGACATGCGGTCCGTGGGCCACCGAAGAGGCATCGTGTGGCAGCCTTCAACCCGGATTCATTGTACCCCACACAACTTCTACAGGCGCGGCGGTGAAGAGACTGGTGATTGAAGAAGTCTCAACCATTTGCGACATTGGCGACGGTGCGACGATCAACCCGCGTGTGCTGGTCGACCCCCCGGCGGATCATGTCATTGCCGGAACCGTGCCGGAATTTCTATTCAGCCCCACGGCTTCGTCAACCGCCCACATCTATGCCGACCCAGGTTCAGAGGTCGCAACCCTGCTCGCAGGCACGAACCCGAACGGTAGCAGCGCCGTTTGCCTCTTTACTCTGATGGGGCATCTGGAAACCCAATAGAAGCGTGGGGCTCTTCCCTCTACCGAAGAGACGGTGGATCGAGCCAAAGAGAGTTGAAACATGAATATCCTGCGAAAGACCGTGGGGATCGTGGGCAGCATCACGCTGCTGGCCTTGTTGCTCGCCGCGCTTGCGCCGCGCGCCGCCCGCGGCGTCGCCGCTGCCCTCGTTCAAGTCACGAACACATCTTCCAACCCCGTCCCTACCGCCGACGATTCGACCAATTTTCCCTTTCTTGGGACCGCCTGCTTCAGCACCCTTTCAGGCTGCGGCGGGGCGTATCAGTCAGGCTTCACCGTGCCAACTACCACATCGACTGGTGTAAGAGTGAAACGACTGGTTATCGAAGAAGTATCGACCTATTGCGATACCACCTCCAACAACTTCTTCTCCATTAGCGTTCAAGTCTCGACCCCAGAGGACCACTCTTTCTCTTCCGGGGCGCTTCGTCCCGAGTTCATATTTATCCCTCAAGCGTTCGGCCTTTTGGGGGATCTTTCGGGTGGGGCTCAACCCGCCCGGATTTACGCCGAACCTGGTTCTACGGTCACCGCCGCTGGCCTTGGAGGTCTTACAGATCCACTCGATTGCACAACCACGATGTCGGGTCATTTGACGGTCGATTAGCCGCATCTGGCCTCTCGTCCTTTTTCTTCGCACTGAAATTCTTGACGGACTACATGGCGCGAGCGACGCAGCCAGTCGATCGCCGAATTGACGGGATTCCAAGGCTCTAAGAATCAATGCCTTGGACCTTCAACACAATACCAGACAATTATCAGCCTCCCTGCATTGACCTTTTCCTCACATCCTTGACATAAACCCGCCACACGCTGGCCCTCCGCAGAAGTCTCTGAAGCCAACGCGGGTGTGTAGCGCCAGGTTCGTTTCGAGGAGATTGCCATGAAGGTTCCGCCAAACAGCCGGAGAGTCAGCGGCTCACGCCACATCCTTTCGCCCGCCGCCAGCCTCCGCCTGTGGTGACTAGCTGTCATGTATCAACACGTTGTTCCGATCCAGACCGGAACGGGAGATGGGTGGAGCACCGCCGAGGCTAGCATGAGGACGGTGCCAGTTGTAGTCATGGAGCCAGCGCGGAAGATGCGCGGC